>Ga0172382_10003484_pt1 | contig 24930 bp, 24 predicted proteins | sample Leawel138RmetaG_FD_122245 | JGI IMG/M metagenome (GOLD analysis project Ga0172382, IMG submission 122245) | Leachate microbial communities from a municipal landfill in Southern Ontario, Canada - Leachate well 138R metaG | ecosystem: Engineered > Solid waste > Landfill > Unclassified | place...
CGAGGTCTTGGCGAAGTCGGCCAGGTCGACCTCCACGCCGCGCTCTTCCATCTGCACGGCCTTGCGCGACAGGCGCACGCGGCCCGTGGGCTCCACTTCAAGCACCTTCACGCGCACGTTGTCGCCGAGCTTGACCACGTCGGTGACGTTTTCCACGCGCTCCTCGGCCAGCTGGGAGATGTGCACCAGCCCGTCCACGCCGGGCAGGATCTCCACCACCGCGCCGCAGTCAATGACCTTGGTGACCCGGCCGTCGTAGTTGCGGCCCACGTCGGGGGTCTGGTCGTGGTAGAGGACCATCTCCTTGGCCAGGGCCATGGACTCGGAGTTGGGCGCGAAGATCATCACGCTGCCGCTGTCGTCGATGTCGATGGAGGCGTTGGTGGCGGCGGTGATGGCCTTGATGTTCTTGCCGCCGGGGCCGATGACCGAGCGGATCTTCTCGGGGTTGACGTGGACGACCTCGAGCTGCGGCGCCAGGGGCGAGAGCTCGGGGCGGGACGCGGCGATGACCCCGTCCATGCCTTCGAGGATGTGCAGGCGGCCCTGCCGGGCCTGGGCCAGGGCGCTGCGCAGCACCTCCGGGGGGATGCCGGCGATCTTGATGTCCATCTGGATGGCGGTGACGCCGTCCTTGGAGCCCGCGACCTTGAAGTCCATGTCGCCCAGGGCGTCCTCGTCGCCGAGGATGTCCGTGAGCACGAGGTATTCGTCGCCCTCCTGGATGAGGCCCATGGCCACGCCCGCGATGGCGTGGGAAACGGGCACGCCCGCGTCCATCAGCGCCAGGGAGGCGCCGCACACGGTGGCCATGGACGAGGAGCCGTTGGACTCCAGGATCTCGGAGACCACGCGCAGGGTGAAGGGGAACTTCTCCTGGTCGGGCAGGATGGGCGTGATGGCGCGCAGGGCCAGGGTGCCGTGGCCGATGTCGCGCCGCGACGGGCCGCGCATCATCTTCACCTCGCCCACGCAGTAGGGCGGGAAGTTGTAGTGCAGCATGAAGCGCTTCACGTCATCGCCCATGAGCGAGTCGGTGCGCTGCTCGTCGCGCGTGGAGCCCAGGGTGGCGGTGACCAGGGCCTGGGTTTCGCCGCGGCTGAACAGCGCCGAGCCGTGGGTGCGCGGCAGCACGCCCACTTCGATGCCCAGGGGCCGCACCTCGTCCAGCCCGCGCCCGTCGATGCGGGTGCGCTCGGTCCGGATGCGCTCGCGCACCACGCGCTTGGTGATGTCCTTGAGCATGTCGCCCAGGGGCTTCAGCCGCGCGGGGGCCTCGTCGCCGAAACGCTCGGCCAGGGCCTGCTTCACGCTGTCCTTCACGGCGTCCTTGGCGGCGTAGCGCTCCTTCTTGGTGCGGATGGCCAGGGCCTGCTTCAGGCCCGGGGTGGCCAGCTCCTCGACGGCGGCCTGCAACTCGGCGTCCGCCTGCGGGGGGCAGATTTCGATCTTGGGGGCGCCGCAGGCGGCGCGCAGTTCCTCCTGCGCGGCCAGCAGGGGCTGCATCTGCTGGTGGCCCCACTCGATGGCGTCGGCGATGAGCGCCTCGGGGGCGAAGCTGGCCATGCCCTCGACCATGACCACGGCGTCCCTGGTGCCCGCGACCACGATGTTCAGCTCGCTGGCCTCGACCTCGGCGTAGGTCGGGTTGAAGACGAACTGCTTGTTCACATAGCCCACGCGGCAACCGGCGATGGGGCCCTGGAAGGGGATCTTGGAGATATGCAGCGCCGCCGAGGTGCCGCAGATGGCCAGCACGTCGGGGTCAATGGCGTCGTCGGCGCTGTGGACCTGGGCGATGATCTGGACCTCGTCGCGGAAGCCCTCGGGGAAAAGCGGGCGGTGCGGGCGGTCGATGAGCCGGCAGACGAGGATCTCGCGCTCGCTGGGGCGGCCGATTTCGCGGCGGAAGAAGCTGCCCGGGATGCGCCCGGCGGCGTAAGCCAGCTCCTTGTATTCCACGGTCAGGGGGAAGAAGCCTTTGTCCTCGGGCAGGGGCTGGGTCACGGCGGTGACCAGCACCACCGTGCCGCCGCACTGGACCCAGACGGCCCCGTGGGCCTGCTTGGCCAGCTTGCCTGTCTCGAAGGTGATCTCGTGGCCCGCCACGGACGCCGTTGTGCGGGAGGGGTTGAATTCGAGTTTCATGAAGTCCTCTTGGGGTAAGACGGTTGTGCGGCGCAGCGCCGCAAACCCCCTTTGAAGGACCCTGGCTGTAAAGTTGGGAGGGTGGGGCGTCCGGGTGGCGGGACGCCGCATCGTCGCAACCTCACAGCGGTCGCCTTCAAAGGGGCGGGGGCTCCCCGGGCGGGAAGCCCCCGGCTCAAGCTACTTGCGCAGGCCCAGGCGCGCGATGAGATCGCGGTAGCGCTGGACGTCCTTTTTCTTCAGGTAGTTCAGGAGCTTCCGGCGCTGGCCGACCAGCTTGAGCAGGCCGGTGCGCGAGTGGAAGTCCTTGGCGTGCACCTTGAAGTGCTCGGTCAGATACTGGATGCGGTGCGTGAGCAGCGCAACCTGGACCTCGGGGGAACCGGTGTCCTTGTCTGCGAGCTTGTACTCTTCGATAACCTTTGCCTTGTCGTCGGCGGTCATGACCACAGCGTTATCCTCCGTTTTTGTGTGCCGTGAGCGGCGGTGGGGCTACCAAAGGCCCCGCAGGATGGACCAGTACACGCTGCCATCGCGGTTCTTCGCCTCGGCCAGGGCCAGCGGCGTGCCGTCGGGTGCGGCAAGCATGACGCGTTCGCCCGGCTGGCCCGCGGTCCCGGCGACGGGAACCTGGGCGACCGGGAGCCACGTCCCGTTGCGCACCGCTTCGGCCTGCTCCCCTGTCAGGGGCGCCAGCGGCCAGTGGGGCAGGGCGCGGCGCAACGGGATCACCCGTCCGGGGAATCCCCCGGGATCGCCGACCACTTCCTCCAGGCCGTGGGCCTGATCGAGGCCGAACGGATGGCATCGCTCCCGGGTCAGGGCGGTAAGCATGGCGCCGCACCCAAGTCGCATCCCCAAGCTGTGGACCAGGGATCGTACATAGGTTCCGGCGCTTACCGTCACCCGGAAGCGTACCAGCGGCAGAGCCGTTTCCAGCACCTGCACGCGGTAAATTTCAACGGCCTTGACCTTCACGGGCACATCCCTGCCCGCGCGCGCCAAGGCATACAGCGGCTTGCCCTCGTGCTTGGCAGCCGAAACCGGGGGCACCTCCTGCTCGGCGAGGGCGCCCCAGTCGAGAACAGCCTGTTCTACATCGGCGGGGGACAGATGGTCAAACGGCTTTTCCGCGACCACCGTGCCCTGGACATCGTATGTATCGGTTCGCACGCCCAGGCGCAGCTCGCCCACATAGGTCTTGGGCCCGTCGGTCAAAAAGGGCGCCAGCTTGGTGCCGTGGCCAAGCAGCACCAGCAGGACCCCGGTGGCCAGGGGATCCAGGGTTCCGGCGTGGCCGATCTTGCCCTGGTTCAGGGCCCGGCGGATGGTCGCCAGGCAGCCCGCCGAGGTCGGACCGCAGGGTTTGTCCAGCACGAGAACGCCGTCCAGCTGGGCGGCGCTGCGCTTGCGGCTGCGGCCCACGCTAGGCCAGCCCCAGCACGCGCCCGGCCGCTTCGAGCACCAGGGCCTGGGCCTCGGCCAGGGGCGCGGCCACCACGCACCCGGCGGCGTTGCGGTGCCCGCCGCCGCCAAGCTCGGCGGCCACGGCCTGCACGTTGACGTTGCCCCACGAGCGCAGGCTGACCTTGGTCAGTTCCGGCTCGTCCTCGCGCAGGCACACGGCGGCCCGCACGCCCCGGATGCGCCGGATGTAGTTGACCACGCCGTCGGTGTCGGCGCTCTGGGTGCCCGTGGCCTCGAACATGGCGGCGGTGATGCGGATCACGCCCACGGCGCCGCCGAAATGCAGCTCGGCGGTGTCGAGCACCCGGGCCCAGAGCTGGACGCGCCCCAGGGTCCACTGGTTCTGGAGCTTGGCGTTGAAATCCTCGGGGTCCAGGCCCTGGCGCAGGATTTCCGCGGCCAGTTCCAGGGTCTCGGGGTGGGTGTTGCCGTAGCTGAAATAGCCCGTGTCGGTGATCATGGCCAGGTAGACGGCCTCGCCCAGGGCGCCGGACAGGGGCACCCCCAGGTCGGCGGCCAGCCGGGCGACCATCTCGCCCACCGAGGAGAACCGCGTCTGCACCCAGTTGATCTGCGCGTAGCCGGGGTTGCCCAGGTGGTGGTCTATGTTGATTGTCCCCTGGGTGCCGAAGCGCTGGGCCAGGGCGTCGCCCAGGCGCGCGCGGTCGCCGCAGTCCAGGGCGATGATCCAGTCGAAGGGGCCTTCGGGCAGCTCGTCGGAGAGCGGCGCGGGCGGCGTCAGCCAGTCGAACTGCCCGGGCAGGCCGCTGGCGTTGTACAGCGCAACCTGCTTGCCCAGGCGCACCAACAGGTGGCCAAGGGCATAGGTCGAGCCGATGGCGTCGCCGTCGGGCCCGGTGTGGGCGGCCACCAGGAAGGTTTCGCCGCCGGTGAGCGCGGCGCTAACCTGCTTGAGGGCCTTTTCCATACACCATCTCCTCCAGGTAGTCGTCGTGCACGAAGACCAGCCGGGGGATGAACTTGGTCTTCAGGCGCTTGCCCAGGCCGCCGCGCAGGAAGTTGGCGGCCTTGTCCAGCCCGGCGCGCACGGCGTCCAGGTCCGCCCCGGCGGGGGCGGAGTAGAGCACCTCGGCGATGGACAGGTCCTTGTTCATGCGCGCCCCGCTTACGGTGATCATGGCCAGCCGGGGGTCGGCCACCTCGAGGGCGAGCATCTCGGAGACCTCGCGCATGATCTGGTCGGCTATCCTGTGGGCGCGGCGTGAGCCGGAAGGGTGCATGGGGGCTCCTGGGAAAATCAGTTCCAGTCCTGGGGCGCGCCGGGGTCGGCGTCGGCTCCGTCGGCGGAGAACAGTTCGATGCCCGAGTCGGCCAGCTCCTCGGAGGTGGCGGCCTGGGCGTGCATGAGGGCCTTGTCCAGGCGGCTTTGGACCACCCGCGAATCGGGCCCCACGGTGACCACGGCCAGGGCCAGGGTTCCGAGGTCGTCCTGGCGGGCGATCTCGCTCACGGCCACGTTGAAGCTGTTGCGCAACTTCTGCTTGAGGCTGGCCGCCACCTGCCGCTTGCCCTTGAGGCTGCGGTTGCCGTGCAGGCGGAAGGTCAGGGTGAGCACGCCGATGATCATGGGCCCGCCGGGCGGCCCCGGGCGGGGTCGCCCGGGGCCGTCAGGTCCAGATTAATCCAAAGTCGCGGCGGTTTCCACTTCCTCGAAGGCCTCGATCACGTCGCCGACCTTCACGTCGTTGAACTTGTCCAGGGCCGCGCCGCACTCGTAGCCGCGGCGGACCTCCTTGGCGTCGTCCTTGAAGCGCTTGAGGGAGGAGAGCGAGCCGGTGTAGACCACCACGCCGTCGCGCAGCAGGCGGACCTTGGCGTTGCGCCGCAGTTCTCCGTCCACCACATAGCAGCCCGCGATGGTTCCGACCTTGGGGATGCTGAAGGTTTCGCGCACCTCGGCCTGGCCCAGGTACTTCTCGGAGATCACGGGGGCCAGCATGCCGGTCATGGCGTCCTTCACGTCGCTGACCAGCTTGTAGATGATGTCGTAGAAGCGCACGTCCACGTTCTCGTGGTCCGCGACTTCCTTGATCTTGGCCGTGGGCCGGACGTTGAAGCCCACGACGATGGCCTCGGAGGCCGCCGCCAGCAGGATGTCCGACTCGGTGATGGCCCCGGCGCCGCCGTGGATGACGTTGACCTTCACGGCGTCGGTGGACAGCTTCTTCAGGGCGTCCACGATGGCTTCCAGGGAGCCCTGCACGTCGGCCTTGAGCACGAGGTTCAGGTTCATGGCCTCGGCGCCGGGCCTGGAGGCCATGAAGCTCTCCAGGGTCACGCGGGATTCGCGGGCCAGGGTGCGCTCGCGCTCCTTGAGCTGGCGGTTGCCCGCGATGCGCCGGGCGACCTTCTCGTCCTCCACGCACACGAACAGGTCGCCCGCCTGGGGGATGCCCTCGAAGCCCTGGACCTCCACGGGGGTGGCCGGACCGGCCTCCTTGAGCTTGCGACCCTGGTCGTTGAACATGGCGCGGACCTTGCCGTTTTGCGTGCCGCACACGAAGCTGTCGCCCTGGCGCAGGGTGCCCGCGGTGATGAGCACCGTGGCCACCGGGCCGCGGCCCTTGTCCAGCCTGGCCTCCACGATGTGGCCCTGGGCGGCCTTGGCGGGGTTGGCCTTGAGCTCCAGCACCTCGGCCTGGAGCAGGACCATTTCCAGCAGGGTGTCCAGGTTCGTCCCGGCCTTGGCCGACACGTTGACGAAGATGGTGTCGCCGCCCCATTCCTCGGAGGAGAGGCCCTGCTCGGCCAGCTCGCGCATGACGCGCTCGGGGTTGGCCTCGGGCTTGTCCATCTTGTTCACGGCCACGATGATCGGCACACCGGCGGCCTTGGAGTGGCTGATGGCCTCGCGGGTCTGCTCCATGACGCCGTCGTCGGCGGCGACCACCAGGATGACGATGTCCGTCACCTGGGCGCCGCGAGCGCGCATGGCCGTGAAGGCCGCGTGGCCCGGGGTGTCCAGGAACACGATCTTGCCGCGCGGGGTGGTCACGTCGTAGGCGCCGATGTGCTGGGTGATGCCGCCCGCCTCGCCCGAGGCGACCTTGGACTTGCGGATGGCGTCGAGCAGCGAGGTCTTGCCGTGGTCGACGTGGCCCATGATGGTCACCACCGGGGCGCGGGGCTCCAGGGTCTCGGGGCTGTCGTCGTCCTTGGGCGCGAGGTATTCCTCCTCGGAGAAGCCGACCTTTTCCACCTCGTAGCCGAACTCGGCCGCCACCAGGGCGGCGGTGTCGTAGTCCAGGGCCTGGTTGATGGTCGCCATCAGCCCGAACTGGGCGAAGAGCACCTTGATCAGGGCCTGGGCCTTGACGCCCATGCTCTTGGCCAGGTCGGCCAGGCGGATGGCGTCCTCGATGCGCACCTTGCGCTTGGCGGCCTTGATGGGCTGCGTGTTCTGCGGCTCGGGGATCTCGAAGCCGCGCCGGTCGCGGCGGCCCTTCTTGCCCTTCTTGTTCCGGTCAAAGCCCTTGGGCACGTCCTCCTTGTAGGAGAAGTCCACCACGCGGCGGTCCTTCTTGCGGCGCTTCTTGCTGGCGTCGCCGGAATCGCCGGAGGGGGCGTCGGGACCGGAGGGGCCGGAGGGGCCGGAAGGCCCGGCATAGCCGCCGGGACGGCCCGGACCGCCTGGGCCGCCGGGCGCGGGCGCACCCTGGCCGCGCAGGCGCAGCACGGGGCGCTGGCGCTCCTGGGGCGGCTCGGGCGCCGGGGCGGCCTGGCTCGGATCGGGACGGGAAATGATGCGCACCTTGGGGGTGACGACGATCTTCTTCTTCTTTTTCTTGCGCGGCTCACCGGAAGCCTCGGCGTCCTCCGCCCCGGCATCGCCGGTCTCCTCGGCCTCGGGGGCCTCGGGGGCCTGCGCGGGCGCGTCGCCAGCCTGGGCGCCGGATTCCTCCGCCGCTTCGGCGTCCTGGGCTTCCCCGGCGGACGGCTCGTCCTGCGCGGGGGCCTCGGCCTCGGGCCCGGCCACGACCTCGGCGGCGTCCTGCTGCCCGGGCGCCTGGTCGGCCGCAGGCGCTTCGGGAGCCTGGGCCTGGGGCGCGGCGTCGGCGGGAGCCTGGGCCTCGGGGGCTTCGGGGGCTTCGGCCACGGGCGCGGGGGCCGGTTCGTCTTCGGCCTTGCGCACTTCGGCAGCGGAGATGATGCGGGCCTTGGGCGTTTCACGCACGGTCCGGGCCTTGCGGGCGGGGCGGGGCTGCCCGGGAGCCTTGCGCTCCTCGGTCTCGGGCGTCTCGGAAACGTCGGCGGCGTCCGCGGCTTCGGCCGCGGGCCGCTCGTCCCGGGGCTCGTCCGCTTCGGGCTCCTGGGCGGCGGGGCGTGCCCCGCCGCGCACGGTCTTGCGGCGGCGGCGGACGACCATGCCCGGCTGCACTTCCTTGAGCACGACCTCGGTCGCCTTGGCGGCCTTGTGCACATGAGCGCGGATCTGGCCGACCTCCTCGTCCTCGAGGGTGCTCATGTGGCTTTTCACCGGAATATCGAGATCGCGGCACGCCTGCATGACGTCCTTGTTGCCGATCCCGAGTTCCGCTGCGATGTCCTTAACCCGAAGCTTGCTATCTACCACGTTGTTCCCCTTGGCATTTCTTCCGCCAGCCCTTGTATTTCCCAAAATCTCGCTCGCACTGCGGCGCCCGGCAGCAGTAGAAGCCGCGCCCCGGCAGGCTTTGCTCCGGGTCGGGCACCGGCTGCCCGCCGCCCCCGCCGGGGCAGACGTAGCGCGTCATGGCGCCCTTGGGCAGCCGGGCTCCGCAGATCACGCACCTGCGGATCGGCCCCTGGCCCGTGTCTTCCCGCGTCATGGCTTGGCCACGCTTTTGTCTTCGCGCTCCGGCTCGTGCCCGGGCCTAGGCCTCGCCGTCCCCGGGCTTCCCGGCTTCGTCCCCGGCCGGGGCCGTGTCCTGGCCCTCGCCGTCGTCCTCGTCCTCGTCCTCTTCGCCCTCCTCAGGGGGGGCGACCCGGAAGGAGCGCAGCAGGTTGATGGCCGAACGGATGTCGCCGATGCGGTTCTCGGTGATGGAATCGATCTCCAGGAGTTCCTCGTCGGTGGCGTTGTCCAGCTTCTCCATGGTGTCGAAGCCGGAGGCCAGGAGCCGGTCCACGGAAATTTCGGCCACGCTGGCGATCTGCTCCAGGGTCTGCAACTCGGCGTGCAGTTCGCCGTAGCGGCTTTCGGTGAAGATGTCGATCTTCCAGCCCAGGAGCTTGGAGGCCAGCTTCACGTTCTGCCCCTTGCGGCCGATGGCCAGGGTCAGCTGGCTGTCGGGGACCACCACTTCGAGCATCTGCTCGTCCTCGTCCACGGTGATGCGGGTGATCACGGCGGGGGACAGGGCGTTGACCGCGTAGGTGGCCACGTCCGGGCTCCAGACCACGATGTCGATACGCTCGCCGCGCAGCTCCTGGACCACGTTCTGGATGCGCGAGCCGCGGATGCCGACGCAGGCGCCCACGGGGTCCACGTCGCGGTCGTGGGAGGTCACGGCGACCTTGGCGCGGCTGCCCGGGTCGCGCGCGACGCCCAGGATGCTCACCGTGGCGTCGGCCACCTCGGGCACCTCGCGCTTGAACAGCGCGATCATGTAGTCGGGGTGCGAGCGCGACACGATGACCTGCGGGCCGCGGCCCTCGCGGCGCACGTCGATGAGGTAGGCCTGCACCCGGTCGCCGCGCTTGTAGCGCTCGCGGGGGATCTGCTCCTCCTTGGGCAGCAGGGCCTCGGTGCGCCCGAGGTTGATGATCCAGCCCGTCTTGTCGCGGCGCTGGATGATGCCCGAGACGATCTCACCCACGCGGTCCTTGTATTCCTCGTAGATGATTTCCTGCTCGGCGTCGCGCATGCGCTGGATGATGACCTGCTTGGCCGACTGGGCGGCGATGCGCCCCAGGTCCTCGATGCTCAGGCGAAAGCCCAGTTCGTCGTCGATCTGCGCCCCGGGGTCGGAGGCGCGGGCGTCCTCCAGCGAAATCTCGATGGCCGGATTCTCCACCGTCTCCACCACGGCCTTGAACTGGTAGACCTCGATCTCGCCCTGGTCGTCGTTGTAGCTGACCTCGACGTCCATGTCCTCGCCGTACTTGCGCAGCACGGACGAGCGCACGGCCTCCTCAAGGGTGTCGACGAGCATTTCGCGGTCGATGCCCTTGTCCTTGCTGATCTGGTCGATGGCCTTTTTCAGTTCCATGCCCATGATATGCCTCCAGTCGCATCCGAGCCCGGGCGGGCCGTCGCTTGGACGTTAAGCCTTCTGCCCCTTGGCGGGGAATTCGTAGCGCAGGGCGACCTTTTTCACATCGCTCCAGGCGATGCGCACGGACTGCCCGTTCTCTTCGATCACGAACCCGTCGGCCTCCACGGCGGCGAGCCTGCCCTGGAACCTGCGCCGGCCGTCCACCGGGCCGCGCAGGGTCGCCTGGACCTCGGACCCCTCGTGGCCGCGCATCTGCTGCGGCGAGAAGAAGGGCCGGTCCAGCCCCGGGGAGGAGACTTCAAGGTAATAGCTCCCGGGGACGATGTCCTCGACATCCAGGGCCACGGACAGGTCGCGCGACAGCTCGGCGCACTGGTCCACGGTGACGCCCGTCTCGGAGTCGAGGTAGACGCGCACCACGCCGCGCCCGTGTCCGCCCGTGAGTTCCACGCCCCACAGGGTCAGGCCCATGGCCTGGGCCATTGGGGCGATGAGCTCTTCGAGGGACTTGCGGATACGGTCTTCGTTCATGCCTGAAATCCTTAATAAAAAAGTGGACCCCGGGGTCCACTCGAATCATCTTCCAGGAGATGCGAGAGGGTAAAAGGTTATTTGGAGCGGGCGACGAGATTCGAACTCGCGACCTTCAGCTTGGGAAGCTGACACTCTACCACTGAGTTACACCCGCATGTGCGCCGTGCCGGGGCCTCCCGGCGTCGCGAACGACCTTCTCTAACAAACAGTGCCCGGTTGTCAACATTTTTTCTTTTGGAGAGGCCCCCTGGCGCCTGCGGGCCGGGCCGGGGCCGCCTGTCCCGGGGGGCGGCCGCCGCCCGGGGCGGCCCGCTGACGCCTGTCCTCTGGCGGCCTCGCGAGCATAATATCATGTAAAACAATGGTATTTTTAGTTCGGTTCCGGTTGGCGCGGTCTTTGCTTTCCTTGCGGCAGAGCAAAACCCCACGGAGGGTCTGGACGATGCAGGAAAGCATGTACAGCGCCATGTTCGGGGCCCTGACCCAGGAACATCGCCTCAACGTCGTCGCCAATAATTTGGCGAACGTGAACACCACGGGCTACAAGCGCGACCGGATGGCCTTCAAGGATGTCTTCATCCGTTTCGCGCACGACGACATCCGCGAGCCGGTCTTCAACCTGAAGTCGCGCCCGCTGTTTCCCGACCCGGACCACTACGCCAAGCCGCGTATCGCCGTGTCGCAGATCGACTTCGACCAGGGCAGCCTGAAGCAGACGGGCAACGACCTGGACGTGGCCCTTTCGGGCGAGGGCTTTTTCAAGGTCCGCACGCCCGAGGGCGAGGACCTCTACACCCGCGCAGGCGCCTTCCATGTCAACGCGGCGGGCCAGCTCGTCAACGGCAACGGCGACGCCGTGCTCGGCGTGGGCGGCCCCATCGAGCTGCCCGAGGGCGCCCGGCCGACCATCAACGGCGCGGGCGAGATCATCGTGGACGGCGCCGTTGTCGACGCGCTGACGGTGGTCGGCGTGGACAATCCGCTGGTCATGGAGAAGGTCGGGCACACCTATTTCAGGATCCGCACCCCGGGCGCGGCGGCGGAGACGGCCGTGCCGGACACGATGGTGGAGCAGGGCTACCTGGAAATGCCCAACGTCGAGGTGGTCACGGAGATGGTCAATATGATCGAGACCCACCGCGCCTTCGAGGCCTACCAGAAGATCATCACCAACACCCGGGACACCGACAGCAAGGCCATCGAACAGGTCGGCCGCGACAAGTAAGGAGGACACCCAGCCATGATGCGCTCCCGTTGGACCGCCGCCACCGGCATGGTCGCCCAGCAGCTCAACATCGACGTGATTTCCAACAACCTGGCCAACGTGAACACCATCGGTTTCAAGAAGAGCCGGGCCGAGTTCGAGGACCTGATGTACCAGAGCATGAAGATCGCCGGATCGCCCACCGAGGCCGGGAACCTGATCCCCACCGGGATGCAGGTCGGCATGGGCGTCAAGCCGACCACGGTGCACAAGTTCTTCACCCAGGGCGACTTCCAGAACACGGGCAACCCCCTGGACATGGTCATCGAGGGCGACGGCTTCTTCCAGGTCGATGTCAACGGCGAGATGGCCTACACCCGCGCCGGCGCCTTCAAGCTGGACAACGAGGGCCGGGTGGTCACGGCCAACGGCTATGTGCTCCAGCCCGAGTTCACCGTGCCGGTGGAGACGGCCAACGTCGTGGTCACCGAGTCGGGGCACATCGCGGCCCTGGACAAGGACGGCACCGAGCTGGCCTCGGCGGACATCCCCGTCTACACCTTCATCAACCCCGCCGGGCTCAAGGCCGCGGGCAAGAACCTGTATTCGGAGACCGAGGCCTCGGGCGCGGCCACCGAGGGCGTGCCCGGCGAGGAGAACTTCGGGACCATCGCCCAGGGCTTCCTGGAGATGTCCAACGTGGAGATCGTCGACGAAATGGTGGCCATGATCGTCGGGCAGCGGGCCTACGAGATCAACTCCAAGGCCGTGCAGACCTCCGACGCCATGCTCCAGACGGCCAACCAGCTCAAGCGCTAGGCCGGGGAGGACAGGACATGACCTGCTTGCAATGCCGCATGGCCGTGGACAGGCTCGGGCGCTTCGCCCCCGGGCTGGCCGTCCTGGGCGCGGCCGCCGCGCTCCTGGCCGTGCTGCTGCTTTCGGTGGCCCACGCCGGGACCATCCAGGCCTCGTGGCGCCTGGCGGTGGCCCCTGCGGCCGTGGCCGGAGGCGAGACTGTGCTCCTTGGCGACATCGCCCGCCCCGTGGGCGACCTGCCCGAGGAGCACTGGCGGACCCTGGCCGCCACGCCCCTGTGGCCGGCCCCGGCCCGGGACGGCGAGCAGCAGAACATAGCGCGCAACAAGGTGGCCAGCCTGCTGCGCTTCCACCTGGGCGACCTGGCCCAGCTGTGCGTGGTGTCGGGGCCGCTGGTGGTCCAGCGCGGGGGGCGGCTGCTGGGCGAGGCCGAGCTGCGCGCCCTGGTCACCGAGGCGCTGACGGCCCGGGTGTCGGGCATGCGCGGGGAGGTCGCCCTGCGCGATTTCCGTCTGCCCGCGCAGGTGTTTCTCGGCGACGCCCAGAACACGCTGGCGGCCGACGTGGCCGGGGGCTTCGGCCCGGGGCGGGTGTCGCTGCTGCTGCGCGAGGTCAACCCCGCCCAGGTCACCGTGCGCAAGTACGGCGCCACGGTGTTCCTGGACCAGTGGCTCAGCGTGGCCTGCGCCGCGCGGCCCATCAACCCGCGCGACGAGCTGACCCCCGACAAGGTCACCTTCATGCGCAAGAACGCGGCCTACCTGCGCGGCGAGCCCTGGGACGGACGGCGCTTCGGCCTGCGCGCCGTGCGGCCCATGGGCACCGGCGAGGTCATCTACAAGACCAACCTGGACGACGTGCCCCTGGTCAGCCGCGGCGATATTTTGACCCTGGTCTACCAGGGCCGCAACGTGCAGTTGCGGGCCCAGGTGGAGGCCCTGGCCGACGGCGCCCTGGGCGACTCCATCCCCGTGCGCAACAAGGACAGCAAACGCGAACTCGTCGCCGAGATCCGGGACGCCGAAACGGTCGTGGTGCGCTAGGCGCACCCGCCCAAGGAGCCAGCATATGAAGATGTATTCCCTCGCCGCCCTGGCGCTTGTGGCCCTGGCGGGCTGCGCCCCCTCCAGCGACACGCGGGTGCCGACCCCGGTGCTGACCCCGCCCGTGGCCGAGGCCCCGGCCCCCCAGGACAACCCCGGCTCGCTGTTCAACCCCGCCGACGCCAATTACCTCTACGGCGACACCCGCGCGCGCAACGTGGGCGACGTGGTCATCGTCGAGATCGTGGAGGTGGCCAAGGCCACCAACAAGGCCGACACCACTTCCGACCGCACCTCCAGCGTGGAGATGGGCATCACCAACTGGTTCGACAAGAACGACGCGCGCATCCTGCCCTTCGGCCCCGGCCTGGGCATGGTCGGCAAGGTCGGCACAACGCCGATGATCGGCGCCAAGTCCGCCAGCACCTTCGAGGGCACCGGCGAGACCAAGCGCGAGTCCAACGTGTCGGCCACCCTGGCCGCGCGCGTGGTGCGCGTGATGCCCGGCGGGCTGCTGGAGGTCGAGGGCGCCCGCGAGGTCAAGGTCAACAACGAGACCCAGGTGCTCGTGGTGCGCGGGCTTGTGCGCGCCCAGGACATCAGCCCCGCCAACACCATCGCCTCCACGCACATGGCCGACGCCAAGATCGAGTACTACGGCCAGGGCGTGCTGGCCGACAAGCAGCGCCCGGGCTGGATGACGCGCATCCTGGACAATATCTGGCCGTTCTAGCGTCCGCCAAGGAGAAGGCACATGCCCATCGTTTCGCAGATTTCCGTTCCGCGTCCCGGCCCGGGGGCCCGCCTGGCGGCCCTGGCCCTGGCCGTGCTCGTGCTGCTGCCCGCCAGCGCCTGGGCCGTGCGCCTGAAGGACGTGGCCACCTTCGGCGGGGTGCGCGCCAACCAGCTCGTGGGCTACGGGCTGGTGGTCGGCCTGTCGGGCACGGGCGACAAGAGCGGCTCGCAGTTCACCGTGCAGTCCGTGGCCAGCATGCTGGAGAAGATGGGCGTGGCCGTGGACAAGTCCAAGCTGAAGCCCAAGAACGTGGCGGCTGTGATGGTCACGGCCAAGATGCCCGTCTCGGCGCGGCCGGGCACAAGCCTGGACGTGACCGTCTCCTCCCTGGGCGACTCCCAGAGCCTGCTGGGCGGGGTCCTGCTGCTCACGCCCCTGCGCGGGGTGGACGGCAACGTCTACGCCCTGGCCCAGGGGCCCCTGGCCCTGGGCGGCATTTCGGCCCAGGGCGCCGCAGCCACGGCCCAGAAGAACATCACCACCGTGGGCAGCATCCCCAACGGCGCCACGGTGGAGCGCGGCGTGCCCTTCCAGTACAACGCCCAGGACGAGCTGACCCTGAACATGAACATGGCCGACTTCACCACGACCATGAACGTGGTGGACTCCATCAACAACACCCTCGGCCAGGACTTCGCCCGCGCCGAGGACATCACCACCATCCGCCTCTCGGTGCCCCAGGAGTTCCGGGGCAACCTGGTGCCGCTCATGGCCAGCCTGGAGAATCTGGAGGTCACCCCCGACGGCAAGGCGCGGGTGGTTGTGGACGAGAAGACCGGAACGGTGGTCCTTGGGCGCAACGTGCGCCTGACGCGCGTGGCCGTGGCCCACGGCAACCTGCAGATCGTGGTCCAGGAGAGCGCCGACGTGTCCCAGCCCGGGCCCTTCAGCAGCGGGCAGACCGTGGCCACCGCCAAGACCGACGTCAACGTCAGCGAGGACCGCAACAACCTGGTCATGATGGAGGGCGCCACGCTCCAGGAGCTCATCGACGGCCTGAACGCCATCGGCGCCACCCCGCGCGACCTGATTTCCATCCTCAAGTCCCTCAAGGCCGCCGGGGCGCTGCACGCGGAACTGGAGGTCATGTAGCATGCTCGGACCCAAGATCGACCTGCAGGGCGCCCTGGACCAGGGCCGGACCGAGGAGGTCCGCCGCAAGCTCTCAATGGACCGGCTGCGCGAGGGCCTGGCGCCCGCAGGGCAGCAGGAACACAAGCTGCGCGAGGCCACCCAGGGCTTCGAGGCCATGTTCATCCAGCAGCTGTGGCGCCAGATGCGCCAGACCGTGCCCAAGGAGGGCTACCTGCACAGCCGCGAGGAGGAGATGTACCTCTCCATGTTCGACGAGGAGCTGTCCAGGAAGATGTCCGAAGCCGGGGGCATCGGCCTGGGCGAGATGCTCCATCGCGAGCTGCGCGAGCAGCTGGTGCGCTCGGCGGGCGGCGCCCCCGTGCGCGCCGAGGCGGCCCTGGGGCCGCTGCACGCGCAGCCCATGCCCCTGCACGGCGGGACGCAGGTGAAGTCCCTGGCCGAGGCCGAGGCCCTGCGGCCCCTGGACGCCGCCGACCGCCGCCAGCCCCTGGCCCCGCGCACCGAGCCGCGCTTCGATCCGCTGGCGGACACGGACATCGGGCTGCGCGACGCCGTGGGCACCGGGCCGCAGATCATGCAGCAGGTCACGGCCCTGGCCACGCGCATCCGCCTGGAGCGCGGGGAGGGCGCCGCCACGGCCGCCGCGCCCGTGGCCGCTCCTGAGGCCGCCGCGGCCCCCGCCGCCCCTTCCGCCGCGCCTGAGGCCGCCGCGTCCGCCGCTCCTGAGGCCGTGGCCGCTCCGGCCGCCGCTCCTGAGGCCGTGGCCGCCGCGTCCGCCCCGGGCCGGAGCGGGGCGCCCGGGGCCATGCACTGGCCCGTCCAGGGCGAGGTGCTGTCGGGCTACGGCTGGCGTACGGACAAGGTCACCGGGGCCCAGCAGTGGCACCCCGGCCTGGATATCGCGGCCGCCGAGGGCGACCCCGTGGCCGCCTGCTGGGACGGCAAGGTAGTTTTTGCCGGGCAGCGGGGCCGCTTCGGCAACATGGTCGTCCTGGAGCATCCCGGCGGATGGCGCAGCCACTACGGCCACAACCGGGTGAACCTGGTGTCCGAGGGCCAGACGGTCCGGGCTGGCAGCAAAATTGCAGAAGTGGGCACGACGGGACGGACCTCGGATGCCCACCTGCACTTCGAAGTCAGGCGCGAGGACAGGGCGGAAAATCCCCTTGAGGTCATGGAACGGTTGCAGGCCGGGCTTTCCGGGACAAATACCAGCATGTCGGAGTAGGGGCGATGCTCGAAAGACTCATGGAGAACGTGGGACGGCAGGAGAAGGGACTGGGAGTGCTCCTCGGGCTCCTGGAGGAAGAATTTTCCCTCTTGACCGGGCGCGACCCCAAGGCCGTGACGGGCTGCGAGTTCTCCATCCAGGAGCTTTTGCGCCAGCTGGCCGCCGAGCGCGTGGCCCTGCGCCGGCAGATCAAGGCCGCCGAGCCCGGGGCGAGGTCCCTGGCGGACCTGCTGGAAACCCTGGGCGCGGCAGGGGCGCCCCTGGCCGGAACCCTGGAGCGCGTGGACACCCTGGAGCAGCGCTGCGCCGTGCAGGCCGAGAAGAACGCCCACCTGGCCCTGGCCCTGGCCGAGCAGAGCCGCAACATGCTCGATTTCCTGCACCGCCAGATCCAGCCCAAGGGCAACGCCACCTATTCCCAGCGGGGCCGCGTGGCCGCCTCCGGCCACCCCGAGGCCGCCCTGTTCCGCGGGAGGTCATAGATGGTCGGGCTGAACACCATCCTCGACATCGGCAAGGGCGCGTTGTTCGCCTCGCAGTCGGCCATCGGCGTCGCGGGCAACAACATCGCCAACGTCAACACGCCGGGCTACGCGCGCCAGTCGGTGCGCCTGGAGGAGCAGTACGCCATCGACAAGACCCCGGGCCAGATCGGCACCGGGGTCAAGACCGTCGAGGTCATCCGCCATTTCAACTCCTTCGTGGAGCAGCAGTATGTGGACAAGGTGTCCAGCCAGCGCCGCTGGGACGCCGTGTACCAGAACATGCGCGCCCTGGACAGCCTGTTCAACGAAAGCCAGACCGAGGGCATCAACGCGGCCATAGCCCAGTTCTGGAAGGACTGGCAGGACCTGGCCACCCACCCCGAGCTCAACGCCTCGCGCGAGGCGCTCCTTGGCAACAGCCAGACCCTGCTCTCGGCCATCCACACCGTGGCCGAGGACATGCGCCGCATGCAGGTGCAGATGGACGAATTCATCGCCCAGGAGGTGGACGCGGCCAACGACATCATCAAGCAGATCGCCGAGGTCAACCTCCAGATCCAGACCTCCGACGTGCCCGGGCAGAACAACGCCAACAGCCTCTTCGATCGGCGCGACAAGCTCGTGCGCGAGCTGGCGGGCTATCTGGACGTGGAATATGTGGACAACGGCGGCGGCAACCTGACGGTCATGACCAAGGCCGGGCATGTGCTCGTGGACGGGGTGCAGACCTACAAGCTGGCCTTCGAAAGCCCCAAGAGCATCCAGGAACTGACCACGGATTCGACCTTCGACGGCGATGTCTACTTCGAGGGCGGCGACGATTTCGAGTACACCCTGGAGGTCGTCCAGCCCGGCGATGTGGCTATGGGCGGCACGGCGGCGCAGTTCCGCGTGTCGCTGGACGGCGGCAAGACCTGGATGACCGACGACACGGGCGCCGAGCTGCATTTCGCCGCGCGGCCCGACGAGGGCCGGATGCGCATCGGCGACCTGAACGTCTGGTTCGGGGACAAGGCCGACGCCACCGCCGACCCCGCCGGAAACCTCGCCGTGGGCGACAGCTTCACCATCGTGCCCAAGAAGGGCCTGTACTGGTACAAGACGACCTCCACGCCCATGAACATCACCCCGCAGCAGTTCGCCAACGGGGCCGACAACACCCGGCGGCTCACCGGGGGCAGCCTCGCGGGCTACTTCCAGTTCCGCGACGAGAACATCGGCAGCTATGTCGACAAGCTCGACGGCTTCGCCAAGTCCTTCGTCTGGGAGGTCAACCGGCTGCACAGCCAGGGCGCGGGCACCCAGAAGCACACCAACATGGTCGGCACCTACGGCGTGGACTCCGCCACGGCGCCCCTGGGCAGCAACAGCTCCGGCCTGGTCTGGGCCGACCGGCTCCAGCAGGGCAACCTGCAAATGTTCTTCTACGATTCCAGCACCGGGGCCCTGGCCTCGGGGGCGTCCTTCGGGCCGCTGGACTTCGGCGGCGGGGCCATGTTCGACCCCCAGTCGCACTCCCTGACCGACGTCGCCGACGCCATCAACAATACCTGGGGCACCTTCGTCACCGCCGACATCGTGAACAACCGCCTGCGCCTCACGGCCGACTCCGGCTACGAGTTCGCCTTCGGAACGGACACCGCGGGGCTGGCCGCGGCCCTGGGCCTGAACACCTTCTTCGAGGGCACCACGGCGGCGGACATCGAGTTGACGACCATGGTCCAGTCGGACCTGGACTACATCGCCTCGGGCCACGTCAACGGCGCGGGCGAGGTCAACACCGGCGACAACACGGCGGCCAAGGCCATCGCCGAGCTCAAGGACAAGTCGGTGGTCATCAACATCCACACCGAACGGCCGACCTCCCAGACCCTGGCCAAGTATTTCAACAGCATCGTGACCACCGTGGGCGGCGACACGGCCTCGGCCAAGTTCAACTACGATTACAACGAGGCCCTGGCCTCGGACCTGGAATCGCGCCAGCAGGAGACCGCGGGCGTGAGCCTGGACGAGGAGATGAGCAGCCTCATCAAGTTCCAGCATTCCTACACCGCCGCGGCCAAGCTCATCTCGGCGGCGGACCGGATGCTCCAGACCCTGCTGGCCATCAAGAACTAGGCGGAGACAGCCATGCGCGTGACCCACTCCAACAGGTTCAACCTGTACATCGGGAACCTGAACAGCTCCCTGGCGGACCTCATGGAGCTGAACATCCAGTCCGCCACCCAGAAGGTCATCAACAAGCCCTCGGACAACCCCGTGGGCATGGCCCGCGTGCTCGGCCACCGCGACACCATCTCGGCCCTGGACCAGTACCGCAAGAACGTGAGCACGGCCAAGGGCTGGCTCAGCCTCGCCGACAACAAGCTGACGCGCATGGAGGAGATCCTGACCCGCCTGCGCACCCTGGCCGAACAAAGCGCCACGGGCACCGTCAGCGCCGACAACCGCGAGCAGATCAGCTACGAGGCCCGCCAGCTCTATGAGGAGCTCGTCGTGCTGGCCAACACCCAGTACGAGGACAAGTACATCTTCTCCGGCCACAAGACCGACACCAAGAGCTACGAGCAGGCCCTGTGGCTCACGGACAACGACGGCTCCACGGCGGGCACGAATTTCACCATCACCGGGGCCACGCAAAAGACGGTCCTGGTGCGCTTCACCTCGGCGGGCACGGTGGGCACCGACGCCCTGACCTACGAGTACTCCGCCGACGGCGGCCAGACCTTTGCCACCGGCACCCTGGCCGCCGGCGCCACCCAGCTCGACCTGGGCTCGGTGCAGCTCGGCCTCCAGGCCGGAACGGCCGTGACCCAGCACGACCCCTCCGTGAGCGGCAGCAACGGCAACGGCACCTGGCTCTGGGTGCGCCCCACCGCCGTCTACCAGGGCGACGACAACGACGCCGTCACCGTGGACAAGCTCGGGGCCAGCTCCCTGAACGTCGCGGCGAGCGGCCTGTTCGACCGCAACATCACTGTGCGCATCGACAACGACACCACCCTGGGCGGCAACCCGGTACGCTATTCCTACAGCACGGACGGCGGGGCCAACTGGGTCACCGGCCTGTCCACCGACGGCTCGGGCGATCCGGCGAACCTGACCCTGGTCGTGCCCGGCGGGACCATGACCCTGTCCGACTCCGGCGGCGGCAACCTGCTGGCCGCGGGTCAGCAGTTCGTCATCCGCCCGCGCACGGCGAACATATCCCTGGAGGTGGCCCCCGGGGAGAGCCTGCCCATCAACAGCGTGGGCAAGGACATCTTCGGCGGCATCTACGCCGACCCCTCCACCGGGACGCCGGGCCTGGTTTCCGGGCTGCCCGACGGCGTGAACATGTTCGACCAGATCGGCAAGCTTGTGGGCTACCTGGAAACCAACAACCAGCAGGGCTGCCAGGAGGCCCTGGCGGCCATCACGCCCATCGGCCAGCACCTCATGAACAGCGCGGCCCGCGTGGGCGCGCTGGAGAACAGGCTGGCCGTGGCCGACGGCGTCCTGGAAACCATGCAGCTGAACGAGAAGGAGCGGATGTCCGAAGTGGAGGACGCGGACCTGGCCGAACTGATGACCAAGCTCGCCAACCAGCAGATCGTCTACGAGACCGTGCTGCGGTCCTCGTCCATGGTCATGCGCCTGAGCCTGGCGAACTTCATGTAGCGCGCACGCAGGACGCGGCGCAAAGCAAGCAAGGAAAGCGATGGAAACACAATGCTCATACTGACGCGAAGACCCGGGGAGAGCATCTACCTCGGCGACGACATAAAACTTACGGTGCTCTCGGTGCAGGGCAAGCAGATCAAGATCGGACTGGAAGTGCCCGACGATATGCCTGTCTACCGGGAGGAGATCTACCTGCGCGTGCAGGAGCAGAACAAGATGGCCTTGCAACTCACGGACCAGGACCTCCTGGCGGCGACACGGTTATGGCAAAAAGAGAAGTAGCGCAGAAGGTGCGGACCCGCTTGGGCAACCTGGCTGTGGACATGGACCGGGTGATCCGCTTCCCCCGTGGGCTCATCGGTTTCGAGGACTGCAAGGAATTCACCCTGCTGCAATTGCGCCAGGATTCCCCGTTCCTCATCCTGCAAAGCCTGGACCGCCCCGAGCTGGGGCTCATGGTGGCCGACCCGTTCTGCTTCATCGCGGACTACAACGTGAAGCTGGGCACGGCGGAGCAGAAGATACTGAAGCTGGACAACATCCGCCAGCTCGCGGTGTTGGTCACGGTGAGCATTCCCAAGGGCCGGCCCGAGGATACGGCGCTGAACCTCATGGGGCCCATCCTGGTCAACCACGAGGCGCGCATCGGATTGCAGGTGCCGCAGGTGGACTCCAAGCTCCCCAGCCGGTTTCTGGTGGGGGCCCAGGCCCGGGCGGGCGAGGAACAGGAAGCCGCCGAGCCCCTGGCCGCCGGTCGGGCGGGGGGCTAGGCGGCCTGCGGAGCCGTGGCGCACGGGGCGGCCCGGCTAGAGCAGCAGCTCGAGGTCTTCCTCGACGAGCTTGGCGGCGGTCTTGCGCACGTCGGGCTTGTACTGGCCCGACTCCACCAGGGCCTTGAGTTCCTCGACCTTCTGGCGGCGCACGTCGGGGGCCTGCTGGGCGGCGCTCATGGCGCTGCCCACCAGCCTGGCCTCGCCGGACAGGGTGACGCTGTCGCCCTGTCCGGAAGACGCCTTGGCGCCCTTGTCCCTGCGCGAGGCCGGTTCGGGCTTGTCCACCCGTCCGTAGCCCTTGAGGCTGCCGATAAGCCCCGTGATTTCCATTGCCATAGTCGTTCTCCCCTGCTCCGAAACCTCAGAGCATCGTGTCGTTCACCTTGTCCAGGGTGATCTCCCACAGCCGCTTGAAAACGGCCTGTTTTTCGGCGCCGGTGATCTCCTGCGCGCCGTGGTCCGTGGTCCTGAACACCTGCAGGTCGATGCTCGCTGGCGGGTACTGGAACCGGAACCGCTCACCGAATTCGCCGTTTAGGGTGCCAAGGATGTCCTGGACCGTCTGGTTCTCACTTCCGGTGACCACAAGGTTCTCGACAATCTCCCTGGAAACCTGTTCCACGAGCAGCCGCCGCTTGGCCTGGCGTAGGGTTTCGTCCTGCGGCAGGGCCCCGGGCAGGGAACGCCGGAACCGCGCCAGGCGGCGCGCGCTCGTGAGCTGGCGAGCGTAGGTCCGGAGCATTCTTTGCGTTTCCAGTGGGCGTGCTGCGCTCAAGATGGTTTCCTCTCACGTTACTTATCGGCAACCGGGGAGACTTTCTTTAGGGTCCGGGACGAATTTGTCGCGCCCCGGGCCGGATATCCGGAAACCGCTGGCATGCGCAGCTATTTTATCCCCCTGGGCCGCGCCATGCCTGCGGGCACCTTGAATTGCCGCGCGCCATGCGCTAGAGAAGGGGCCCATGTCCACGACCACCCAGACCGTTCTGCTCGTGACCAAATCCGGGCACGCCGAGGCTCCGGCCCTGGCCGGAACCATTGCCAGCTGGCTGCGCGCCAGGGGGGCCCGCCCCCGCGTGGCCGAGCACCGCGCCGGGCAGGGCGGCCCGGGGCTGCCCGTCGACGGCTGCGACCTGGTGCTCGTGCTGGGCGGCGACGGGACCATGATCAGCGTGGCCCGCGAGGTGGCCGGGCGCGCGCCGCTGCTCGGGCTGAACATGGGCCGCCTGGGCTTTTTGACCGAGCTGGCCCCCGAGGGCTGGGAGGAGCCCCTGGCCCGGCTGCTGGACCGGGGCATCCCCTGGTGCGAGCGCCTGGGGCTGGCCTGGGATGTCCGGCGCGGCGGCGCGGTGGTCGCCTCGGGCGCGGTGGTCAACGACCTGGTGGTCAACCGCGGCGCCCTGGCCCGCCTGCTGCACCTGACCCTGGCCCTGGACGGCGAGTGCCTGGGGCGGCTGCGGGCCGACGGGCTGGTGGTCGCCACGCCCACGGGCTCCACGGCCTATTCCATTTCCTCGGGCGGGCCCATCGTACACCCGTCCCTGGCGGTGTTCACCGTGACGCCCATCTGTCCCTTCCTGAGCAATTTCAAGCCGATGGTCCTGCCGGGTACGGCGGAGCTGCGCGTCGGCGTGGAGGACGCGGGCACCGAGGTCTTCCTGACCCTGGACGGGCAGGGCGCCGTGGCCCTGGACGCCGGGGACGAGGTCCGCGTGCGCCGCTCCCCGGCGGGGATCAAGCTCGCCGACGCCGGCATCACCACCTACGTCTCGCGCCTGCGGGCCAAGGGCGTCATCGAGTAGCCGCGTCCGCCCGGGCGCCCGGCGCAACCGCAACCCACCGGATGGAGCCATGACCCTGCGTCGCATCGTCGTGATTTTTTGCGGCCTGGCCCTGCTGGCGGCCCTGGCCGCCTGCGGCCCCGCCCGGACCTGGACCCGCCTGGACGAGGGCGCGGCGCGCGGGCTGGCCCGGGAGCTGTCCCCGGCGTCCCAGCGCCTGGGGTCCTGGGCGGAGCTGGCCCCGGCCCTGGAGCGTAGCCTCGCGTATGTGCGCGTCAAGCCCCAGGACACGGTGGTCCTGCGCGAGGAGGGGCTGGCCCTGACCTGGGGCGACCTGCGCCGGACCCTGGAGGAACTGCTCGGCGCGCTGCCCGAACTGGACGCCGACCCCGGACTGCTGGCCCGGCGTTTCGCCTGGCTGCGTCTGGCGCCCCGGCCGCTCATGACCGGCTACTACGCCCCGCACCTGGACGCCAGCCCCGTGGCCGACGAGCGGCACCGCCATCCGCTCTACGCCCGCCCGCCGGAGCTCCAGGAGGTCGACCTCGGGCGGTTCCACCCGCGCTGGGCCGGGCAGCGGCTGACCTGCCTCGTGCGCGACGGGCGCGTGCTGCCCCCGCCCACGCGCGCGGCCATCGACCAGGACGGCGCCCTGGCCGGGCAGGGCCTGGAGCTGGCCTGGGTCCACGACCCGGTGGACGCCTTCTTCCTGCACATCCAGGGCTCGGGCATCCTGCGCTTTCCCGACGGCGGGGTGCGCCATGTGCTCTACGCGGGCAAAAACGGCCACCAGTATGTGAGCCTGGGCCGGGTGCTCATCGAGCGCGGCCTGCTGCCCGCCGAGGGCATGAGCATGAAGGCCATCCGCGAGTTCCTGGCCGCCAACCCCGGGCGCACACCCGAGCTGCTGGCCACCAACCCGAGCTACGTCTTCTTCCGCCTGGGCGACGCCGGGCCCTACGGGGCAATGGGGAAACTGTTGACGCCGCGCGTGAGCGTCGCTACAGACCCGGGACTCGTGCCCCTGGGCGCCGTGCTGGCCCTGGAGGCCACGCTGCCGCCCGAGGCCCCCGGCGGCCCGGCCCTGCGCGTGGCGGGGCTGGCCCTGGCCCAGGACACCGGCGGCGCCATCAAGGGCCACCGGCTCGACTACTACTGCGGCGACGGCCCCGATGTCGAATACTTCGCCGGGCACATCAAGGACCCGGCCAGCGTCTATCTGCTCGTCAGCCGCGAGGTGCTGCCATGACCCCGATTTCTGCGACCAGCCCCGCCCCGGGCCCCGCCCCGGCCCAAGGCCCCCGCGAGCTGGCGGCCTGCGTGCGGGCGATCATCGACGCCCAGGAGCCCCAGGTGGCCGGGTGGCACACGGCCGAGCCGCCCGACGCCGGGCCCGCGGCCGAACCCGCCCCGGCGGCGGACCTGGGCGTGCTGCGCGCCCTGGCCGCCAGCCAGCACCTGGCCAACTTCCGCCTGTGGCATGTGGAGGACCAGGCCCGGCGCACCGATGTCGGCCCCGAGGTCATCGCCGACTGCAAGCGGCGCATCGACGGCCTGAACCAGCGCCGCAACGACCTCATCGAAAGGGTGGACGCCTGCCTTGTGGCTTTGCTAACACCGTTCATCCCCGAGGGGGCCGCGGCGCGCCACAACACCGAGACCGTGGGCATGGC
>Ga0172382_10003485_pt1 | contig 24923 bp, 24 predicted proteins | sample Leawel138RmetaG_FD_122245 | JGI IMG/M metagenome (GOLD analysis project Ga0172382, IMG submission 122245) | Leachate microbial communities from a municipal landfill in Southern Ontario, Canada - Leachate well 138R metaG | ecosystem: Engineered > Solid waste > Landfill > Unclassified | place...
TATACTTATACGGATTATTGGCAATCGGCGCAATGATCACCCCCTGAATCGGATTGCTGACAAAGCCAAAAGTGGAATATTCCTGATGTTTCAGACCGAAAGGATAATAATGAGATTCATCCAGAATTTTTAAGTTTCCGGTTTGAGGATCTTTGGTGTAACTTACTCTTACATTACCAAGGTGATCAGTATAATTGTTCACCCCGTCAAATAAGACTTGAGCCTGTTTCCCAAGAACATTTTTCCGTAATGGGTTTTCAAATACTTTTCCCGTTTGGTGGCGTCCTGCTGATTGATACATCCTTCAAAATATATTAACTTTAATGGTCTTCTCGATTTTGTGGATTCTACCTGTCCTTTGTTGTGCTGCTCAAGTCTTAATTTTAAATTTGAGGTATAACCTGTATAAAACTTTCCGTCAGATTCACTTTCCAAAATTTAAATATAGTAAAACATTTTAACTCAAATTTAAAATTATTTGACAGGATAAACATAATTAAATGCATAATTCGGATTGCCTCCGAGCGAGAAGTTAGTGGCTTTCACATAACCCTCAGCGTGGGGAAAAAATTCCAGAAAATTATCATTGTACTGGAACCCGTCCAAATAATCGGTTGTTTTTATGTTTGTACCGTTGGTCACTTTCTTATAGTTTTAATAGCCTAATAGCGTAGTCACTACTATTTCCCTTACAATTTACAATCCATCATGAATGGATCGTACCCTTCTATCTGAATGATTGAACCAAACTTGGATATAACCTGAAAAGCCAAAAGGTGGTTCATAAGAATAGATGAAGATACTATCTCCCCGAGATTCTGTATAACCTAATTCTTTTATATAATCCGGGGGACCCATAATTTCCAATACTTCATCCGTTGTCATCCCTTTTTCAACTTTTTTTTGATTCTCAAAGTTTTCATTCGGTTTTTTCTGGTTACAACTCAATAAACTAAGAGTGAAAATAAATACAAATATTTTAGTTTTCATAAGTCATTATTTTTTACTTTCATGATACAACCAATTTGAAAAACCTTGAGCAAAATTATTTTTTAATCTTTCTGCTCCAAATCCCAATGCCCCAAACCTGTAACTATGGTATTTCGCACCAAGATAATTTGAATCGTAATCTTGGGCATTAAAAGCACTGTCTCTTGTCCCGGGTAAGAATGATTGCATTCGTTCAACTGTAGCCCCTACAAATTGTCCATACATAAACTCAACGATCATAATATGTATTATCGGGAAAGACCCTTCAGATTTTCTGTTTCGTCGTTTCCGCCTTCTCTGCTTTGTATCTTATATTGCCCTGAGCTCACAAAAGATTTTCAATTTTATTCACAAAGTAATTATTGTTTCCTTATAAGAATACAAAAACAACCCATTAAACACTCCGAATTTTTGCAAATTAGCATCAAAGTGTTTTCTGCCATTCCCAGGCAGTCCTCATACTTTCGTCAAGCGGGGTTTTTGGTTTCCATTCCAATTCTTTTGCGGCCTTCCGGTTATCTGCAAAGGCTTCTGTGATATCGCCTGCCCTTCTGCCGACAATTTTGTAATTTAAATTGAGCCCGTTAACTTTTTCAAAAGTTTTGATCACTTCCAAAACCGTGGAACCAACGCCGGTACCGAGATTGAACACCTCAAGCGGTTCACTGTTTCTCTTTTCAAGCAGACGATTCAAAGCCTTCACATGCGCATCCGCCAAGTCGCAAACGAAGATATAATCGCGGATGGCAGTTCCGTCGCGGGTCGGATAATCATTTCCGAAAACCGAAAGTTGTTCTCGGATGCCGGCTGCCGTCTGGGTCACAAAGGGAACCAAGTTGTTGGGAATTCCTTTGGGTAATTCCCCGATCAAAGCCGAAGGATGGGCACCCACCGGATTGAAATACCGAAGCGAAATCACATTTTTTTTATATGCACTTACAAAATCTTCCAAAATTTCCTCACCCATCTGTTTGGTTTTCGCATAAGGCGATTCTGCTTTTTTGATCGGTGCGCTTTCATCGATTGGCATTTTGTCCGCCTGACCATAAACCGTACAGGATGAACTGAATATGAAATTGTCAATCGAATTTTTCTTCATCGCTTCCAGCACATTGACCAATCCAAGAATATTGTTTCTGAAATACATCAATGGTTTTTCTACGCTTTCGCCCACTGCTTTGTGTGCTGCAAAATGGATGACTCCGTCAATTTCGGTGGTTTCAAAAAAATCATTGATCGCTGTGGTTTCCTTCAAATCGATCGGATGAAAATCAGGCTGGATTCCGGTGATTTCAGAAATTCTGTCCAAAACGAAAAGTTCTGAATTTGACAGATCATCGATGATGACTACTTCATAACCGGACTGCTGCAAAGCGACCACCGTGTGTGATCCGATGTAGCCGAGACCGCCTGTGACTAAGATTTTTTGTTTCAAGTTGCTTTTGTTTTTTTATTTTTCTTATGTTTATAACTTTGAAAAAACTGTATTTTATCAATTATTTATTCCCACCATCGCTTAACGGGTTCTTGCAATTTGGATTCAATATTCGTTCTCGATGAAACCATATTTTTCAGTGCAAAATCTACCCAGCCTTTTCCCCAATATTTTTCGGCGACATTAAATTCAGCCGTACCAATGTCAAAATCACAATCCACATTTGGCACTCTGTAATCTCCCCAATGACAAATCTTTTCAAGTTTTGAATCATACATTTTCCAGATTCCAACAAAAGCATTGTTAAAATATCCGTCAGATTCCAAATCTAAATCATTGAATTTTATGATATCATCCGAAAGATTCCATTTGGATTGCAGTTGCCCCTTAAAAACTCCGGAATGCGGCTGTTTGTCATTTTCATAAAATTCATATTCGGCAGTCAGCAATCCCTGTTTATCGGTCCTTCCTTTGTATTCATCATCAACACCGAAATGCTGATTTTCTGTTTCCTGAATTTTTGAAATAGAAATTTTTCCGACAAATTCACAAACATTTGCTTTTACCATTGATTTCCCGTAAACATAGTATTCGTCGGGGTGAGATAAATTTTTTGAGACACTAATTATTTTGATTGAAATTCTCTCATATTCATCTCCAATGATTCCATAAACAAATTGTTCGTCGGTCTTCAGCCATAAATCCGAAAAATTATATTTCAAGTATGAATCAATTTTATTCTCTTCGGTTAATTCCTGGCCGTTCATTATATCGGTATGGCAATGTACTTTCTGTCCAAATATCGGGACGGATAGGAAAATCATAACCGATATAAATTGAAACTTCATTTGAACTGTTTTAACTAAAAAATTCTTTGACCGAAGCGGTGATAAATTCCAGCTGCTCATCATCCAATTCAGTATGCATCGGCAGCGAGAGAACTTCATCAATCAGCCTGTTGGTATTTGGGAAATCTTCATCGTGATAACCGCCGGTGTCATATGCTTTTTGTTTTCTGAGTGGAACCGGATAATAAATCATCGCCGGGACTCCTTTTGATTCCAAAAATTCTTTCAGTTCATTTCTTTTTCCGTTGGTCACCCGCAAAGTATATTGATGAAACACATGGTTTGAATCAGCCGCCATTCCCGGAATTTTCAATCCGTCAACAGCTGCAAACGCACGGTTGTAATATTCGGCTGCTTTTCTTCTTGCCGTATTGTATTCATTCAGATGCGGAAGTTTCACCCTCAGTATGGCCGCCTGAATGCTGTCTAATCTTGAGTTGACACCGATTTCGTCATGATAATATCTTTTGTACATGCCGTGGTTGACAATTCCTCTCAAACGGTGTGCAAGCGCATCGTCATTGGTAAAGAGCGCACCGCCGTCACCGTAACATCCCAGATTTTTTGACGGAAAAAACGAAGTCGCACCGATATGTCCGATGGTGCCCGCCTTGTTTCCTTTGTAATCCGCTCCGATTGCCTGTGCGGTATCTTCCACCACAAAAAGATTGTGTTCGTCTGCAATCTTCATGATCTCATCCATATTGGCGCACTGACCAAAAAGATGGACAGGAATGATCGCTTTTGTTTTTGGTGTAATCGCCTTTCTGATCTGTTCCGGATCGATCAGGAAAGTATCATAATCCACATCGACCAAAACTGATTTCAAGCCGAGAAGATGAATCACTTCAACGGTTGCTGCAAATGTAAAATCTGCAGTGATCACTTCGTCGCCGGGTTTCAAATCAAGCGCCATCAGAGCGATCTGAAGCGCATCGGTTCCGTTTCCGCAGGGAATCACATGTTTCACATTCAGATATTCTTCCAATTCGGCCTGAAAATTTTTCACTTCGGGTCCGTTGATGAATGCACACGAATCAATCACAGACTGAATCGATTCATCTATATCATTTTTGATTTTTCGGTACTGAGCCCCCAAATCAACCATTTGTAATTTACGCATTGCCAAACAAATTTTGAGCAAATGTAGTGAATCAGTGTTAATGGTAAAAAATTTATGGGTTTTTGACTATCTTTGTTGGGATAAATCTTTCGGTATGGAAACCCTGATTGTAAAGAAAGCCTCAAAAGAAGATTTGGAATTGCTTCTAAACATTGCCAAAAAAATGGGAATGGATATACAGCGCATTCCCAAAGCGAAAAATGCAAATTATTCTGAAGAAGAAATAGAAGAAGCAATTATGAAATTATCAAAAAAGGTGAACAAAAGCATTACAAAAAAATGGTTTAAAGAAATGGGGTTGGATTATGATCGTTATAGCCGACAGTAATATACTTATCAGTGGACTTTACAATCCCAAAGGAGCAATTTCAAAAATCCTGAACACAAAAAGTAAAATTCAATTTCTTGCTCCGGATTATCTTTTTGAAGAAATAGAAGAACATCATTCAGAAATAATGCGCTACACAGATAAATCCAAAAAATACATTCACGAAGAATTGAATAAACTTACAGCAAAGATTTCAGTAATCTGCTCAAAGAGTGTTTCCCTGGAAAATAAGCCTAAATCAATTGAACTTATATACGACATTGATGATGCGCCTTTTGTTTCACTTCATTTCCATACCGGTCATAAAATATGGACGGGCGATAAAATTCTTATCAAAGGTTTGCTGAACAAAGGTTTCGATATTTGTATCACAACCGAAGAACTAAAAAAAATGCTGTACAAAAAAGAATAAATTCCCAATGCAATACCTGTACACTTTGTTCATTTCAATATACGGAACTGCGGTTTCAATTGCATCTGTCTTCAATCCGAAGGCAAAACTGTTTTCGGACGGCCGCCGAAACTGGGAATCAAAAATGCTGAAGTCGGTTTCAAAAGACGACCGCATCATCTGGGTTCACTGCTCTTCTTTGGGCGAATTTGAACAGGGCCGGCCGCTGATGGAAAAAATCAGAACCGATTATCCGAACCACAAACTGGCGGTGAGTTTTTTCTCGCCCTCGGGTTATGAAGTTCAAAAAGATTACAAAGGCGCAGATTATATTTTTTATCTGCCGATCGATACAATTTCAAATTCAAAAAAACTGATCCGCTCGCTTCATCCCGAAATTTTGATTTTGGTCAAATATGAATATTGGTACAATCTGCTGAACCGATTGAAAAAAAACAGAATTCCGGTGATTGTCATTTCTGCGGTCATCAAGGAGGACAGTTTATTTTTGAGAAGTTACGGCGGATGGTTCAGAAAAATCATTTGTGGAATTTCTCATTTCTTCGTACAAGAAGAGGATTCCAAAAAATTACTGAATTCAATTCATGTCGATCAGGTTACGGTTTCGGGCGACACTCGTTTTGACCGGGTGAAGGAAATTCTGGATTCGGCACCCAAATTGGATTTTGTGGAAAAATTCAAAGCGAATTCAGGTTTAATCGTTGTGGGCAGCAGCTGGCCGGAAGATGAAATAATTCTGGCGGATTACATCAACCGCCAACTTCCACCGGACTGGAAAGTGATTTTCGCACCGCATAATATTGACGAAAAACAAATTCAACAGCTGATTTCGAAACTGAAGAAAAAAATACTTCGCTACACCCGAATGAATGAGAATGAATTGGAAAATGCCGAAGTGCTGATTGTGGACACCGTAGGCTTGCTGACAAAGATTTATGCCTATGCCGATATTTCATATGTGGGCGGCGGCTTCACAAAAACCGGTGTTCACAATACTTTGGAACCGGCTGTTTTTGGCGTTCCACTGATTTTCGGGCCGAATTACAAACAATATTTTGAAGCAAAAGATTTGGTTTATTCGGGTGCTGCCATGGCTTATTCGGACAAAAATGATTTCTTCAGAAAAATGGACGAACTGATTCAAAATGAAGTAATGAGAGAAGAACGAGGCAAGGCAGGTCACCGGTACATTCAAAATAAACCCAACGCCACAGGATTAATTATAGGTTGGTTGAATGATAAATTAAAAACACGAAAAAAATAAAATGAATGCTTTGAATTATGCTCTTTTGAGAAATAAACATAAATTTCTCATATACTTATGATTCGCATGATAATTTAATTCAAACCGTACCGGATTATAAAGGTGAAATCCTTAAAATCGCTAAATGAATAAGATATACAGGCCAACCGGACAAAGCGAATTTCGCATCCGAACGGCGTTCTGTGAACATTTCGATAATCGAAAACGAATAGGATTGATGCTAAAGATTATTGAATTGTAAGAATAGAAAACAGTGGGTTTTCTTAATTGTGTGAAACCATAATGAGCCCAATTCAAACCAACAGTAACCGGGATTAGGTTTTATCCAAACAAAGCACGAAGTTTTCTATTTTTAACCATTAAAAATATCCGCCTCGAGTATGAGGAGTTTTTCCGGCAAATAACAAGAATGATTTTAAAATAAATTCAAAAAAAATCAATCACAACTCATTCAGAATGAATATAGAATGTTTAATTTTGGCATCAATCAACCTCTATCATGAGAACAAAACCGTTAACTCTGTTATTTGCATTTTTTGTCATCGGGCTGACCTTCGCCCAAAATTTACAGCAAAAACGCATTGATTCACTGCAGCTTGAATTATCCAAAGCCAAGACAGATACCGGCAGAGTGATGACACTCAACCGCTTGAGCGAATATGCCGGCTGGCGGATTAACGAAAATGACGCTTGTATAGATTATGCCCAAAAGGGATTGGCATTGGCACAAAAAATCGGTTTCAAAGAAGGGATGGCAAGGTCTTACAATAATATGGGGAACGGACAGTCACAAAAACTTGAAAGAGAATCAGCGCTGGAAAGTTATTTTGCCGCTCTGAAAATCTATAAAGAAACAGGAAATAAACAATGGGAAGGCAGGGTTTATGCCAATATTGCGATTACTTATTCGGATATGAGCAACTACCCCCAAGCCGTCAAATATTATGAAACTGCAATAAAACCGGCAACAGAAGCAGGTGACCAGTTTGGATTGGCAGGGATTTACAGCGGAATCGGTCAGATAAACAAATTACAGGGCAACTTTACCGAGTCGTTAAAAAACGATAGCATAGCCATAAATCTTTATAAAAATATGGGCAATAAAAAGGAAGTAGTAAGGGTTTATCAGAATATAGGAGAAGTGTATATCTATCAGGGCAATACAACAAAGGCACTTGAAAATTATAAAAACAGCCTGGAAACGGCTAAAGAATTAAATGATAAACATTATATCGCCAATGCACTGACTCTCATTGGAGATGTCTATGGTTATCTGGGGAATTATCCTGAAGCCCTTAATGAATTTTATAAATCACTAAAGATATCTGAAGAAATAAATGACAAAAAAAGTATAGGTTTTAGTCGCCTGAAAATAGGCCAGGTATATTTAACACAGGGTAATTTTTCAGCTGCTTTAAAAAATCTGAATATTTATCTGAATATCGGCAAAGAACTTAAGAGCAAAGAAGTGATTTTATTTGCACACCGCATGATTGCAGATGCATATAAACAACAAAATGATTTTCCAAATGCCCTCCAGAATTATTCGGCTGCTTTAAAAGTCGCTGAAGAAATAGGAAACCAATCTGGAATTGCTTATAGCAATATGGGTATTGGAACTGTTTATTATGCACAGTCTGACTTCACCTCTTCACTGAAATACTATTTTGACGCCTTGAAAATATTTGAAACCATAGGAGACAAGGGTGGAATTGCTTCTTGTGACAACGGAATCGGAGCAGTTTATATTGAACTAAACCAGGCTGAAGAAGCAAAAAAATGGTTGCAAGAAGGTCTTTTGCTGCACAAGGAAACAGGTGCTAAAGATGGAATGAGAGATGCTTATAAATACCTTTCAAAAGCAGACAGTGCATTGGGTAATTTTAAAAAAGCATATGAAAACCACAAAATGTTTACAGTGTACAAAGACAGTTTGATCAACGAAGAAAACACCCGGAAACTTACCGAAACCACAATGCAGTATGAGTTTGATAAAAAGGAAGCTGAGACAAAAGCCATGCGGGAAAAAGAAAAGGAAAAAATGAAACTACGATACGGCATAGCGATTTCTGCCATTTTTGTTATTGCGCTCACCGGATTTCTTTTGCTGTATTTCACACGAATGAAAAAGAAAAAGGAAAAACAGATCTTTTTTGCCAACCGTCAGATCATGGAACTCGAAAAAGAAAAAGTGGAAGCCGAGCTCAGGCAGGCACGAAAAGACGTGGAACAATTCCTCACTAAGATCAATGAAAAAAATCAACTGATAAACAGGATTGTCACCGAACTGCAGCAACTGCAGGAATTTCATGATGACAAAAAAACCGAATTGGCCAGAACGCTTACTGAACTCAGGAATACCTCCATTCTGACCGATGAAGACTGGTCTCATTTTCTCTCGGGATTTGATAAACTCTATCCTGAATTTATCCTGAAAATACGGGAAATGCAGCCCAAAATCACTGCCTCCGAACTGCGTTTCCTGATGCTTGTAAAAATTGGACTTTCTACCAAAAGAATGGCCGACACGCTTGGCGTTTCACCCAATTCGGTCAGAGTAACCTGGCGACGGGTGAAAGACAAACTGAACGCTTCTGAAGACGATACACCTCAATCTTTGCTAAACAAAATTGAAAAAGTTACCACAGAAGTCTATTGATGCTTAATTCCCTTCATTGTTTTATTATCAATCAAGAAATCAAAACACAAAAGCTTACTTTTTGCAATCAACACAATATCAATTGACTGCATGCCTTGCATCCAATTGTCACCTTTTTGTCACTCCAATTTTTAAGTGATTTTTTTGATTAATCCATTATTTCGCTTTGTTAATCAAAAATCTTACAAACAATGAAAAACTCTATTTTAAAATTGCTGATTTTTATGTTGGGCACAACTCTTTGTTTTGCGCAACTAAAAATCGCCGAGCCCTCAGAAATTTATGATTTCATGAGGAACTCGGGTCGGGAAGTAAATCTCTCTGACTTTGGAAATTTAAAAAACACAGATGCATTCAAATCTGAGAATTCAGACATTACGTACAATTATTTCAAGCAAACTTATAATGGAATTCCTGTTTACAACAGCCACATTTCGGTGGCTTTGAAAAATGGAAAAATAAAATCCGTTCAGGGCAAATTTATTGACGGGCTGAATCAAATGACACACAAAAGCAACATTGGGATTGCAGCCAATCAGATTGCCGAAATCGCTACAAATACACTCGGTTATGTTCTTATTCATCTCGAAGAAAACCAAAGTGAAGTTGACGGAAAATTTGCAAACAGCAGTTGGTCGCAACCCAAGAAACATGATGAACCGCAATTGGTTTATTTCTTAACCAGTTCCAACGAACTTATCCTGAGTTACCAGTTGGTTGCCCATGTAACGGCAGACGGAAACCAAAAAATCATGTTGCTTGTTGCAGATGCTTCTACAGGAGAAGTTCTTCACAAACATGATTTGCTGTTGAAATGTGATTTCTCGCACGAAGCTTTCTCAAATCCCGACAGGAAAATAAGAAAAAACCTTCAGGAAGCAGACAGGACTTTGGTTCACGAGCAGAGCCTGTCAACCTCAGAAACACCTCAGTACAGGGTCTTTGCATTTCCCAAAGACTCACCTTTGGGCGGTGAACGCGAGTTGCTTATCGATCCTCATTTCCCTGAATATTCGCCTGCCGGATGGCATTCGGAAGGTGAACAGGAAAATTATTATACCATTACCGGAGGAAATAATGTTGCCGTAATGTATGACCACGACAGTGAGAAATTATTAGAAGTGATGAACGGAGGTTATCCCACTCCCGCTGTGGAAGATTTCGTTGATGGCGGAAGCTCAATGAATTTTGATTTTCCATTGGATTTATCGGCTCATCCCAATGAAAGCATGGAGGCTTCCATTACCAATCTTTTTTACTCTACCAACCTTTTGCATGACATATTCTACAGATACGGATTTGACGAGGCTTCCGCTAATTTACAGGGATATAATTTTACAGGAGAAGGACTGGGGGGTGACGGAATTTATGTGTTGGGACAAACCGGAGAATCACTTGGTGAGTTGGATAACGCCTATTGTCTTGTTTGGCCTGAAGGAGAAAGCGCAGTCATGCTGTTCTATCTGTTTACACCTGCCACCCAGGGTGCCCCTATCCATGATTTATTGGAAATAACTACCGAAGGAGATTTACAGGGGACTTACAAAGGCGGCTTTGCCGAATTCGGTCCCATTTTGCCTCCAACACCCATGCCGGCAGAACTGGCCATAATGGAAGATACCAATACTGTTGGGAATGATACTTATGATGGCTGTGATGCCGCGACCAATCCTGGGGAAATCAATGGCAAAATAGCAGTTATAAGGAGAGGAAGTTGTGATTTTGTCCAAAAGACCTCAAACGCTCAGGCGGCCGGTGCTTTGGGCGTTGTAATAGTGAATAATGTTCCGGGAGAAATCGGAGCAGAGACGGGTACATACGGCATGGCCGGATATGGTGATGCGAACTCGGATATCAACATATCTTCCATCATTATTTCAAAGGAAGACGGCGACCAGATTATCTCAGCATTGGAAACCGGCTCACTTGAAGGTTCAATACCACCCCAGGATTTTGAATATCCTGATTTGCAAAGAAAGGACAGCTCCCTCGACAATGGCGTTATATCGCATGAATACGGCCATGGCGTTTCCGCACGATTATCCGGCGGAGGCTTTACCTTTTGTCTGGGCAACCTGGAACAGATGGGAGAAGGATGGAGTGATTTCTTCGGAATGATGTTTACCATGCAACCAGGCGATCAGGGAACCGATGCCAGAGGGCTTGGTAATTATTTGACCTATCATACCTCGGGAGGCGCCGGCTTGAGACCGACAGCTTACTCTACCGACATGACGATAAATCCTTCTACTTACGAGACACTTTCTACTTATACCAACGAAGAATCTCCACACAGGCTGGGCTATGTCTGGGCAACCATGCTTTGGGAAATGAACTGGAATTTAATCAATAAATACGGGTTCAATCCCAATGTTATGGCTACAAGCGGCGGAAACAACAAAGCTTTGCAATTGGTGATTGAAGGTTTGAAGCTTCAGGCCTGCGAACCCGGTTTTGTGGATGGCAGGGATGCCATTTTGGCCGCCGATGAACTTTTGTACGATGGTGAAAATCAATGTGAAATCTGGAAAGCTTTCAGCAAAAGAGGCCTGGGGTATTATGCCGACCAGGGAGACACCAACGACCGCCTGGATGGAACAGCTGATTTTAACATGCCGCCCACAAATATTTTGGATTGTACTCACATGTCTGTCAGTGATATACCTGAAAAAATCGCACAGATTTATCCCAATCCCACCACCGGGCTCATCAATATCCTGACCAAAGAAAACTTTGACAAAATCTCAGTTTCGCTGATGGATATTTCGGGAAGAATCATTCAAACCGATAAAATCAGTATGAACGGGAATTCGGCAAGCATTGATATTTCCGGAAAACCAGCGGGTGTTTACATTTTGAAAATCGTTACACCAAACGGCAGCCAGAGCTTTAAGGTTATTAAAAAATAAAATGATTATCCATAAAATAAATTGTGTGTTATTTTAATTAGTTTATCATTGACCGGGACAGTTCAAAAATCTGTTCCGGTTTTTTTTATTTCGGAATTGATTGAGTTTGAATTTAATTAATTTAAAAACTGATACAAACAACGGTTTCAATCCAATATGAATTACTAAATCAGGACACCGAAGAATGTCATCATCTGCAATGACCAATCTGTTGCTCGGTTATCCGATGAACAACAAACAGAAAAAAATCATCCGAATATTTATTGCATCTCATCAATGACATCCTTGATTTTTCATACGGTTGTGCCAAGTAAGACGGAACTGAAAAATATTGACCTTTCCGGTTCGTGATCCAATTCCACAAGTGGTGACTGCGCTCAAACAAAGGGCGACAGAAAAAAGCACTGAATTTTTATCAGGTGTTTCACCCTATCAGGAATCCTAAATTTTTCTTAAATCTTTTAAATAAAATATATTTAGGTCTTTTACTGTTTTTCAATCAACTATCTTTGGCCCTGAATCAGTTGAAACGGCAAAATCCGAATCCTGATTTGACAGGAAATTTTTCCAAAAGACTAAATTATTTTTATGAAAAATCGGGACTTCCACTCTTTTCACATTCCGGTTATGGGAATCGGATTTACGATCGACACGCCGGTCAAAGTTGCACATTTTGGTATTGATTCAGTAATTTCGATTGTAGACGATATCGTGATCGAACAGCTGAGAGAATTTTATTATGCCGAACTGGGTCTTGAATTTAATCCGATCGGAAAAAGAGACGAAGACTTCAGAGCCAGACGGATTGCCGATTATCTGAATCTTGTCAACCAAATGGTTCTTCGGAAATTTGAAGAAATCAAAGCACAGAATTTTGATGAAGATTCAGAGCTTTCAAAATATTTTCTTCTGTTGCCCGATGCTTCACCACTCAAAAAAAAATACCTTGGGATGCTGTCCGAAACCGATGATTCTGAAAAATCAATCATTCAGCAGGAATTAAAAGCTGCGATGAGATGCGGTTCGATTGATGTCAACATTATGGCAAAAGTGGACAATCCGAATTTTGACAAAGCCGGAAATCAACTGCCCGAAATTTACAATGATGCAATGGCCGCATTGAGAGGATATGCAAACAGCGAGCTGAATTCATCCATCGTTTTGAGCGCGGGTCTGAATCCGAGACTGTATGCATATTTTGAACAGTTTGCCGATTTCTATCCGGACGAAAAAGGATTTGTCAAAAAGAAAATCATTCTGAAAGTCAGCGATTACAGATCGGCCGCCATTCAGGGAAAGATGCTTGCAAAAAAAGGTCTGATGGTTTCCGAATTCAGGATCGAATCGGGTCTGAACTGCGGCGGTCATGCTTTTGCAACCGACGGAAAACTGCTCGGAACGATTTTGGAAGAATTTAAAAACCAGAGAGAATCACTGGCTACGGAGCTTTTTGAAGTTGCGAATCAGTCATTGATTCAAAAAAACCATCATCCGTTTGAAGAAATTCCCGAAATGAAAATTACGGTTCAGGGCGGGATTGGAACTGCAAACGAAAGTAACTTTCTGATCGAATATTTCAAAGTCGATTCAACCGGTTGGGGAAGTCCTTTTTTGCTGGTGCCCGAAGCGACCAATGTGGATGAGAAAACGCTCCATCAGCTGGCAAATGCAAAAAAAGAAGATTATTATTTGAGCGATGCCTCGCCATTGGGTGTGCCTTTTAACAATTTTAGAAATACATCATCACAGCAACTTCTGAACGAGAGAGTTGAAAAGAAAAGACCGGGCAGTCCGTGTCTGAAAAAATATCTTGAATTCGACACTGAATTTACAGAGAAAAGCATTTGTACCGCTTCCAGACAGTATCAGGATCTGAAACTGAAACAGTTGGGAGAACAGTCGCTTTCAAAAGAGGAATTTGACAAAAAAGCAGAAAAGATTCTCGAAAAAGAATGTCTTTGCGAAGGTCTTGCAATTCCGGCAGTGATTGTCAACAATGCGCTGAAAAAGAAGCAGCTGAGAGCGGTTGCAATCTGCCCCGGACCCAATCTGGCTTATTTTTCGGGTGTGTTTTCATTGAAGGAAATGATCGATCATATTTATGGCAGAAACACGATTCTGAATTCACTGAAAAGAGAAAATATGTTTATCAACGAATTGGAAATGTATGTTGATCATTTTCAGAAAGAAATCGGAAAAAGCATAGACGAATTGTCAGCCAAACAAATCAGACATTATGAAAATTTCAAAAATTCGCTGCTTGAAGGAATCGATCATTACAAAGTGATTTTCAGAAAAATGAAGGCCGAAACCGATGAATACAGGGCAAAAGCATTGAAATCGCTCGAACATTGGGAAAAGAATATTCTTCACATTCAGATTCCGGGATTGGAACCCGTGAGCTGACATCAAGTGAAATAATTACACAAAAAAACCGGCTCATTTGAACCGGTTTCTTTTTTATTTAAATCAACTGAAAATTATGCTGTGATTCTTTTCAGAATTTCGATTGTCTTTTCGATGTCCGCCTTTTTCACATTCAGGTGTGGTCTGAATCTGATCGACTGATCACCGCATGAAAGAAGTATCAGTTTATTTTCAAATGCTTTTTTAACCACTGCGTCTCTTTCTTCTCCGGTTGGCAGGTCAAATGAAACGAACAGTCCCATTCCTCTGACATTTGAAATTTTGTTTGAATTTTCCTGAAGTTTTTCCAATTCAGATTTCAGGAAATCACCCTGTGTATTCACATTGTCCAGCAAATTTTCCTGTTCAATCACTTCAAGAATCAGTTTGAAACGAATCATGTCGATAAAGTTTCCGCCAAATGTAGAATTCAGTCGGCTTGACTCTTTGAAAACGTTGTTCGGTATCTGATCGAGTTTCTCTTTGTTGGCAAGGATTCCGCATACCTGGGTTTTCTTTCCAAAAGCGATGATATCTGGAATTACATCATAATTCTGATAAGCCCACATCTTGCCTGTGATTCCCATTCCTGCCTGAACTTCATCATAAATCAGCAGAATTTCATTATCGTCACAAATCCTTCTCAATTCTTTGTGGAATTCGTTTCTGAAGAAATTGTCGCCGCCTTCTGCCTGAATGGTTTCAATGATCAGACATGCAATTTCGTCCGGATTGTTTTTGAGTGCATCATTGATCTGCTGAATCGCCTGTTTTTCAACTTCAATTGTTTTTGTCAGACTTTCTTCGGTCAACGGAAAATGTAGTTTCGGATTGATGATTCTCGGCCAGTCAAATTTTGGAAAATACATATATTTTCTGGGGTCTGAAGTATTGGTCAGACTAAGCGTATAGCCCGAACGCCCGTGGAATGCCTGTTTGAAATGAATAACTTTTCCGGCTTCTTTCTGAACTCCCTTTTGAAGATTCTTTCTGGTTTTCCAGTCAAAAGATGCTTTCAATGCATTTTCAACTGCAAGCGCACCGCCCGAAACAAAAAATGCGTACTGCAGTTCCTTTGGCATGGCCACTCTTGCAAAAGTATCCACAAAATCCGCAAATTCTTTAGAATAAACATCAGAAACAGTTGGTTTGTTGACTGCCATTTTCCCAAGCAAATCTATATGTTTCAGTAAATACGGATGATTGTAGCCGATCGAAGCCGATGCAAACATGCTGAACATGTCCACATATTCGGTTCCGTCATCGTCATGAATATAAGAACCGTGTGATTTGACCATATCCATAACCAGCGGATAACCGTCTGCCAGAATATGTTTGCCCAATCTTTCCTTTACTGTTTCTGTCTGCTGCACATTTGAGTGAATCTCCGTATTTGGTTTAATGTTCATTGTTCTAATTTTTTTGTTTAACTCTTTTTTGCGGGTTACAAAACTACAAAATTTAGGCTAATTAGTTCGTCTTTAATAATTCTAAATTCCGAAAGTTAGCTTTCAATTTGGATCAATCAGTCTTTTCTCTTTTTATTGATGAATTCATTTGCCAGAATCCTAATTGCCGCCATCTGTTTGTACATCTGTCTGACATCTTCTGCCGGCGAGCCGAAATATGATTTTCCGCCTTCCAGATTGTTTCCGACACCCGATTGGGCCATCACCACAGCCTTGTCGCCGATGTTGATTCCGCTTTTTACACCAACCTGACCCCAAAGCGTTACTTCATTGCCAACCACCGTACACCCTGCAATTCCGCATTGTGAAGCAATCAGACATTTTTTTCCGATTATGGTATCATGTCCCACCTGAACCAAATTGTCGATCTTTGTTCCTTCGCCTATTGTAGTCGATGCAGTTACGCCACGGTCGATGGTACAGTTGGCTCCAATTTCAACATGATCCCCCAACACTACATTGCCTACAGACTTCAATTTGTCAAAACCGGTTTCTCTCTTTTTGTAATAAAATGCATCGCCACCCAGCACAGTACCAGAATGGATGATCACATTGTCTCCGATTACTGAATCGTTGCCGATGCTCACATTGGCATGAATCAGACAGTTTTTTCCGATTTTCACATTGTGTCCGACAAAAACATTGGGCTGCAGAACAGTTCCTTCACCAATTTTTGCGGTTGACGAAATCATCTGATTCGAAGGCTGAAATGAATTGAACTGCTGACCGATTTTTACAAAATCACGAAACGGATCATCAGAAATCAGCAAAGCCTTTCCTTCCGGACAATCAACTTTCTTATTGATCAAAACCACTGTTGCCGCACTGTTCAGCGCGGTATCATAATATTTGGGATGATCCACAAATACGATGTCGCCCGGCTCAACCACATGGATTTCATTGATTCCTTCGACCTGAAAATTTTCGGGACCTACAAATTCGGAACCGATGATTTGCGCAATTTCTTTTAAAGTATGGATTCTTGGAAATTTCATATTTGGTGATTATTAAATTTGAGCAAATATATTTTTTCTTTTTTGATTGTTTCTATTAACTTCGACCCGAAATTAATTGCAGTGGATTAATAACCACTAAATTAAAAATCCGAATCTTAAAACAGAAATTAATTGATTATGAAATTACAAAAAGGATTGACAGCCGTACTGCTGGGCAGCGCTTTTGTTCTGACTGCCTGCAAATGCGAAAGAAAAGGTGAGTATGCAGTTGACAACACAGCAACAGAAACACCGGTTGCGGCTCAGGAAAATGAAGGACAAACCGGATCAAATCTGGATGAAAACGGAAACTTTGTGTACAATGTGGGTGCAAATACCGACATCACACTGCCTGACGGAACAAAAATGACCGTTGGCGAAAACAGTACAGAATACAAACTTTTCGGAATGATGAACAATCCCGAATTTAAAGTAAGCGATGACAAAACCCAAGGCTGGGTGACACTGGACAGAGTTTATTTCGAAACCGGAAAAGCCGAACTGACTGCAAATTCAAAAGTTCAAATTTCAAATATCATCACACTTTTGAAGGCTTTCCCCGACATCAAAGTCAAAATGGGCGGCTATACCGACAACACCGGTGCAGAGGCTGTGAATATGAAAGTCTCGGGTGAGAGAGCTGCAACCGTTTCAAAAATGCTGACCGACGGAGGAGTTGATTCTGAAAGAGTGGCAAGCGAAGGATACGGTGCAAATCATTTTGTGTGTGAAGCAAACGATACGGATGAATGCCGTGCACAAAACAGAAGGGTTGACATCAGAATTACCCAAAAATAAATTCAAATTATAAAGAATTAAAAGGCCTTCATTGTGACGGTCTTTTTTTTTGAAATAATTCTTTAAATCCTCAATTTTCGTCAACAACTGATTGATTGTAAATTTTGTCGGCGCTGAATTAATCAATACTTTTGAATCACCAACTATTAAGGACAATAAAGAATTGCATAGGTTAATTTTTCTTATTCTGGCTATATTTAATTTTCGGTCATCCTGAAAGCTCAAGACCCTGAAAAATACAACTCAATTTTCAACAGGGTGTAGGTTGACATTTCTCACAAGGATTTCAAAAAGGCATTGGAAATTGCTGATTCACTTTACAATGTTTCCGAAACGGATATATTCAAAGCAAAAAGTCTGATGCTCAGCGCTTCTCTTTATGAGCAGGCGGGTGGTTTGAAAAAAGCAATCGAATACGGAAAGAGGGCCGATAAAGCACTCAAAAAATCAAATGATTACGCCTGGAAGACCCGGATTTTGGGGTTTCTCGCATCACAGCATCGATCACTGTCGCTCTACAATGAATCAGAAAAATATGTAAACCGTGCGATTGAAGCCGCAAAAAAGATTGAAAGCTCCAAACGTGCCGAAGTTACGCTCGGACTGCTCGAACAGGAAAAGGCAATGGGAAAATCAGAAAGCGGTGATTTTCGTGAAGCCATTGTACATTTTGACAAAGCTGGTGAGTATTTTGAAAAGTCAGAGGCCGAAACCCTACTGATCGCTCAAAATCATCAGTTCAAAGGTCAGGCTTTCTTGGGTCTGAATGAATATGACGACGCGATTCCTGAATTTTATAAAGTTTTGGATTTGTGGGGCGATATGCCAGATAATTACATAAAGGGAATGAGCTATATCGGTCTGTCACAGGCATATTCGGAAACAAATCGGCTGAATTTGGCAAAAGAAAGTCTCAATCTTGCGGACAAAACCCTCAAAGGTTCTGAATATCTCGAAGTTTTGGAAGCATTGTGGGATGCAAAGATCGAATACTATAAGGCTGCAAATGAATTCGATCTGCTGAAAACAGCTTATGAAAGACGTGATTCGATCAACCACGAAATCAAAAAACAAAAGAATCTGTTTCTCGATTACAGTTTCAATGAACTTTCTCAGGAAAATCTGAAAAATTCCAAAAATCAAAAATTAAAAAATTATGCGCTTGCCGGCGGATCGCTGGTTATACTGGCGGGTCTGGCTTTATAATATTGTACAGAAACAAAAAGAAAAACGAGATTATTCGATTCAAACAATACATTGAAGAACTGAAAAAATCGGAAGCTGAAAAAATTTCAAAACAAACCAAAAAGCTTTCTGAGAATCAGACTGACGACAATATTATGTCGGCAGAATCAGAGGAAAAGATTTTAAATCATCTGGAGAAATTTGAAGAGTCAAAATAATTTTTAAAAAGTGATGTGTCTCTTTCGTGGCTGGCAGCCTATTGCAAAACCAACAGCAAATATCTTTCGTTTTGCATCAACAAACACAAAGGAAAAGATTTCAACAATTATATCAATAAGTTGAGGGTCGAATACGTCATTCTCAAACTGATCAACGATCCGGTTTACAAAAAATATAAAATTGCAACTTTGGCAGAAGAAGCAGGTTTTTCTTCACAAAATAAATTCTCAATGATATTCAAATCGGTCACTTCAATCACTCCTTCTGCATTTATCAAACAATTGGGCGGGGAGGAAGGAATAAACTGAAAATCAAAATCATACGACCCGAACTTCATTTATCATTTTCAATAAAACGATAAATACAGCGCTTGCAATTGAATCAAAACGATGGTATTTTCGCAGTGGAATTTGAAATCACAGTTCGGATATTGCATTCTAATTCTATCCGAGAATTCCAAAAATCTAACCAACCGTTTTTAGAGAGTTTGGCGGAAAGCAGGGAATAATTTCCCTGCTGTCTGCTGAAATAAATTTAACACCCAATTCCAAATACAATTAATCCAAGTCAAAATCGTTTTGTATTTTTACACAAACACTGCGATTTGCAAATCCCGGAAGAGATACTGAAGAAATATTGGGGTTATTCCGAATTCCTTCATCCGCAAAAAGAAATCATAGATTCTGTTTTGGCCGGAAATGATACACTGGCTATTTTACCCACCGGTGGCGGGAAATCAATCTGTTATCAGCTCCCTGCAATGGTTCTGGACGGAATCACGCTGGTGATTTCACCACTGATCGCACTGATGCAGGACCAGATTCAAAATCTGAATTCAAGAGGAATTCCGGCTGCTGCCATCAGCTCACAGCTGAACAGGGACGAAATCGCACTGATCGTTACCCGCTGCGCATTGGGCGAAATCAGACTGCTGTATATTGCCCCCGAAAGACTGCAGAGCAGATTTTTCAGAGAAGTCCTTCAAAACCTGCCGATCAGACTGATTGCAGTGGATGAAGCTCACTGTATATCTCAATGGGGTTTTGACTTCAGACCGTCTTATCTGAAAATCAATTTGATAAGGTATCTATTTCCAAATGTCAATGTACTCGCACTGACTGCAACCGCTCCGGCACAGACAGCAGATGAAATCATTTCGGCACTCGAAATGAAAGACGCAAAGGTTTTTAAAAAATCTCTGAAAAGAGAAAATCTGGCCTATCGTGTGCTCTATTCACAAAACGAATTGGACGATTTGGCTCATCAGCTCAAAAGGCTGTCAGGGCCGGGAATCGTATTTGTAAGAAGCAGAAAACAGACTTTTGAAGTTGCCAGATTTTTGATCGAGGCAGGTTTCAATGCGCAGTATTTTCATTCGAAAATTCCAAAAGAAGAAAAAACAAAAAGACAGAAGATTTGGACTGAAAGTCCTGATCAAATCATGGTTTCTACCAATGCATTCGGAATGGGAATCGACAAACCCGATGTGCGGACGGTCATCCACCTGAATTTGCCCGACAGTCTGGAGGCATATGTACAGGAAGCAGGAAGAGCGGGCAGAGACGGAAAACATTCTGAAGCCATTCTTTTTGTGCAGCCGCATGAAGTTGAAGATATGGAAGCAATTTTTAAAGCTTCACTGCCCAATCGAAAAGAATTTGAACAAATCGAGAAATCATTTTATAATTTCTTTGAAATCGGTGAAAATGAAAGACCGATCGAAAGAAGAGAATTTGATTATTTTGAATTTATAAGACGATTCAATCTGGACAAAAAGAAAACCGAAAAAATTCTGAGTTTTTTGGAACGGAAAGAAGTCATTTCGATCAAAGATCATTCTGCACACAGCGTTGTCAGGGTTTATTCAAATCCGAAGAACGTTCGTTTTTCAAAATCAATCCAATATCAGATTCTTGAATTACTGGTCAGAAAATATCCGGGAATTATGACCGATGAAAAACGGATTGTCGAATTCAATATCGCATCTGAACTTCAGAAAACAACCGGCAAAATAAAAAAACAGCTTCAGAAAATGAGCGATTCGGGTTATATTTATTATCGCCGAAATGATATACTGACCGTAAAATTCAAAAGACCGAGAGAATCGGATTATATCAAAAATATACTTTGGAAAGCGTTTGAAGAATATCAGATCGTCCGTTGGAAGAGACTTCAGGACATCATTTATTACGCGGTACAAAAAGATGTCTGCCGCGAAAAACTGATTCTCAGATATTTTGGCGAAAACCCAAAAGAAAAATGCGGACAATGCGATTTGTGTTTGAACAAAGCCGAAAAAATAAAAATCAGTGATATTCTTGATTTTATGGGCGATGATTCAAAGACGATCACTGAAATCATCGATCATTTTCTGAAATTCAAAAAGGAAACCATCACAGAAGCGGTCGAAAAACTGATTGACGAAGGGATGATTGCGAATACCGGAATCGATTCCTACAAAAGAATATAAGTTTTAGCTGCATCGGTTAAAATCGGTTATTTTTGCAGTTAAAATTATCGGATGAAAGTAGTTTTTATGGGGACACCCGAGTTTGCAGCCATCTGTCTAAAAGAAATTCTGGAGAGCAGTCATCAGGTGACCGCCGTGGTCAGTGTGGCGGATAAACCGGCCGGCAGAGGACAGAAAATCAGCCGGTCTGCGGTTGCAAAACTGGCTGTCGAAAAAAATTTGAAACTGCTTCAGCCCGAAAAACTGAAAGATCCCGAATTTATTTCCGAGCTTGAATCTCTGAATGCCGATGCATTTGTTGTGGTCGCTTTCAGAATGCTGCCGGCGGAAGTCTGGAAGATTCCAAAAAAAGGAACTTTCAATCTGCATGCTTCGCTGCTTCCGCAATATCGAGGCGCAGCACCGATCAACCGGGCGATCATCAACGGTGAAAAAGAAAGCGGAGTCACCACTTTCCTGATTGATGATAAAATTGATACCGGCAACATACTGCTGACCGATACAGTTGAAATCGGTCCGGATGAAAATGCAGGAGAACTTCACGACAAACTTGCCGAAATCGGAAAAAAACTGATTATCAAAACACTGGACGGATTAGAAAATGATTCGATCAGTCCCAAACCGCAGCAGACATTTGATTCACTCAAACCTGCACCAAAAATTTTCAGAGAAGACTGTAGGATTGACTGGAATCAGCCGATTGAAAAAATTCATAATCTGATCAGAGGGCTGAGTCCCTATCCGGCTGCCTGGACGATGATCGAAAAAGACGGAGAATCAAAAATAATCAAACTATTCAAAGGAAATTTTGAAAAAGTTTCAAATCCGGATGAACTGCACAAAACCATCGATTTTGAAGGAAACAGTATGATTATTCGATTGAAAAACGGAAATTATAAGGTGGAAGAATTGCAGCCTGAGGGAAAAAAGAGGATGAATTCCACAGATTTCATCAACGGATTGCATGACAAAAGCGGATGGAGGATTGACTAACAGCCTGAAAATTACACGTTTTTAGTCGTGGTTATTAACAAAATCGGCTGTTTTTTCAACAAAATTGCAATTTTATCGGCTCAAAGCTTGTGTGAGTCAGGGATTCAGCTATATTTGCGTTGAAAATTTAATTAATAAAATCTTAAAAGTTATGAACAAAAATGATTTGATCAGCGCAATGGCCGCAGACTCAGGAATCACTAAAGCTGCAGCTAAGAAAGCTTTGGATTCATTCACAGACAATGTAACCAAAACCTTGAAAAAAGGAGACAAAATTTCTTTGGTTGGATTTGGAACTTTCTCTACATCCAAAAGAAAGGCAAGATCAGGAAGAAATCCTCAGACCGGTGCTACCATGAAAATTGCTGCCAAAACCGTTGCAAAATTTAAAGCAGGTTCTGAATTGGCAAAAGCTGTTGACAAGAAAAAATAATCTCTTTGAGATTAGACAAAAAAGGAATCCTCCCAAATCGGGGGGATTTTTTATTTTATGGAGCCAGTCTTTCTGAAATCCAACTGTTGTCTTCAAGTCGGTATCTCAGACGATCGTGAAGCCGGCTTGGTCTTCCCTGCCAAAATTCTATTTCAATCGGTCTGACCAAATATCCGCCCCAATAATCGGGTCTCGGCACCTGCTTTCCTTCAAATTCTTTTTCGAGTTTACGAGTCTCATCCAACAGATCAGCATCCAATCCGATCACACTGCTTTGATGTGAAACCATTGCGCCCACCCGACTTTCAAAAGGTCTTTTGTTGAAATATTCTTCTGACTGCTGCTGACTTGTCTTTTCAGCAATCCCTTTAATAATCACCTGTCTCTCCAATCTGTCCCAAAAAAAAGAAAGACAGACATTCGGATTTGATTCAATCGCTTTTCCTTTCTGGCTCTCATAATTGGTGTAAAAGACAAAACCCTGGTCGTTGTATTCCTTGAGCAAAACCACTCTGTTTCTCGGGAAACCGTCTTGGCCGATTGCCGAAACATTCATAGCGTTAGGTTCAATGATCAGATTTGAATTTTGAGCTTCCTCATACCACCTTTTAAACAATTCAATCGGGTTTGGCAGTATTGAATTGAAATCAATTTCAGATATTTTATAATCTCTTCTTTTATCGCTCAGGTCTTGTTTCATTCAATTTTTTTTTTATCTTTATCAACAGAAGCTTTATTCCAACTCAAAAGTAGTGCAAATAAATACGATTACAAAAGGAAATTTGCTGATTGCACAGCCCGCACTTTTTGATTATACCTTTAATCGAACCGTAGTTCTTTTGGCTGACCACAACGAATCGGGTTCAATAGGCTTCATACTCAATAAACCCACAAACCAGATGCTGAACAGCTATGTTTCGGAATTGAAATCTGATTCTCCGGTTTATGAGGGCGGGCCGGTCAATACCGACAATCTTTACTATGTTCACAAACGCCCCGATCTGATTTCTGAAAGCGAGCATATATTCGAAAATCTGTACTGGTCAGGGAATTATGACGACATCAGACAGTCGATCAATCGCGGGCTGATTTGTCACAATGAAATCCGATTTTATCTCGGATACAGCGGTTGGGGCGAAAACCAGCTTCAGACCGAAGTTGACGACAATGCATGGATTATCGTCAATGAAATGGTCGATGTTTTTGGTGAATGGCGCAACAATCTTTGGAAACAGCAGATGAGAAAATTGGGCGGCGAACATCTGATTTGGCTGAATACGCCTGCTGACCCCAATATGAATTGACGGACGTTTATTTCAATAAATTTGATGAATCAACTGACAGTGAAACCCTGTCAGCTGCACTTACTACGAACCGAGCACTTTTTTCAGGTCATCGATCTGACTTTCCCAAAGCAGTTTTGATTCCTCTATTTCGTCATCTTCTGCAAAATCGGTAACAATCAGCGCGACATCGCCTGTGAGATCGTCTTCGATTATATTGAGTTCAAAGAAGTATTTGGTATCCTCGTCGTCTTCCCACTGAAAACGAACATAAGAATCCTGTTTGCTTTTCATCAAAAAAGCGACTTCCTCTTCGCCATCCCAAATAAAAGTGTATTTATCTCCTCTTGAATTCACATTGTCGGCAAACCATTCCGATAATCCGGACGGATTCGAAATATAATTATAAAGCAACGAGGGTGATGAATTGATCACAAACTCAGATTGAAACTTTACTCTCGCCATATATTGTTAATTGGCCGCAATATATAAAATACCCTCAAACAAGCAAACATTTTTTGAATATGTTTTAAAGATATTCAGTAAGATATGCATTTGCATTCAATTAAAGTCGCTGATCCAATATCGAAAAGAATTAAATTGTTCATCCGACAGGCTTTGAAATCACTGCTGATTTCAGTTTTTTCTTTCGATCATAATTGAGCATAACAATTTCATATTTAATTTTGACGATATCCAAATAA
>Ga0172382_10003486_pt1 | contig 24921 bp, 22 predicted proteins | sample Leawel138RmetaG_FD_122245 | JGI IMG/M metagenome (GOLD analysis project Ga0172382, IMG submission 122245) | Leachate microbial communities from a municipal landfill in Southern Ontario, Canada - Leachate well 138R metaG | ecosystem: Engineered > Solid waste > Landfill > Unclassified | place...
CGAGAAGAGAAGGGGATTGCCTCCAAATATCCATTCTCTTTTTACTGTAATAATAATCGGAAGGAATCGAAGGACGACTGCCCCAAACATTGTCCATTTCAATGTTTCGCACTTGTTGTGTATGACAAGCCATACAGTTTTCGGAAGTATAGGTTTTCAACCCTTGGGTTTGTTCTGCCGTGAGGGGTTGCATTGTTGGCAGCGGTTGTACGTTTTGCATCTGATAGGCAGGAATAACGGCAATAAGTGTACTCAAACCTGCAAAAACGACAAAGGAAACTACAACTAAATTCTTATGGTCTTTATGAAAATTAAACATACTCTTGATATTTTAAGCATTGGTAGATTTTAAATCAGATAATTCGACAGATTCAGCCCTTACAGCTCTCTTTTTGACAATGGTGTAAAAATTATAAGCGAAAACCAAGTGGGAAACAAACATCAACGAACCGCCCACAGCCCGCCATACCCAATAGGGCTGCATCAGAACCACAGAATCTATAAACGGCTTTCCTTCAATCCAGCTCAATCCTCTGAGGGTTCCTCCACTCATCAGCGATAGCATATAGGCAAACAATCCGATAAAAGCCATCCAGAAATGCACACCTACAAAAAATTGTTTGGGTTCTCTTCCGGTAATTTTCGGAAGTATAGCATACACACAAGCCCAAAGAATAAAGCAAATAATTCCGTACATAGTCATGTGTGAATGGGCTACGTTAAAATCGGTAAAATGCCATACAAAATTGGTGAATCGAAAAGCCTGCACACTTCCTTGTGTAGAGCCTACGAAATAAAATATTATTCCTACCAAAAAGAAAGGCAATACGTAACTCTTAGAGATTTCGTGCCAACTGCCCCTGATGGTCATCAAAAAATTGGTCGTTCCTGCCACAACCGGTATAAACATTCCTGCACTGAAAACAATGGCAACGGTTTGCAGCCACCATGGCAGCGGACTAAACACAAAGTGATGGGTTCCGATAAGGGTATAAAACAACATTTGTGTCCAGAATGCCAATACTCCCAGCGAATAGGAATAAATAGGTTTGTTGAGCGAAGACGGAAGATAATAATAGATGAGTCCTAAGGTAAAGGTCATAAACCACATACCTACACCCTGATGCATATAATAACCCTGAATGACCGTTTCTCCCAATCCATTTTGAAAATTCGGGAGATATCCGATGGTTGCCAGTATAATTGTCCAGATTAAACCGCCTAATAAATACCAGTTGGAAACGTAAATTTCGCTGATTTTTCTTTGTGCCACGGTTTTGTAGAAGTTACAAAAAGTGATGATTAAACCTGAGAGAAACAATCCTGCTATCGGCCAAATATATTCCCGATATTCGCCACCTCCGTTGTTGATTCCTCTCATCAGAAAAATGTTTCCGATAAAAACCGACAGATTGATGAGCCACCAGCCTCGCCATGCCCATTTATAGCTGTGAATTTGGGTGTTGGAAGTTCGGGCAATTACAAAATAACCCAAACCAATCATCGCCATCGAAGCCCAACCCCAAAATACGGTATTGGTATGAACGGGTCGTAACCTTCCGAAAGAAAGCCAGGAAACGGTGTCCATTTCGGGCCAGACAAATTTCATCCCGACATATTGCCCGATTAGTGTTCCGAAAATGAGCCAGAAAGCGGAAGCTCCCAAATACCAGATAACAATTTTTTTGAGTTTTTCGGGGGTTTGAATGTTTATTAAAGCCTTCTTTTTCTCATCGACAATCGGGTTGTCGGGATCGTGAGTAACTTTGGCAATAACACCTCTTTTGTCCTGGGCAGTTGTGGTGCTGCCCAATTCGCTGCCCGAAAGTTTATAGGTCAAAGCGGCTTTCCGTTTTTCTAAGATGGTGTCGATTTCGGCTTCTTCCAACCCGATAAGTTCTTCGGTCAATCGGGTTTTGTCTTCTCTCTCTTCTTTTTGTCTTAATCGGTTCACATAGTGTGAAATTTTGTGATAAACAATCAAAACCGCTATTAGCAATACAATCCCGATAAGGAGAAGAGTGCCTAAAATTCCCGGACTTGTCATCCAGTTTTCTGTGCTGGGATTGGGTCTGGGTTGCCCAAAAGTTGGAATGCTGAAAAGTAAAAATGTCCCAAAAACCAGTCTGATTTTATTTCGGACAAAATTGTCGTAAATTAGATTAAATTTTTTTTTCATCGTATTAGTATTGATTTTCCGGATTTTAATTTGGTTGCCAATTCATAAACGGTTGTGGTTTCCAACATTTTTTTTAGTTCGCTTCTCACCAGCACAAATTTGTCGTGCATGGGGCATGGTTCTAAAGCATTACATTCGCTAAGCCCCAAAGCACAGCCATTATAAACCGAATCGCCATCAATGGCATATACAATTTCACTGATTTTGATGTGTTTCATTCGGTTAAGGTCAATTTCGAACCCTCCATTGGGTCCTTTAAGAGAATTGACAATATTGTGTTTGGCCAATGTTCCCAAAATTTTGGCTGTAAAAGCTTCGGGAGAACCCGAATTTTCAGCTACGTCACCAATCTTCACCCGATTGCCTTCAATTGACCGGGTAGCAATGTAGAGTATGGCTTTTATACCGTATTCACACGATTTGGAAAACATAGTCTGGCTGTTTATGTTGCCGCAAAGGTAAAAATAATTCAATTTAAGACAAATTTATCTTAAATATTTTATGTAATTTTTTTTGAAATAAACAGGGAGGGAGGACTTTAAAAAAAACCTCACAGTTATATAACTGTGAGGTTTTTGGTATTTGCGATTTTACGTAAAATTATTTTTTAACGAATTGCAATGTTTTGGTTTGATTTTCTTTGGTGATTTTTATGAAATACACTCCGCTGTTAAAACCGGAAACATCAATGCTATACAAATTAGTGTTGGCTACACTGTTGGAAAACACCTGTTGCCCGATAGCATTATAAATAGTGAGCTGTCCTGAAAGTTCGTAGTTGTCAGGAATAACAACGTTCACCATATCGCTGGTCGGGTTCGGATAGAGCGATATCATTCCCAAACCAAAATCTTCTGTGCTTGCCGAAGGAGGCGTACAAGCATTAGAGCTGAGCAAAGAAGCCCTGCGAACTCCGTTTTGCATAGTAGTTCTCATACGGGTTTTTTGGTTTTGTGTAAAGATATTCATACAGCTGTCATTGGTATAGTCCATATAATTTCTGACCATGTCATAACTACCACAACTGTAGGCATTCAGATTACAGGTGTCATTAAACCAATCTTGCGGAGGGGTATCAGGGCAATAATCCTGACCGCTGTCTTGTGTATTTACCGTACACGAACTGTTATCACCCCAAATGTGTCTCAAACCGAGCCAGTGCCCCACTTCGTGAGTGGTTGTACGACCTTTGTCATAGGGAGGAGCATAGCTTCCTGCTGCCAAACTGCTCGACCCGAAATACTGATAACCGATAATTACTCCATCTGTAACAGAGCCCGAAGAGCCTCCTCCTAATCCGGGAAGACCTGTTCCTGTCGGGAATTGAGCATAACCTAAGGTTTGATTCAAATCGCCTCCAAACTGACATACCCAGATGTTCAAATATTTTGTAGGATCCCAATAGGTGTTGGGTTTCAGAATGGTTTGCACATTATATTCGTTCCAGGTCGTATTTCCCAGATTTACACGATTTATTCCGTTTGTAGGATTTCCCTGAGGGTCTCTTTGTGCCAGACAAAACTGGATTTCGGTATCTGCTCCTACAGGGTCAGTGTTGTAACCCGGAGAGTTTGCCGCTCTACGGTAATCCTGATTAAGAACCGTAATTTGAGATATTACCTGAGCATCAGAAATATTTGCTCCAACTCCTATAGACTGACCACTGTGAATCACGTGAACAACAACCGGAATCGTAATGACTTCGTTGACACCTAAGGTTTGATAAACAATATTATTTTCTTCTTCATCTTCTTTCAGAGGATACGCTTCCTGTAAATATTCGTTATATTCTGTAGTAACACACCGAATTTTCCCATTTTCCATAACTCCTTCAACAGTTCTTCCAAAAATTACCGGTTTTTCTTGAGCCTGAGCCGTAAGCACTGCACAAAAAACACTCCCGAAAGCCAATAATTTACTCAGGTTTTTCTTTTTCATCATTTGATAATTGATTAGTAATAAATTAAATGTGGAACAAATATAAATAAAAATTTAAAATAGGAGCTGTTTGATTGATAATTTTCTATTTCAACACCACCGAAGCAGGAACAAGCTGGTGGTAATTGCCTCCGTTTCTGATGACATCTCTCACGATACTTGAGCTGATAAATGAAGTTCCGGCTGCGGTCAGCAAAAACACGGTTTCGATTTTTGATAGCGTACGGTTGGTATGGGCAATGGCTTTTTCAAATTCAAAATCAGCAGGATTGCGGAGTCCTCTCAGGATAAAATCAGCTTTTAATCGTTTGCACAAATCAATGGTAAGCCCTTCATAGGTAATCACTGATACTTTTGGTTCGTCCTTAAAAGCTTCTTCTATAAAGCGTTTTCGGTCTTCGAGTGAAAACATATATTTTTTATCAGCATTGACTCCGATAGCCACTACGATTTCGTCAAAAAGGGAAATTCCTCTTTTGATAATGTCAAAATGACCTAAGGTAATCGGGTCAAACGAACCCGGAAAAACAGCTTTTCTCATTTTAGTTTAAAGTTTAAAGTTCAACGTTTAAGGTTTTGAACTAATGTCTATTTTCTATACTCTCTGTAGAGCCAACTCAATTTCAGAGTCTAATAAATCGGAGAATTTCAACCCTCTATAGGCGACCTGTTGCGGAAAAATACTCTGAGGAGAAAGCCCCGGATTGGTGTTGATTTCTATAAAATAAGGCTCTTCGTTCATCACAATAAAATCGACTCTCGAAAATCCTGTCATTCCTAAAATATCATAGACTTTTCGGGTGGTTTCAATGAGTTTTTTCTCGGTTTCTTTATCAATTTGGGCAGGAGTTACCTCTTCGGATTTGCCTAAATACTTGGCTTCATAATCAAAAAAATCATTCTCCGGAATGATTTCAGTGATGCCCAAAACGGTGGTTTTTCCGTTGAGTTTCAATACTCCTACAGAAAATTCTCTTCCGTCTAAAAACGATTCTATCAGGATATTTTCATCGACTTCAAAAGCCGCTTGAAGGGCTTTTTCAAAATCTTCGGGTCGGTTGACTTTTGACACTCCCAAACTGCTTCCCGATTGATTGGCTTTTACAAACAAAGGCAGTCCTAATTCAGCAATTATAGCTTCTCTGTCAATAGTCTCTTTTTTGGAAGTATAAACCGATTTTGCCTTGGGAATATTAAATTTTGCCAAGACCGATAATGTATCTCTTTTGTTAAACGTAAGAGCAGACTGATAAAAATCGCAACCGGTAAAGGGAATCCCGATGAGTTTCCAATAGGCCTGAAGCTGTCCGTCTTCACCCGGAGTTCCGTGGATGATGTTGGCAATCACATCAAAGCGAAGTGTTGTTCCGTTTTTTTCAGCCGAAAAGTCGCCCCTGTTTATCGGATATTTCTTTTCTCCTTCTACCAAAAACCAACCTTCTTTGAGGATATGAACTTCAAAAACCTCATATTTACTTCGGTCTAAATTATTAAGAATGAGTTGCCCGCTTCTGAGCGAAACTTCACATTCTCCCGAATAACCTCCCATTACTACTGCTACTTTCATAAGCCCCCTAACCCCCAAAGGGGGAATTTAAAATTTAGTTTTACAAATTTATACATTTTTTTATATTGTTGGATGTCGTATGGCAACTTCCAGCATCCACCACCCAGCATCAGACATTTTCCGTTTTCGGAACTCTGAACAAAAGCAGTACACCCAGAATAAAAAACAAAGCTAAAAACACTATTGAATTTCGCATACTTCCCGTAATCTGGTCAATAAAACCATACAAAGCCATCCCGATGACAATCCCGATTTTTTCCGATACGTCATAAAAGCTGAAAAACGAAGTGGTATCGGTTGTTTTTGGAAGTAATTTTGAATAGGTCGAGCGGGAAAGCGATTGAATTCCTCCCATTACCAAACCTACAAAAGCTGCCGTAATATAGAAATGTACAGGCAGATGAATGAAATAGGCAACCACACAAATGCTTATCCAGATGCTGTTTATCACAATCAGAACGGGAATGTTTCCGAATTTTTCGGAAGCTCTCGAAGTGAGTGTAGCTCCCAAAACCGCAATCAACTGAATGACTAAAATACTAATAATGAGTCCGGTAGTTTTTTCAGCATCGTCTGCCCAGGCAATTTCCTGTTCGCCAAAATAGGTAGCTACCAGCATCACGGTCTGCACAGCCATACTATACACAAAAAAAGCAGCCAGATATCTTTTCAGGGGTAAGTTTTTTCCTAATTGTTGTCCTACTTTTTGGAGCTCCCGAAATCCGTTAAGGAGGATTTTTCGGGAAACTTTTTCGGAATTTTTGTTTCCTTTCGGAAGAAAATAAAACGAATACTGGGCAAATCCAATCCACCAGATACCCACCATCACAAACGAATATTGCATCATCGGGATTTTATTTTCGTCCTCAGCTCCCATGACCATTGTTAGGTTGATAATCAGCAAAATCACACTTCCGATATAGCCCAACGAATAGCCCTTGGCACTGATTCGGTCTTGTTGTTCGGTGTGTGCAATATCAGGTAAATAAGAATTATAAAAAACCAGACTTCCCCAGAAGCCTATGAGTCCGAAAAAGTAACAGGCAAGACTGAAATAAATCTGCTCCAGATTAAACCAATACAAGCCAATACAGGAGATTCCACCCAAGTAACAAAAGAACTTCATAAAAGTTTTTTTGTTCCCGACAAAATCAGCAATTCCCGACAACAGCGGAGACATAACAGCCACAACCAAAAAAGCCAAAGCTGTTACAAAACTGATAAGGGCAGTGTTTTTGATTTCTGAACCGAAAATTTCGATATGGGTAATGCCTTTTACTTTAAAAAGAGCCGCATAATAAATGGGGAAAATAGCAGAAGAAATCACAAGGCTATACACCGAGTTTGCCCAATCGTAAAAAGCCCAGGCATTGAGCAGTTTTTTACTTCCTTTTTCCATATTTTGTTTCAAGTTTAAAGTTCAAGGTTTCAGGTTGTGAAACTGCACAAAGCTATCAAAAAAAGTTGATGTTCAAATAAAAAACAAATCCTGCCTTTTTGGGGCAGGATTTGAAAATCACAAATTATGAAAAATTATTGTTTTACGATTTTGCTGTAAGCCGTTTTTCCTTCTTTTGAAGTAAATTTCACGATGTAAACAGCATTTTGAAGTGATGACAAATCAAGTGTTTGCTCACCTGCTTCGGTCTGATAGTCAGCGATTCTTTTTCCGTTAAGGTCAATAACTTCTATACTAAGACTGTTTTCAGCCGTAAAAGAAAAAGCATCCTTTACTAAAGTGTTGTTTACCAGAACACCCATTTGTTGTAGGGTATGATTAGACACACTCAAGTTTGGGTCATAACGATAAATAAAGCTAAATACGTCTGTACCAGTTTCTTGGTCTTGAGTAGCACTATCATACTGTACCAGAATAACCTCATAAGAAACAGGATAGTTTTCGCCATCACCCGGATAGAGATTCCATAGTTTATCGAAAGTAGAGTTTGTGCCTCCCGGAACTATAGTTACTGCATCATAATTAGGTGCAGGAGGGACATAATTTCCGGTTACAAAGTTGAATAAACAAAGTTCTCCAAAACAAAACTGTACTTGACTTCCTGAACCGTTTATCATTTCTCCGCCTTTCACTTTAAAATATAAATCTTCTGAAGACTCGTTGTGTACGAGAAAATAAAATGCAGCTTCTGATTCTTCCGTAGAGGAGAAAGTAAATATTTCTCCGTCAGAAATTGGATTTCCGTCTCCGTCTGTTACGGTAAAATCCTGAGCAGAAACGAAAGAGCTAATCAGTAAACTTAGTGTAAAAACAATTTTTTTCATTTTATATATTTAGTTCAAAATTAATTTTTCAATTTTTTGAATTGTTTCTCCTGACACCTGCATCAGGTAAACTCCTTTTTGTAGAGAAGAAAGATTTACAACAGCAGTGTTATCAATATTCTGAGCCTGATATACTACTTTTCCTGTAATATCTACTACTTTAATGTTTACCATTTCAGAAGTGTTGATATTAAAGACTCCTGTAGAAGGATTAGGATATACAGAGAATTCTGTTACTTGTAAATTCTCTACACCTAATGTAGAAGCTGTTTTGAAAGCTGCAGGTCTGATAAGTGGAGCAGTATTAGAGAACATTCCTGTTCCGTTAATAACCACAATAGAGTTTCCATCTCTTAATACTTCAAGACCCGGAGTATTCGGATTAGAGCTTGAAGGAAGTCCCCAACCGTCTCCATATTGGTCTAATAGTTCTACAGTATAACATTCAGAAGGAGCCACAGAAATATTGTGTGTTTTAACAGTGTTGGCATCAGGTCCTCCGGAGCTGCTTCCGTTTCCTTGATAAGGTCCTCCACTGGCTATAATAGCACCGTTTGAATCTTTAACTCTCCATCTTGCTTCTCCCGGATAACTGTCTGTATAAACATTTACCTGAAGATTTACGTGTTCAGCAGTATTTGCTACAATTATTTCGCTTATTTCTGCTGTACCATAAGGGGCATGATGAATTGTACCTCCGTTTACAGATTGCACTTCTACTGAATAAGAAGATTCAGGATTTATCTCAACGTTCTCAAATGTCATTGTAACTGAAGAAAATTGAGCAACGTCTCCGCTTACACTATTGTAAGTTGAAGTTGCTACTACATTTCCGTTTTCTTTAAGAACAACTATAGCTTCATTAATACCATTGTTTCCGAAATTTTTAAGTTTAGCACTTACATTGGTAGTTGTGTCACAAGTATAAATGCTTCCAACCGTAATTTCTACGTGATTAGCTACTCCTGTTAATGTAGAACAGCTTGAGTTAAGATTGTTTCTTAGATTAGGAGCTGTAAGCTGATTAAGTTCCATTGTAGTGCCTGTATTAGCACAAATTCTAAACAAAGTAGGGAAATAGGCAATTTGATAAGCACTTGCTACACTTGCAGCATCAATTATTGGGTAAGGAGTTCCTTCTGTCCAATCTCCCCAAGTGTTGTTTCCTTCTCCAAAAATGGCAGTTACCGGAGTAGAGCCATCTCCCTCAATATATAAAACCATTGCTTCGTCAGAACCGGTTGGACCATAAGCTTTATAAAAATCACCTAAGGCATGAGTGTTATGATAGTTCCAACAAGGACCACACCACGTAGCAGAAATATTCAACAAGACGTGTTTGCCGTCATTAAGATAAGAACTCAATGTGTGTGAGTTTCCATAAACATCAGTAACTGTAAAGTCAGGAGCCGTGCTACCGTCAGCTATTTGTGCATTTGCCTGAAAAGCAAATAATGCAAAAACGGAAAGTAATACTTTTTTCATAGTAATTAAAATTTAAATGTTGGTTAATAATAAAATAAACGATTGCCAAATGTATAAAAAAAATGTTAAGCACCAAATTTTTTTCAGATAAAAGCTTATCGGTGTATTACTTATAGGGGAAAATAACTCCCGAACTATGGTCGTGCAGTGCCCCTGTAACACTGGCTAAAATATTGATTTTTCCTCGTAATTTCAGATAACCCAGCAACCCGAAAATCAGGGCTTCTTTGTATTCAATTATTTTTTTATCGGGGATAATAATTTGGGTTTCGGGCAGGTAAAAACCGATGTTTTCGACCAGAAAATCGTTATAAGCTCCGCCTCCGGTGAGGAGTAGTTTTGAATTTTTCCTGCTGATATTTTGGCTTATCTCAAAGGCGATATGCTGGGTGAAAGTCCGTAAAACTTCGAGGGTTTCATAGTTTTCGGTAATCGGGAAAACAGTGTTTTTTACGAATTCAAACCCCAATGATTTCGGATGTTTTTTGGAGTAGAAATCTATCGAATTGAGCTTTTCAAACAGCTCTTTGTTGAAATTTCCGCTTCGGGCAAGCCTTCCTTTGTCATCAAAATCGAAGCCTAATTTTTCGGAATAAAAATTCAAAACCGTGTTGACCGGAGAAATATCATAAGCTATTCTCGTTTGGTTTTTCTCAAACGAAATGTTGGAAAAACCACCCAGATTCAGGCAATAATCATAGTCTGAAAACAACATTCTGTCTCCGATTGGCACAAGTGGAGCTCCCTGACCACCCAACGCAACATCCTGAACCCTGAAATCACAAACCACTGTTTGTTTGGTGATTTGAGCTATTTCGGGGAGATTCCCGATTTGCAGGGTGAAACCTTTTTCGGGCTGATGCAAAATGGTGTGTCCGTGAGAGGAAACAGCGGTAATGCCTTCGATTTTGTTGTCTGAAATAAAAGTGTTGATAACAGAACCTAAAAGAACAGTATATTTCTGATTAAGAACTTTTAATTCTGATTCGGAATTATTTATTCCGTTTTTGAGTTTTTTAATCCAGTTTTCAGAATAGGGAACGGTTTGGGTTTTTCCGATTTCAAAGAAAATTTTCCCCTTCTCTTCCCAAAAGAAAAGTTCGGCTAAATCAATTCCGTCAAGCGAAGTCCCGGACATTACTCCGATTATTCTTTGTTTCAGGTTTAAAGTTTCAGGTTTCAAGTTGGAATCGGTTTTTAGATTAAAATCAGGAACTTATTTTTTTCACGCTGTCTATAGTCAGAGAATAGCGGTATGTTTTATAGAAAAACCAAAAACTCACGATTATCAAACTTATATAAACCAAAAATATATTCACATACGGCAGACTTTCGGTTATTTTATTTCTCCAAAAATTTGAAAGCTGCAATGACACTACATAAAAAATAGACACAGAACCTAAGAAAGATTTAAAATAATAGTAATTCCGCTTAGAAAAGAATTTTATCGAAAGAAAAAGGACAAACACTAAAGACATTAAAACAATAATACTTCCTTTTACAAAATGCTCAAATGTTTCAATTTGAGTAGAAAGACTTTTTAATCCGAAAAATAAAACAGCGATTACTAATAGGTGAATAGGATTTAAAAACTGCCTCCAAAAGTATCCCTCAACCTGCTCTTTTTTGTTTTCGATTTGCTTTTTAGCATTGGTGATTAGCAATACTTTTTCGCTGGAATGCCAATATTCAGTAAAGCTTTCTTCAAAAGACAAATCTTTTTCTTCTAAAACAGAAGCTATATGATCAACCAACTCCAAACGAACAAGTTTATCATAGATTCTTTCTTCCCGTAAAAGAATATGATTTATTTTTTGGATTTGTTCGTTGTTGAGTTTCATACAAATTGATATTTTTTCTCAAATTGCCTGTGTTTAAAATAGCTGTAAAGCGTAACAGGTGTATAAGCCAATATCACGATATTCCAGACTGTTGTCGGGTTTTCTCCAAAAGAAAATAAAGATATTCCTCCCAAACCTAACATTAAAGAAATCAGCAGATACATACGGTTAAACTCATACGAATAGCTTGTTTTAATGCCTGTTTTGTAAATCGTATAACGAAAAACAGAAAGAATCAGCCACAACAAACTAAAACCCAAAAACAGATAAAGACCGTTGAATTTTAGTTCTCTGAGTTTGAAAATATCTATGGCAAAAAGCAGAATCACCAGTGTGGTAGAAATAAAATTATAAACGAAATACCGTTTACGAAGCCCTGTAATTACGATTCTTGGAAAACTTTGCTTGTTGCTTATCCAGAAACTTTCGTTTAAACGTAAATGTGGCTTCCATTGCTCTAAGGTTATAGACAAAGCACTCTCAAAAGAAAGATTTTCTTCCTTACATAAAGTTTCGATTTGACTTGCAATATGGTCTTTTATTTCCAATTTAAAGTCGAGAAAATCCAAACCTGAATCTTCTAAAACTTGGTCAATTTTGTGTAATTGTTCGTTATTGAGTGTCATAATGTTATAGATATTTCTTTTTGTAATACTGATATTGGGATACATATAAACGGATAAAAACCATAAAAGTAGTCATCAGTATTATCAGAAAAACCACAGCAAAACCGGAGAGCGTATCTTCTTTTAATCTTTTTCCTAAGAGGTTTGAGAAAAACTGAATCACTTGATAAACCACAACCATTGAAATACCCAGATGAGCTATAGCAGAATAATTTAATCCCTTTTTTTCGATTAAAATATATAAGATTAAAAGAAACACAAAATAACTTATCGTAATTAGAAACAGCAATGTCTTCAATTCACCGAAATATATCAATGATAACTGAGTGATTGCAAGAGAAAGGACGATAAAAAGCAAAGTAGCCCAATGATAATATCCTCTGGCTATAATCGTAAAAGATTTTGATAGAGAATACTTGTTTTGATTCAGCAAAGTTTTTTTGTTGATTACCATATATTTTTTGAAAGCCTCATAAAAATCCATATTCTCTTTTTGCATTTTTTCTTCCACGGCTGAGGCAATATGGTCTGCCAACTCCATCCGGATGTCAAAATATTTCACATCTGAATTTTTCAGGTAATTGTCGATAAACTGTAATTCGGCAGTAGTTAGTTTCATGATTTCACCAACGATTTGTATTTTCGGTTATGGTTTCTCAGCGATTGGAAATAGAAGAAATAATAGGCTATAGCCAGAGTCATAAAAAATGAAAATAACGGAATCCAGAAATCGTTATTCATTTTCCTTACAACGTGAATAAACCAAAGCAAATACCCGAAAAACAGAATGTTGTTTACGGAAATCAGAGACAGCATTTCAGAAGAGCGATACCGTTTTGAAAAAAACATAATATATAAAAGCACCAACGAAATCGGAGCGGGAATCACTATGGGTAAAATATCAAAATTACTTAGCATCCATTCTTTTGAAGTTGCCGAACTCAGATACCAAACCAAAACCGTCATCAAAGCATAACCGCTTAAAAATTTTAGAGAAAAAATGTTGGAAAACAGCTTTCTCATTCCTTTTTGAGAGCTTTTTCGGTTGAGTTCGACATGGGTTTGTTTGATAAAATCTTTTTTGCTTTCCAGAAATTCGGGAAAAATTTCATCAAAAACACCTTCTTTTTGTTCTAATTCTGATGCCAGATGATCTACTATTTCCATCCGGATGTCTATATAAAAGACTCCGAATTTTTTAAAGAGCATCTTGTCAATGTGGTCAATGTTTTCTTTGGTTAGTTTCATTTTTGATATAGTATTTAGGGTTGGTTAAGCCAGTTTCGGGTTTACAAGCGTTTGCATATTTCTGATAAAATCTTCGAGTTCTGCCAATCGGTTGACGGTTTCTTTTTGTCCGTTTTCGGTGAGTTTATAGTATTTTCTGAGCCGATTATCAACTTTTTCGACTTCCACATCAAGCCAGCCTTCGGCTTCGAGTTTGTGCAAAGCCGGATACAGAGCACCTTCGGTTATGTGGAGTTCGCCCTGTGTGAGCAATTTTACCTTTTGGGTGATTTCATAACCATACATTCTCCCGTTTTCCTCAAGCAACTTCATAATAATGGTGTTGAGACTTCCTTTATATAACTGTGAATTTTTCATCGCAAACAAAATAACAGAGCAAATATACATAATTTTCTTATATATATAATGTTCTTGGGTATTTTTTTTACTCTGACGGAGTTTCAAACTCCGTCAGAGTTAAGTACCTTTGTACTCAAAAGCAAAAAATGGCAGATTTTTATAAACTTACGGTAAAAGAAGTAAAAAGAGAAACTCCCGAGGCGGTTTCGGTAGTGTTTAATGTTCCCGAAAACCTCAGGGATTTTTATAAATTCACGGCAGGGCAATACATAAACCTGAAATTAACCCTTGACGGACAGGAAATCAGAAGGGCTTATTCGATTTGTTCGAGTCCTCAAAGCGGAGAATTGCGAATTGCCATCAAAGAAGTTTCAGACGGATTTTTCTCGGTTTTTGCCAACAAACAATTGGCTGTAGGCAACATTATCGAGGTAGGAACTCCCGAAGGTCGGTTTACTTTTGAACCCGATTCCGACAAGCAAAAAAGTTATGCTGCTTTTGCTGCAGGAAGCGGAATTACTCCCGTGTTGTCTATCATACAGACCGTTTTGGAACAAGAACCTCAAAGCACTTTTGTTTTGGTTTACGGAAACAAAACTCCCGAAAACACCATTTTTCATGATAAAATAAATGAGCTTCACAACAAATACACAGGTCGGTTTTTTGTGTATTACGTTTTCAGTCAAACCAAAATTGACGGTCATTTGTTTGGTAGAATTGAGCGTTCGACCGTGAATTTTGTCCTGAAAAACAAACACAAAGAACTCGATTTCAATACATTTTTCCTTTGCGGACCCAACGAAATGATTGCTCAGGTTTCCGATATTCTAAAGGAAAACAACTTCCCCGAAAAACGGATAAAATTTGAGCTTTTCACCACTACAGCTGTAGAAAATGAGGTAGAAACTCTCGAAGGACAAACCAAAATTACGGTGCTGCTGGACGATGAAGAAACAACTTTTACCATCCCTAACGGAACGGTGGTTTTGGATGCCGTTCTGAAAAAAGGTCTGGATGCTCCCTATTCGTGTCAAGGCGGAATTTGTAGCAGTTGTATTGCCAAAATCACTCACGGTTCGGCTCAGATGAAGAAAAATTCCATACTTACTGATGGCGAAATCGCAGAAGGCTTTGTATTGACCTGTCAGGCTGTGCCTACTTCAAGCGAAATTTATGTGGATTATGATGATGTTTAATTCAAGTGTTCAGTCTTTAGTCTTTAGTGTTCAGTTAAATCCTAATTCCTGAATCCCAATTCCTGATTCCTAATTCCCAAATTGCAAAAATCCACATTATATAAAGGAGCAAAAATTCACTATACCGATTCCGGAAAGGGTTCGGCAATAGTGTTTTTGCACGGCTTTTTGGAAGAGCTTTCGATGTGGGATTATTTTGTAGCAGAATTATCTAAAAAACACAGAGTTTTCGCCATTGACCTGCTCGGTCACGGACAGTCTGAAAACATCGGATATGTACATTCTATGGAAGACCAGGCCGATATGGTACATTCGGTTTTACACGAAAATAAAATCAGAAAAGTAACACTCATCGGGCATTCTATGGGTGGTTATGTAGCTCTGGCTTTTGCCGAATTATACCCGGATTCCGTTAAGGGAATTGCACTTGTCAACTCGTCTTCCCGAGCAGATAGCCCTGAGCGGAAAATCAACAGGGACAGAGCCATAAAAGCTGTAAAACAAAATGCGACTTCTTTTATCAGGATGTCGATTACCAACCTTTTTTCCGAAAAAAACAGAGATATTTTAAAAACAGAAATCGAAGCAGTCAAAGAAAAAGCTTTGAAAATTCCGGTTCGGGGGATTATTGCTGCTCTGGAGGGAATGAAAATCAGAAAAGACAGAGAAGTGCTGCTGCATTTTGCTCCCTACCCGATACTGCTGGTTTTGGGCAAAGAGGATTCGGTGCTCAATTATGAGGATAATAAAAGCCAAATTGAGAACACTTCCGTGAAATTGGTCGCTCTTCCCGCAGGACACATGAGCCATTTGGAAAACAAAGAAGAACTGCTGGAAAATCTGGTTGCTTTCCTGAAAAAAAACATTTAGAAACACGGATTTACACAAATTTGCACAGATTTATTCCGGAAAAGAACATTCAGAAACACAGATTTACACAAATTTATGTTGAAGAAGAGCATTTAGAGACACAGATTTACACAAATTTGCACAGATTTATTTGTGATAATTTGTGTAAATCTGTGTTTTATTTTCAAATCTGTGTTTCACAAAAAAACCGCTCTGAGTTTCAGAACGGTTTATTTTTTTGAGGCATCTAGCGGATTCGAACCGCTGTACACGGTTTTGCAGACCGCTGCCTAGCCACTCGGCCAAGATGCCTTTTCGCTTCGGAGGGCAAATATAGAAAATTTTTATATAAAGCCAATCAAAACCCTAAAGATTATTTTCGGGAAGCTTTCAGAATAATACTAACCTGTTCTACATCACCATCTATGGGAGGATTGCATTTTGATACGGCTATTTTTATTTGAGTAACCATGGCGATTTCTTTAAAAATACGGTCGATGATTCGTTGGGCTACATTTTCCAGAAGTTTAGCACGAACAGCCATTTCTTCTTTTACGATTCGGTTGAGGTGAACGTAATCGACAGTGTCTGCAAGATGATCTGTTTCAGAAGATTTTTTTAAATCGGCTTTTATTTTTAAATCAACCACATAATCTGAACCGATTTTGCTCTCTTCAACAAGGCAGCCGTGGTAGGAAAACGTACGGATGTTTTTTAAATGAATAGTTCCCAAGGATTTTTTGTTTAAAGTTAAAGTGTAAGGTTCAAAGTTATAAGAGAATTTCTCTTATAACTTTGAACCTTATCTGAAGCAAATTTTACTTAATAATTATCTCATAGGGCATAATCGCCTGAATTCCTTTTCGGGAGTTGATGTTTTTGATTTTTTCAAGGATTTGATAGTTTTCTTCACCTATCTCTTCTTTGATGAGTTGTTCTTTGGTTTTAGCCATAAAGAAAGGCGAACTTTCCATAAAGAAATCCTCTAAGGTTCTTTCAAACACAGGGAAATTTCTCACTTTGTAATCTGAGGCATTTACCAATTCTGAAGCATAAGCAAGTGCATCGTCAAGCCCCCCGATTTCGTCCACAAGACCTAAGCGTTTGGCATCAATCCCTGTCCAGACACGACCCTGAGCAATTTTGTCAACTTCTTCAAAAGTCATCGCTCTGCCCTGAGCCACACGGTTTACGAAAGTAGTATAAATGGTTTCGATACTCTGAGTAGTAACTTCTCTGAAAGTATCATCCATCGGTTGGAAAACGCTGTACTGGTTGGAATTTTTGTGAGTGCCTACCTGATCACTATAAACTCCCATATTGTTTACGAATTTCGTCAGATTCGGAATAGCTCCCAAAACCCCTATCGAACCCGTAATAGTTGTTGGTTCGGCAAAAATATAGTCAGCATTACACGAAATATAATAACCTCCCGAAGCTGCCAGATTGCCCATCGAAACGATAATCGGTTTGTGTTGTTTGGTAAGTTCGATTTCTCTCCAAATGATATCCGAAGTCAAAGCACTTCCACCCGGAGAATCCACCCGAAGCACAATGGCTTTGACATTTTTGTCTTTTACAGCCTCCTGAAGCGATTCTTTTACGTAACCTTCACCAATATGTCTCGGGCTTCCTTCACCGCTCAAAATTTCGCCTTGAGCATAAATAACAGCAATTTTATCGGTTGCTTTCTTTTTACGTAAAGACATCCCTATGTTATTGGCATAATCCGTAAGGTCAATGGTGTTGTATTCTTTGCCTTTGTCAACTCCCAGAGCATAACGGATTCCGCTGTGATATTCGTCTTCATAGGCGATTCTGTCTATCAGTTTTTTGTTGTGTGCCATTTCGGGAGTTCGGGCAGCCAAATTATCTGCAATGCTGTTTAGGCTGTCAACCGGAATGTTTCGGCTGATTGAAATATCAGAAACAATGCTGCTCCAGGCAGAGTGCAAAAGCTCAGACATTTGTTCACGATTGGCAGGGCTCATCTGGTTTTCCAAGAACGGCTCTACCGCACTTTTGTATTTTCCGTGACGGATAACTTCCATTTTGATTCCGGATTTTTCCTGAAAATCTTTGAAAAACATAATTTCAGACGAAAGTCCTCTAAAGTCCATTTCACCTACCGGATTCAGATAAATCGTGTCGGCTACCGAATTGATATAATACTGACCCTGAGTGAAATAGTTGGCATAGGAAACCACAAATTTTCCACTTTCTTTAAAGTCTTCCAACTTGTCTCTCAGTGCTTTTGCCTGAGCAAGACCCAACATTGAAGTCGTATTCAACATCGAAATCCCTTCGATTTTATCATCTGTTTTGGCTGCTTCGATAGCGTTGAGCATATCGGTAAGCCCGTTATATCGTTCGGAATTAAAGAGTGGAAAATCGGTTATGACCACTTTTTCCGAAAAATCCTGAGTCACCCGGTCTAAGTCGATCATCAGGACAGAATTGTCTTTTACTACGGTTTTTCCTGCATCTTCAGCACTTCCTCCCATCAGAATCCCGATGAGGAAAAGCCCGAAAAACATAATCATAAAAAATAAGAATAACCCGACAAGGGTAGCTAAGACGTTACTTAAAAATTTCATACGTTTTATTTTTTTGGAGTTTTATCTGATTAGTGGCAAAAGTACTCAAAATGTTACACTTTCAAATCAACTTTTTCTTATTTGCTTCGTTGCATCTTACTATTTGTTTTCCGTACTTTGCCTTTTGTTATGAAGCAACATCAGGTCATTTTATCTATCGGGAGCAACCAGGGCAACAGACTTTATCACATCGAAAACGGTATAAATCTGATACACAAAAAAGTAGCAACGGTTGTCAAAACTTCAAAGCTTTACGAAACTCCGTCCTGGGGATTTCAGGGTGAAGCGTTTTATAATTGTGCTATTTTGGTTCATACCTATAAAAAAGCAGAAGAGATTTTGAGGGAACTTCTCGAAATTGAAAGGGAATCGGGTAGAATTCGTTTAGAATCAGAAGGTTATCAAAGCAGAACGCTCGATATTGACATCATTGCTTTTGACGACCAGATTATCGAAACCCAAATCCTACAGATTCCGCATCCGAGAATGCAGGAAAGGCTTTTTGTGTTGCAACCTCTAAAGGATATATTTCCGGATTACACTCATCCGAAAACAAAGAAAACGATCAGACAATTAGTTCAGGATTGTCAGGATTCGGGCGAATTTAAAGTGGTTTCAGAGCTTAAAAATCCGTTGGAAAACTATCGGTTTACCCAATTCAACCATTTAGTGATTGAAGGAAATATCGGAGCCGGAAAAACCACTTTGGCTACAAAAATTTCAGAAGATTTTAATGCCAAATTGCTCTTGGAAGGCTTTGCAGACAACCCGTTTTTACCGATGTTTTATGAAGACCAAACCCGATATGCTTTTCCGCTCGAAATGTCGTTTTTAGCAGACCGCTACCAGCAATTATCTGATGATTTAACTCAGCTTGACCTTTTTAAGAGCTTTACGGTTACAGATTATTATATTTTCAAGTCGCTTATTTTTTCCAGAGTTACCCTCGAAGAAGAAGAGTACAGGCTCTATCAAAAGATTTTTGATATTATGTATAAAGAAATTCCCAAGCCCGATTTGTATATATATATGTATCAGGAAACGGAGCAATTACTGCAAAACATCAGGAAAAGAGGGCGAAGTTATGAGCAAGAAATTCCGTCTGATTATCTCGAAAAAATCAATCAGGGTTATTTGGATTACCTCCGTCAGCAAAAAGATTTGAATGTACTCATTCTTGATGTGTCTGACAAAGATTTTGTTGCCCATCAAGAGGACTATTTGTGGATTTTAGAATGGATTGCCAACGCTATCAATTAAGCTTCCATCAGTAAAAAACCACACATCAATCATTGAATTTATATTTTTTTCTATCCGTATTTAACTTATACTGAATATATTCCATTATATTTGGACTATGTTTCACGCCTTTAAATAATTCTCAACATACCTAAATATTGCATCCAAAGTAAGTAAAACAACACTTTACAACCGGAAAAAGACTTATACGTAGCGGTATAAGCCATAAGCTGTAATAAATACAACTTTATATATGTACAAAAATGTTTATGCAAAGTCGTTAAGTCGAATGTTATTCTTGTTATTCGTATGTTTATCAACGACTGGCTTTAGTGCTCCTGTAAATACACGAGAAGCCTGTGAGCAACTTATTGAAGAAGCCCGGAAAAACGACAGTAACAAAAACTATACAGCAGCTCTTGAAGAATTATTGAGAGCAGAAGCCATGGCAACGGAATACCATTGGAACGATTTACTGTCTAACGTGAAAAATCATATCGGACTTATCTATGTATATTTTTCTAACTATGGCGAAGCATTGAATTATTTCCAGGAATCACTCGAAATAGCACAAAATGACGAGAGTCTATACAACAATAAAGTACTGACTTTAAGTAATATTGGTTTTCTGTATGCCAAAGAAAAAAAATATGAGGAAGCTTTAGTTTATCTGAATAAAGCTTTTGACTTGGCTGAAAAAGACAACATGGAACGGCTTCAAAAAGGGATTGCCAACAACATAGCCAGTATGTATAACGAACTGGAACAACCCGAAAAAAGTTTAAAAATACTACTGGAGGTAGTAAACAATGAAGCCGATGAAACCGTTGATTTTTTGTGGGAAGCAATATATATTCGAGCACTTTTTATTAACGGACAAATAACAGAAGCTAAAGACAAAGCCAATCAGTTAGAAGAAAAATTAAACAGCGAGGCTTTTAGTGATAAGGTTTGTCATGTCTGTTTGAATGATTTACTCTCAAAAATACATGCAAAATTGGGTAACACAGACACTGCCATACATTACGCTAAAATTGTCTTAAACACCACCGATGAACTCATCGACAAAGTAGAACAATACAAAAATATTGCTGAACTGTATTTGCAAAAAGGTGATTATTTAAACGCAATACAATATAAAGATTCTGTTCTGATAGCTACAGATTCATTATCTACCTTAATTAATAGTCAGCTATATGAAGCTAATAAGATAAAATTTAAAGTAAGTGAATATCAGAACGAACTTTACCTCAAAAAGAAACAGCAACGAACAGAACGTCAACTATTTGTAGTAATAATAGTTTTTGGTTTGATTACGCTTTTTTTAATGGTAAAAATTTTTCGAAATAAAGTTGTCAAACAAAAACACAAAGCAGTTATAGCCGGTTTAGAACTTGAGAAAGAAAAAAAGGAACATTTGCTGGTGGAAAAAGAACTGGAAACCGTCAGGTTAAAACAACAGCAATTAAAACATGAAATTGCAGAAAAAAACCGGGAACTATTTGCCAGAACACTATATCTTTCTAACCGAAATGAGTTAATACAAAACATTATCAGTTCTCTTGAAAACACCCCTACCGCCAAACAGAATAAAGAAACTATTGAACAAATAAAAATCATCAAAAACTTTTTAAGAACAGACAATCAGCGAGATGACTTTATCAAACATTTTGAAAATGTAAATCCTGATTTTTTAAGTCAATTAAAACACACACATCCTCAATTAACGGCAAATGACGTTCGGTTTCTTTGTTATGTATATATGAATTTGAGTCTAAAAGAAATTTGTATGGTATTTAATATTACCTACAATGCCTGTATCATTCGCAAACAACGAATTATGGACAAAATGGGCTTAGACAAAAAAGAGGTTACTTTATATGATTATCTCCTTAGCCTGAACAACAATAAAGAATAAAACAAAGAGGTTTTTAGTGATCTAAGGAATATTTTTTTATAGCCACTACATTCATCAACTCTTTTTGACTTAAATCAATTGCCTGAAAAAAGGACTTATTATCTGATTTTAGAATATAAATAACTGAAAATAAACCACTTAAACCACAAATATTATAATCAAGGAATTATTTCCATATAATTTTTTTAGTACGATGACAGTTTTTTTCAACCCCGATTTTTTGGTCATAGGGTCTTTTTTAGTTGAACTTTGCCTTCGTTAATCATTAAAAACTAAAAAGCTATGAAAACACAATTATTAAAACGTATTGTACAATTCGCTATCGCATTTGTAATAACCCATGCTTCTTATTCCCAAGAAGCCACTTTCGAACCTCTCGGCTTCATCACTGATGCTCCTAATGCAATGACTCTTGCTTATGGAATTTCTAATAATGGGGAAATAGTAGTGGGAGCATCCTATTCTATTATTCAAAATGGACCACATGCAGGAACTGCAGTTCTTCAGGGGTTTCGTTGGGAAAACGGAGAAATAGCAGGAATTGGAATGCTTCCTACAACAGACTCCACTATTCCTTGGTCTTTTGCAACCGACATATCTGCTGATGGTTCTACTATTGTAGGTTACAGTATGTCAGACAATGCTTTTTCCTCGGGTTGGGAAGCTGTACGATGGGCAGCTGACGGGCAGATAGAGGCCTTAGGTGATTTTGTAGCTACAGATTATTGGTCAGAATCTAAAGGAGTTTCAGGAGATGGTTCAGTAGTTGTAGGATTAAGCTATATGACCGGACATGGATTTCGGTGGGAAAATGGAGTTCTGGAAAGTTTATCGACTTCGGAAATCTTTTTTAGTAATGCAGGGGCAATATCAGATGATGGTACTAGGATAATAGGCACTGCAATTATACTTGCTGATAATATTGAATATGCTGCTATTTTGGAAGAAGGTAACATTATAGAGATTGCTGAGGTTCCCATTGGCGGAAATATTCAACCTCTGAATATATCGGGTAATGGTTTGTTTGTTGTAGGAGAGAAATATAATTCCGGTAGCAGCAGCCATGGATTTATCTGGTCTGAATCAGATGGATTTATTGAGTTAGAATCTTTAGGAGGTTTTACAATTCAAGCTTTAGCTGTTTCAGATGATGGTTCTATTGTAGTAGGATGGAGTCAGGACAATGTATCTGACGCTCATGCTTTTATCTGGACAGAAGAAAATGGAACTCAAAAATTACAAGATGTTTTAGAAAACACATACGGTTTAGAACTGCCCGGTTGGACACTTACCGCAGCTATTGATATTACCCCTGATGGTAAAACCATTATAGGAGACGGTATTAATCCTCAAGGTCAACAAGAAGGTTGGCGAATCGTACTTCCTGCAACGATGTCATCTGATAATTTTATCGGAGCAAACACTCAGTTATATCCGAATCCAACCACAGGAGTAGTATTCTTAGAAACTGAAGGTATTGTTGACAACATCTCTGTTTATAATATCTCAAGCCAAAAAATAACAATTCCTGAATTTCAAATAGAAAAATCATCTATAGACTTATCCGATTTTTCTAACGGTTTGTATTTCGTAGAAGTGGTTACAGAAAAAGGAAAAGAAGTTTTTAAAGTTATCAAAAAATAGCTTTCCTAAAGACATAAAAGTTTCTAAAAATATAAATCTCCGACCGTTTTATGTGTCGGAGATTTTTTATATGTGAAATCGAAATCTTACTCAAATTATTATATCCTCATACTCATTTTCAAACTAAATACTCGAGTCGTCAAATAGTTTGGAATCCCGTATTGGAATTTAGTATAAACATCTCTTACCCAAGTATTCGTAATCGCATTTTGATTGTTGAAGAGGTTGAAAATCTCTAATCCTACAGAGAACTCTTGGAAGTTTTTGAATAAACCATTGTTTTGTAGGTTGTCTTTAGAGCTGTCTACAAACACATACGAGAAACCAACATCGGCTCTACGGTAATCTTTCAATCTGTTTTGATAAACATAAGGGTCAGCATACGAAGGTGAACCTCCCGGAAGTCCTGTGTTATAAACCAAATTCAAATAAACCTTTACGTTCGGGATGTTTGGCATATAATCCTGAAACAAAATTCCGAATTTGAGTCTTTGATCTGTTGGTCGAGCAATGTAGCCTCGATTATCGATATTTTCTTCGGTTTGCAAGTATCCGAAACTGAACCATGATTCTGTTCCGGGAACAAATTCTCCGTTTAGTCGAGTATCAAATCCAACCGCATAGGCTTCAGCATTGTTGGCAGCATTATATCGAATTCTTACATTTTCTAAAGTGTATGGATTTACGTCTGTCATAGACTTGTAAAACGCTTCCGAAACCAATTTGAAAGGTCTGTCCCAAAGCTTAAAACTGTAATCGTGTGACAACACAAAATGAGTTGATTGCTGTGCTTTTACGTCAGCAACCACTTCTCCCATTTGGTTGCGAAGCTCCCGATACATCGGAGGTTGGTGATACATCCCTACCGAAAAACGGAAAATCATATCTTTTTCCCAATCGGGTTTTAGGGCAAACTGACCTCTCGGAGAAAAAACGGTTTGATTGGAAAGTTTGGTTTTTCTTTCTATAATTGGTTCACCAGTAATTGGATCTATATCACCTTCTCTATTTTTCCAAACTGTCCAGTTGTGAGCCCTGACACCCAAATTAAACCAGGCTTCGTGTTTGCCGATATAGCTTCGTCTGTTCCATTGTACAAAGCCCGAAAGCCTGTCAATCGTGGTGAAATTGGTCGCTCTTACATTCTGATAAGGCACAAGCGGACCTGTGTAAGCGTTATAAGGTTGGTCGTTTTTATCATACCCGATAGGTGGATTGAGCGAAAATCCGGCTGAGTCGATAACCTCCCATTCCACAAGGCGGTCACGAATGTCTTCACGGGTAAATTTTGCTCCCCATTCCAACTGATTTTTGTCTAAATAATGAAATCCTTTGAGTTCGATATTGGCAATCAGGGCATCGAGGTTGTTTCGTCCGTGATTGAGTTGTGAGCCAATTCCTCTTGTGAATTCTACATCTCCGAAATCACCTGACCCTATGTTGGAATCTACTTCGCCTAAGCGATATTGCCCTAAAATATCGAAATGTTCCTGTTCGGTAGCGTGATAAACCGAGCCGATAAGCTTCAGACTGAAATTGTCATTGACCAAATAAGTCGTTTTTAAAGCTCCGAAATAGGTAGTGTATTGGTCTTTTTCCTGACCTTCATAAAAAACGGAAAGCTCTGTTGGGTTATCCACCGTTCCGAATTTTGTCCTGCGAATAAGTGGTTGATAATCATAGGTATTAGAAGAAATATTCCCCAAAAAGCTAAACTGCCATTTTTTGTTGGGTGTAAAGGTGATGTAGCTTTGAACATCAGCAAAAGTAGGTTTAAAATTGGTTTCGGTATCCTGAGAGTTTACCAAAAGGGAATTATCCCGATAACGACCCGAGACGATTCCGCTCCATTTTTGATTTTTTGAAACGCCTTCCAACGTAAGGCTTCCGCCTAAGAAACTGGCTTCTGCTCTGGCTCCGAAACGGGTCGGATTTCTATAGGTAATATCCAAAACCGATGACAGTTTATCTC
>Ga0172382_10003488_pt1 | contig 24916 bp, 16 predicted proteins | sample Leawel138RmetaG_FD_122245 | JGI IMG/M metagenome (GOLD analysis project Ga0172382, IMG submission 122245) | Leachate microbial communities from a municipal landfill in Southern Ontario, Canada - Leachate well 138R metaG | ecosystem: Engineered > Solid waste > Landfill > Unclassified | place...
AAGGCCACGCACTTCTGGTGCTCGGGGTGCTCCTGGTAGGCCTGCATGGCCTCCAGGGAGGGAAACTCGCTGTACAGGCACACGTCGCTGGCCGTGGGGCCGTCGACCACGTTCAGGCCGACCTCCAGGACCAGGACTCCGGGAATCTTGGTCAGCAGCGCCTCGAGCATCTGCTGCATTTTCCTGGCGTTCTCGGCCCTGGTGGCGCCCTCGGCCTCGTCCTTGAGCCGCCACATCACGATATGCTTGAGCATCGGGTGTCTCCGGGGTTGCGGTTGAGGAAAAAGCGGCGGGCTAGCCTTCGCCGCCCTGGGAACGGCGCTCGCTGGCCTTGAGGGCCAGGCGCACCCGGCGGCGCTCCGCGGCCTCGCGCCAGCGGCGGTGGTCCTCCTCGGTTTCCAGCTCCAGCCCGGGCACGGGGGTGGGCCTGCCCGCAGGGTCCAGGGCCACGAAGGTCAGGTAGGCCGAGTTGGTATAGCGCAGCTCGCCGGTGATCAGGTCCTCGGCCTCCACGCGCACGCCGACCTCCATGCTGGTGTGGCCCACGAAATTCAGGCTGGCCTTGAAATACACCAGCTCGCCCACATGCACCGGCCGCAGGAAATCCATGCGGTCCAGGCTGGCGGTGACCACGTTGCAGCGCGCGTGGCGCATGGCCACCGTGGCCGCCGTGATGTCGATCTGCTTGAGGATCACGCCGCCGTGGACGTTTCCGGCGAAGTTGGCGTCCTGCGGCAGAAGCCGCTGGGCCATGACCACACTCGAACTCTCCTTGCGCTTGGGCTGCATGCTGGTCTCCGCTGTTGTCGTTGCGGGGCGGGGCCCCGGGGTCCGGTCCCATTCATGACCCGAAGCGGGCCGGGAGGCAAGGGGTCCCCCGGGGGGCCGGGGCCGGAGGCGCGGGGGCGGGCGCATGCGCCCGCCCCCCTGCCCCCGGCGCCCCGGGCCGGGTGGGGAGGGCCGGAATCAGCGGGGCTTGATGCGTTCGGCCAGGGCCTCGGCGATGTGGCGCACCACGATCCCGTCGCCGCGCCGCTGGGCGCCGCCGCGCAGCTGCATGACGCAGCCCGGACAGTCGGTGACCAGCTGGGTGGCCCCGGTCTTCTTCACGTTGTCCAGCTTCTTGTCCAACAGGGCCTTGGACTCCTCGGGGAACTTCATGGAGAAGGTTCCGCCGAAGCCGCAGCACACGTCCTCCTCGTCGGCGACCACATAGTCGAGCCCGGCCTTGGCCAGCAGCTCGCGCGGGGCCTTGGTCACCCCCAGGCCGCGGCACAGGTGGCACGGCGCGTGGTAGGCCGTCTTGGTGTGGGCGGACACGCTGGCGAAGTCCTGCTCGTCCACGCCCAGCACATCGCGGGCAAAGGTGCTGAAATCCATCACCTTGTCGGCGAAGCGCCGGGCCTTGTCGGCCATGCGCGGATCATCCTCGAGGATCCTGGGGTAGGCGTGCTTGAGGTGCGAGGCGCACGAGGCGCACATGGTCACGATGTAGTCGCAGCTGCCGGGGTCGATGGCCGTGACGTTCTGGGCGGCCACGTCGCGCGCGGCCCCGGTCTCGCCCATCATGACCACGGGCAGGCCGCAGCAGCTCTGGCCCATGGGGAACTCCAGGGCCGCGCCGTGGCCCGCGAAGACCTTCACCGCCGCTTCGAGCTGCTCGGGGTACACGAAGTCCTGCACGCAGCCCGAGAACAGCGCCACGCGGTACTTGGGGTGCTCCACCGCCGGGCGCAGCTTCTCCCAGCGGTCGCGGAAGGGCTTTTCGGCCACGGGCGGCAGGGCGCGGAAGTCCTGGTCCTTGCCGAAGATGAGCGGCAGATGGCGCAGGTAGCCGGTCTTGCCGTCCACGATGGGCTTTTGGCCCCATTTGGCCGTGCGCAGCAGGGTGTGGAAGAGCTTGCGGTTGGCCAGCACGGTGCCCAGGAGCTTGCTGGGCAGAGGGTGGCCCTCCTCGTCCTGGATGCGCGCGTGGACCTCCTTGATCAGCCGGGGCAGGTCGATGCCCGCGGCGCAGACCTGCTTGCAGGCCCCGCAGTTGATGCAGTTCTGGACCAGGTTCTTGGCCTTGTCGCGGCCGTGGAAGAAGTAGGTCAGCAGCAGGCCGATGGCGCCGATGTAGATGTGGCCCATCTTGTGCCCGCCGACCAGCCGGTAGACCGGGCAGACGTTGGCGCAGGCGCCGCAGCGCACGCAGCGCAGCACCTGGCGGAAGTCGGGATCCTTGGCCAGGGCGCTGCGGCCGTTGTCCAGGAACACGATGTGGTGTTCCTTGCGGCCCTCGGGCCCGGGGGCGCACTCGTTGGCGCCGGTGATCCAGGTCACATAGCTGGTGATGGCCTGGCCCGTGGCGTTGCGCGGCAGGGCCTTGATGATGCGCAGGGCGTCGTGCAGGGTCGGGGTCAGCTTGTCCAGCCCGGCCAGGGCCACATGGATGCGCGGCAGGGTGGTCACCAGCCGGGCGTTGCCCTCGTTGGTGACCAGGCCGATGCCGCCGGTTTCGACCACGGCGAAGTTGGCGCCGGAGATGCCCATGTCGGCGGTGGCGTAGTGGGTGCGCAGCTCGCGCCGGGCCACCTTGACCAGCTTCTCGATGTCCACTTCCTGCTTCTGGCCGGTGACATCGGTGAACAGGTCGGCCACCTGGTAGCGCGAGAGGTGGATGGCGGGCATGACCATGTGCGAGGGGCCTTCGTGGCGCAGCTGGATGATCCATTCGCCCAGGTCGGTCTCCACCACCTGGTAGCCGTCGGCCTCCAGGTGATGGTTGAGCAGCGTCTCCTCGGCGGTCATGGACTTGGACTTGACGATCTTCTTCACCCCGCCCTCGCGGGCGATGCGGGCGATGATCTCGTTGGCCTCGGCGGCGGTGCGCGCGAGGTGGACGTGCACGCCGTTCTGTTCGGCCTTGGCCTTGAACTGGGCGAAGAGCTCGTCCAGCCGGGACACGGCGGCGTCCTTGGCGTCGGCGATCTCGGCGATGAGCTCGCGCTCGTTCATGTCCGCGAAGGCGTTGGCGCGGTTGGTGCGGTAGGCGACGGCGAAGGCGTCCATTGCCTTGCGCAGGAACTCGTCGTCCATGGCCTGGCGGCACTGGGAGCGGTATTCCGCAAGGGTCTTGGCTTGCTGCATGGCTACTTGTCCTCCAGGAGCAGGATGTGCAGTTCCAGCGGCCCGTGGACGCCCAGGGCCAGCACCCGCTCGATGTCGGCCGTGCGCGAGGCGCCGGTGATGAAGGCCAGATAGTTGGGGCCGCCCTGCATGCGCTCCAGCACCTCGGCCTCGGCCTCGTAGGAGGTGGCCCGCAGCCGCGATTTGGGCAGCACGGCCACATGGATCTCGGCGATCATGGTCGTCAGGCGGACCTCCTCGCTGGAGGAGTCGAGCACCAGGGAGCCGGTCTCGGCGATGCCCAGGTCGCAGACGGTGAAGCCGATGTCGATGCCCGCCAGGCGCGAACGCATGCCGGAATCGATGAGCTCGAAGCCCTTGTCCTTGCAGAGCTTGGCGAAGGCCGTGAACTCCTTCTTGGCCAGGGCGGGCGCGGCGATGACCTTGGTCTGCTTCTCGTCGCACAGGGCCTGGCCCTGCCCGGACAAGGGCAGCTCGCAGCCCGAGACGAGCAACTGGCAGGCCTGCTTCCTGTCGCACAGGTCCACGGCGTAGGCGAAGGCCTCGGCGAGGCTGCCGACCTCGGAAACCTTGGCCGACACCGCCGTCGCCTTCTTGACGAAGGTCTCCAGGGCGTTTGTCGTGGTCGTCATGGTCGTTACTCCTTTGCGGTGCGCCCGCGGCCCGGGGCGCAGGCCCCGGGCCGCGGGACGGCGCCGGTTGATTCCGTCCCGCCCGCGCGGCCTCAGCCCTTGCGCAGGACCTCCACGGTGGTTCGCGCGATCTCCAGTTCCTCGTTGGTGCGCACGACGAGCACGTCCACGCGGCTCTGGGGGGCGGCGATGCGCATCCACTCGCCCGCGCGGCCCGCGTTGGCCGCCGGGTCGAGGACGATGCCCAGGCTCTCCAGGCCCTGGAGCACCCCGGCGCGCACGTCGGGGTCGTTCTCGCCGATGCCCGCGGTGAAGACCACGGCGTCCACCCGGCCCAGGGCCGCGAAGTAGGCCCCCACATACTTGCGGATGCGGTAGGTGAACATCTCGAAGGCCAGCTGGGCGCGCTCGTCGCCCTTGGCCCGGGCGGCGTGGATGTCGCGCATGTCGTTCATGCCGCAGATGCCCTTCAGGCCGCTTTGCTTGTTGAGCATGGCGTCGATCTGCACGACGTCCATGCCGGTCTGCTCGGCGATGAAGGGGATGATGGCCGGGTCGATGTCGCCGCAGCGGGTGCCCATCATCACGCCGGCCAGGGGCGTCAGGCCCATGGAGGTGTCCACGCAGCGCCCGGCCTTGACGGCGGACAGGCTGCACCCGTTGCCCAGGTGGGCGATGATCAGGTTCAGCTCCTCGGGGACCCTGCCCAGCAGGCGCGCGGTCTCCTTGGCGATGAACTTGTGCGAGGTGCCGTGGAAGCCGTAGCGCCGGATGCGGTGGCGCTCGTACATCTCGTAGGGCAGCGGATAGATGAAGGCCTGGGCGGGCATGGTCTGGTGGAACTCGGTGTCGAAGACGGCCACCTGGGGCACGCCCGGCATGAGCTCCTGGGCCACCTCGATGCCGGCCAGGTTGGCCGGGTTGTGCAGCGGGCCGATGGGGATGTTGGCGCGGATGGCGTCCTTCACGGCGTCGTCCACGGCCAGGGGCATGTACAGGGTCTCCCCGCCCTGGAGCACGCGGTGGCCCACGGCGTATATCTCGCCCATGTCGGCCACGGCGCCCAGCTCGGGGTCGGTCAGCAGGCCCACCAGCAGGTTCATGCCCTGCTTGTGGTCGGCGATGGGCTGCTCGATGGTCTTCCTGGCCTCGGCGTCGGTGCCGGGGGCCTTCTTGTGGGTCAGCGCGCCCAGGGGCTCCCCGATGCGCTCGACGATGCCCGAGGCCAGCACGGCCCGGGTCTGCATGTCCAGGAGCTGGTATTTGATGGATGAACTTCCGGAATTGATGACAAGAACTTTCATGACTAGATGAGCCCCTTCTCGGCCTGGGCCTGGATGGCGGTAATGGCCACGGTGTTGACGATGTCGGGCACGGTGCAGCCGCGCGAGAGGTCGTTGACGGGCTTGTTCAGCCCCTGGAGCACCGGGCCGATGGCCACGGCGCCCGCGCTGCGCTGCACGGCCTTGTAGGTGTTGTTGCCGGTGTTCAGGTCGGGGAAGACGAACACCGTGGCGCGGCCGGCCACGTCGGAGCCGGGCATCTTGGTCCTGGCGACCTCGGGGTCCACGGCGGCGTCGAACTGGAGCGGCCCCTCCACGGGGAAGCGCCCGGCGGCCCGCTGGCGGGCAAGCTCCGTGGCCCGGGTGACCTTCTCCACGTCCTCGCCGGAGCCGGACTTGCCGGTGGAGTACGAGAGCATGGCCACGCGCGGCTCGATGCCGAAGACCCGCGCCGTCTCCGCCGAGGACAGGGCGATCTCGGCCAGCTGCTCGGCGTTGGGGTTGGGGATCACGGCGCAGTCGCCGTAGACGTGCACCCGGTCGCGCAGGCACATCAGGAACACGCTGGACACCAGCCCCGCCCCGGGCTTGGTCTTCACGAACTCGAAGGCCGGGCGGATGGTGTGGGCCGTGGTGTTCTCCGCGCCGGAGACCATGCCGTCGGCCTGGCCGAGGTGGACCATCATCGTCCCGAAGTAGGTCGGGTCGAGCATCCGGTCGCGGGCGTCCTCCTCGCGGATGCCCTTGTGCCGGCGGGCCTCGAAGTAGGCGTGGGCGTACTCGTCCAGCAGCGGGCTGGAATTGGGGCACACGAAGTCCACCCCCGGGCCCAGGGCCAGGCCCAGCTCGGAGATGCGCGCCTCCATGCGCGCGCAGTCGCCAAGCAGCACCAGGTCGGCCACGCCCCGGCGCGACAGGATGTCCGCCGCGCGCAGGATGCGCTCGCTCTCGCCCTCGGGCAGCACGATGCGCATCTTGTGCGACTTGGCGCGCTCGACCAGGGTGTACTCGAACATCTTGGGCGTGACCTTGCCCGAGCGGGCCTGCCCCAGGCGCTCGCGCAGTTCGGCCACGTCCACGCAGGCCTCGAAGTTGCCCAGGGCCGAGGCGATCTTGCGCTCGTCCTCGGGGCCGATGCGCCCGTACAGCTCGGAGAGCAGCCGCGTGGTCTTGAAGGTGTTGCCCTCGGCGCTGAGGATGGGCACGGGCACGCCCGTCCAGCCCTCGATGAGCCGGTGCACGTTCACCGAGGGCGTGAGGCCGCCGGTGAGCAGGATGCCGGAAATATCGGGATAGGAGGCCGAAAGCCGGGAGGCCAGGCTGGCCAGGATGATGTCCTCGCGGTCGCCGGGGGTGATGATCAGGCTGCCCTGCTGGATGTACTCCAGGAAGTTGCCCACCTGCATGGCGGCGATGACGTAGTCCTCCACCAGGGTGTCCAGGCGGCCGTGGCCGTAGAGCACGTCGGCGCTCAGCCACTTGCGCACGTCGCCCATGGTCGGGTTGCCCAGGCTGGCGTCCTCGGGGATGGAGTAGACCAGCAGCGGCTGCTTGGTGCGCAGCTGGCTGCGCAGGCCCCGGGCGATGGACGTGGCGGCCTCGGCCTCCACGCGGTTGATCACGCAGCCGACCAGGTCCAGCCCCTTCTCCTCCAGGGCCTCGATGACCAGCTGGGTGGAGTCCAGGACCTCCCTCTCGCTCTTGCCGCGGCCGCTGGCGACCAGCAGCACCGGGGCGCCCAGGTTCGCGGCGATGTCGGCGTTGATCTCGAACTCGAAGGCCGGGTTCTTGCCCTGAAAATCGGTGCCCTCGCAGAGCACGAAATCGTATTCGGACTCCAGGGCCTTGTACTTGTTCAGGATGCTTTCCAGAAGCAGGGCATGGCGGCCGGTGTTGATGAGCTCGCGGGCCTCGCTCAGGGTGTAGGCGTAGGTCGCCTCGTAGGGCACGTCCAGGTTGAAATGGGTCAGGATCAGGCGGATGTCGTGGTCGGGCTTGCCGTCCACATTGTCGTTGATGATCGGCCTGAAGAAGGCAACCTTGCGGACCTTGCCTAGCAGCAGTTGCATCACGCCGAGCGCAATGGCGGACTTGCCGCTGCGCGTCTCGGTGGCCGTGATGTAGAGGTTGTTGGACATCGCTTTTCGTTCTCCTTGTCCTTTGAAGCGGCCGGGGCGGGCCACACGCCCGCCCCGGCCCGGATCAGTCGATGGTTTCGGCGTATATCTCCACCGGGTGGCGCACCGCGATGCGGTCGCCCCCCTGGGACAACATGTCGCTTATCTGCATCATGCACGCGGGGCAACCCGTGGCGACCACGTCGGCCTTGGAGGCCACGATGTTGTCGCGCTTGCGGCGGCCGATGCTGCGCGAAACCTCGTAGTGGGCCAGGTTGAAGCTGCCGCCGCAGCCGCAGCAGCGGTCGGCCTCGGCCATTTCCACCAGCTCGTAGTCGCGGTTGGCGGACAGCAGGGTGCGCGGCTGGCTGCGCACGCCCAGGCTCTTGGCCAGGTGGCAGGGGTCGTGCACGGTGACGCGCGTCCCGCCGGTGGGCTTGTCCACGGCGGTCACGCCCACCTTGTCCACCAGGAACTGGTTCACGTCCATGGCCTTCTCGGACATGGCCAGCACCTGGGCGCGGGTGGTGGCGTCGAAGCCGTCCAGGAACTTGGGCCACATTTCCTTGATGGTCGCCGTGCAGGTGGCGCACGGGGTGATCAGCACGTCATAGGCGCCCTTGGCGAAGACCCTGGCGTTGGCCGTCACGAGCTTCTCGTAGGACTCGCGGTCGCCCGAGGACAGCGCGGGGATGCCGCAGCAGGCCTGCCCGGCGGGCATGAAGACCCCCACCCCGTGGTGGGCCATGACCTTGAGCACCGCGTGGCCGATGCGCGGGAACATCTTGTCCACCACGCAGCCCGGGAAGAAGGCCACCTTGAGCCCCGAGGCGCCGGGGGCGCTGTCCAGCGACGGCACGGCGCCGTGCAGCGGCTCCTTGGCCAGGGACAGGAAGTGCCGGTCGCCGATGACCGGCGAGAGCCACTGGGAGCACGACGAGCCGATGAGGTCGTTCACGGGCTTGCTGAACACGCCCTGGAACCGCGCGGCCACGCTCACCAGCGCGTTGAACAGCCCCGGACGGGTCAGCATGCCCTTTAGGATCACCTTCTTGACCGGAGACAGGCCCATGTAGGTGTTCACGATGATGCGGGCCTTGAGGAAGATGTCCATGATCTTCACGCCGCTCGGGCAGTTGGCCGCGCAGGAGCCGCACAACAGGCATTTGTTGAGCTTCTCCTGCACGCCCTTGGCGTCGGCGATCATCTCCTTGGCCAGGTTCTCCAGCAGCGCGATCTTGCCGCGCGTCACGTCCGCCTCGTTGAGCGACTCCGCGAACACCGGACAGACCGCCTGGCACATCCCGCACTTCATGCAGGCCACCATCTGGTCGTCCAGCTCCTGGAGCATCTGGGCGAGCTTGTGCAAATCGGCCATGCCCCTACCCTCCGATGATCTTGCCGGGGTTGAGGATGCCCTTGGGATCCACGGCTTTCTTGAGGGCCTTGGCGTAGGCGATGGTGGCGGCGGAGGTCTCCTTCTCCAGCCACTTGGACTTGGCCAGCCCGATGCCGTGCTCACCCGACAGGGTGCCCTTGAGGGACAGGGCCACGTCGAAGATCTCGTCCACGGCCTCTTCCACGCGGTGGAACTCGTTCTTGTCGCGCTTGTCGCACATGATGGTCGGGTGCAGGTTGCCGTCGCCCGCGTGGCCGAAGGTGCCGATGGTCAGGTCGTACTTCCTGGCGATGGCGTTGATGGCCTTGATCATGGCCGGGATCTTGGAGCGCGGCACGGTGGCGTCCTCAAGGACGGTGGTCGGCTTGGCGCGGGCCAGGGCGGGCAGCGCGGCGCGGCGGGCTTCCCACAGCTTGTTGCGCTCGGCCTCGTCCTTGGCGGCCTTGACCTCGGTGGCCCCGGTCTTCTTGCAGATGGCCACGACCTTCTCGGCCTCCTCGACCACCTGCCCGGGGTGGCCGTCCACCTCGATGAGCAGGATGGCCTGGGCGTCGCGGGGCAGCCCGGCCTTGGTGAAGTCCTCGACCAAGTTGATGGTCACGTTGTCCAGAAGCTCCAGGGTGCAGGGCACGATCTTGGCGGCGATGATGGCCGCCACGGTGGCCGACGCCTTGTCCACGTCGTCGAACAGGGCCATCATGGCCTTGTTCGCCGCAGGCGGCGGCACGAGCTTCAGGATGATCTCGTTGAACACGCCCAGGGTGCCCTCGCTGGCCACCTGGAGCGCCGAGAGGTTCAGGCCGGTGACGCACTTGACCGTGCGCGACCCGGACTTGACCAGCTCGCCGTTCACATCGAAAAAGTCCACGCCCATGACGTAGTCCTTGGTCACGCCGTATTTCAGGCCGCGCAGGCCCCCGGCGTTCTCGGCCACGTTGCCGCCCAGGGTGGACACGGCCTGGGAGCCCGGATCGGGCGGATAGAACAGGCCGCGCCGGGCGACCTCGGCGGCGAACCGGGCGGTGACCACGCCGGGCTGGACCACGGCGTAGAGGTCCTCCTCGTTGATCTCCACGATCTTGTTCAGGGCGTTGGTCAACAAGACGATGCCGCCCTTGGAGGGGATGGTGCCGCCCGAGAGGTTGGTGCCGGCACCGCGCGGAGTCACGGGCAGGCCGTTCTCGTTGCACAACCGCACAACCTTGCCCAGCTCCTCGCTGCTGGTCGGGCGCACGGCAAGGTCGGGAACAACCGGGTCGAGGACGGCGGAATCGTAGGAGTACGAGTGCCGGTCGGCCTCGCTCTCCAGCACGTTCTCCTTGCCGACGATGGCCTGGAATTCCTTGATCAACGCATTGCTGGGCATGATGGATCTCTCTCCTGGAATGCCGCGATTCCGTTGTGTGGTGAATCTCCGCCGGGGCCGGGCTGGCCCGGCCCCGGCGGATGCTTTCAATTGCCTGTCAGTCTGCCGGGCCTAGAACAGGTGCGGCAGGAACACGAAGGACATCAGGCTGGCCACGATGCCCACGACGACGCCGTAGAGCAGGAAGGGCCACACGGTGCGGCGCAGGATCGGGCCTTCCATGCCGGACAGGCCCACCACGGCGCACACGGCCACGATGTTGTGGATGCAGATCATGTTGCCCATGGCGCCGCCCACGGCCTGCGCGGCCACGATGATCTGGCGCGGCAGGTCGAGCTGCGCCGCCACGCCCCACTGGAACTCGGCGAACAGCAGGTCGGACACGGTGTTGGAGCCGGTGATGAACGCGCCAAGGCCGCCCACATAGGAGGCGACCATCGGCCAGGCGTTGCCCGCGATGCCCGCCACGGCCTGGGCCATGGCCAGGGGCATGGAGGGGTAGCCGCCGGGGTTCAGGGCCGCGTCGGCCACGCCGGAGCCGCGGAAGATGGAAACCAGCGCCACGGCGAAGAACAGGGCGATGGTCGGGTTCTTCATCTTGGCGAAGGACTCGACCCAGGCCTTCTTGGCCGCGTCGCCGGGCATGCCGTGGATGAGGATGGTCAACAGGGCCACCAGCATGAACGGCACGGTGCCGGGCAGGTAGAGGTAGGCGATGGAGGCGGACACGCCCTTGAAGCCCATGATGTCGGTGAAGGCGATGCTCTGGGCGGCCAGCCAGCCCTTGAGCCCCAGCTCGGGGATGCGGGTCAGCACCAGGATCAGGCCGATGAGGATGTAGGGCAGCCAGGCCTTGAACTGGCTCATGTGAGCCTTGAACTCGCAGGTGTCGGAACCCTTGATTTCGCCGGTCCACTCGGGGTCCCACTTGTCGACGGGGCCGAAGTCCCAGGTGTCCTTGGGCACGCAGAAGCCCTTCTTGGCGCCGGCGACGATGATGCCCAGGCCCACCAGGCCGCCGATGAGCGAGGGGAACTCGGGGCCCACGGTCCAGGCGAAGATCATGTAAGGCACGGTGAAGGACACGGCGGCGAACATGCAGAACTTCCAGGCCTTGAAGCCGTCGCTCCAGGAGCGCTTGGGCCCGAAGAAGCGGGTGAGGAAGCCGAGCATGAACACCGGCAGGATGAAGATCATGGGCAGGTGCAGCAGGGTCGCCCAGTGGCCGATGACGGCGTTGAACTCGCCCATGGAGGAGAAGTTCAGGCCGGGCACGGTGTTCACGGCCTCGGTGACCAGGGGGTTCAGGAACTTCAGGCCGAGCAGGATGGGCGTGCCCACGGCGCCGAAGGTCACCGGGAAGGAGTTGAACACCAGGCAGATGACCGCGGCGGCCAGGGGCGGGAAGCCCAGGCTGAGCAGCAGCGGGGCCGCCAGGGCCGCCGGGGTGCCGAAGCCCGCCGCGCCCTCGATGAAGGCCGCGAACATGTAGCCGATGATGATGGCCTGCACGCGCCGGTCGGCGGAGACGTTCTGCATCCCGTACTGGATGGTCTCCATGCCGCCGGAGTATTTGAGGGTATACAGGATGATGATGGCGCCGAAGACGATGATCAGGATGCCCACGGCGGTGACCACGCCCTGCAGGGACAGGGCCGCCAGGTAGCTCACGGGCAGATTCCAGGCCGTCAGGCCGCCAAGGACGCACACCAGCCAGGCCAGGGGCATGGCTTTGGTGGCGGGCCAGCGCAGGCCCACCATCAGGACCAGGGCCACTGCGATGGGCAGGGCCGCGACCAGTGCCAGAACACCAATTGACATAACAGGCTCCTTGAAAGGGGGTTGAGGGTGAACGAAAAGCGCCTCTGGTTAAACAAGGAATGTGCCAATTGGTGTCTGGGCGAGAAGAAGCAGTTATGACAGCCAGATAGAGATACAGCGCCGGATGATGGCCCGAGGACCGCACCGGGCAGTCCGAAAAAACGGACGGCCCCGGAGCCGGGGGCCCGGGCCGGGGCCCGGGGAGGTGCAAAAACGGTTTCCCGAGTCTGACTCTACCAAAGTGCGGGCCAATGGCAAGGAGCCCCCGATTCCGGACTCCGGGGCCTGTCCGGAAAACAGGACAGCCGCGCGGCGGGGCGCGGAGCCTGGAAAAAACGGGGCGGCGCCGTGGCGCCGCCCCGCGTCAGGACGTTTCCGGGGCCGACCGCGCTACTTGCCGGCGCGGCCGTCGTCGCAGGCCTTGCCCGCCTTGTGGGCGTGCTCGGCCACCGTCGCCGCCTCGCAGCCCTCGCCCTTGTCGGCGGGAGCCTGGGCGGACGCGCCCGCTCCGGGCGTCGTGATGGGCGCGGCCTCGGCCATGTTGCGCAGCATCTCGTAGCGCACGAGGTAGTCGGCCTCGATGCGCGCGCGCAGCTTCCTGGATTCCTCGGGGAAGCTCCGCTCGAGCTGGCCGTAGCGGTTTTCGCCGGAGAGGAACTCCTGGAGGCTGCCGTCGGGGGCCTTGGACTCCAGGATGAACGGGTTCTTGCCCTCGTCGGCCAGCTGGGGGTTGAAGCGGTACAGCGGCCAGTAGCCGGACTTCACGGCCAGCTCCTGCTCGAGCTGGGTCTTGCCCATGCCCTTGCGGATGCCCTGGTTGATGCACGGCGCGTAGGCGATGAGCAGCGAGGGACCGGGGTAGGCCTCGGCCTCGGCCAGGGCCTTCATGAACTGCTGCTTGTTGGCGCCCATGGCCACGGAGGCCACATAGACGTAGCCGTAGGTCATGGCCATGCGGCCCAGGTCCTTCTTGCCGGTCTTCTTGCCCGAGGCGGCGAACTTGGCGATGGAGCCCACCGGGGTGGCCTTGGAGGACTGGCCGCCGGTGTTGGAGTAGACCTCGGTGTCCATGACCAGGACGTTGATGTCCTCGCCGGAGGCCAGGACGTGGTCCAGGCCGCCGTAGCCGATGTCGTAGGCCCAGCCGTCGCCGCCGAAGATCCACACGGACTTCTTGGTGAACAGGTCGTCCATGCCCGCGATCTCGCGCAGGGACTCGGGGCCGTGGCAGGTGCAGACCAGGTCGCGGATCTGGTCGCCGTACTCGCGGGACTTCTCGGCGTCGTCCTTGTTCTCGAGCCAGCCGCGCATGGCGGCGGCCAGGTCCTCGGGCAGGTCGCCGCCCTCCAGGGCCTTGGCCACGAGCTGGGCCAGCTTGGCGCGGCGCTGCTTCACGGCCATGCCCATGCCGAAGCCGAACTCGGCGGCGTCCTCGAACAGGCTGTTGCCCCAGGTGGGGCCGTGGCCGTCGCGGTTGACGCAATACGGCGTGGTGGGCGCGCTGGCGCCCCAGATGGAGGAGCAGCCCGTGGCGTTGGCCACGATCATCCGCTCGCCGAAGAGCTGGGTGAGGACCTTGACGTAGGGGGTCTCGCCGCAACCGGCGCAGGCGCCGGAGAACTCCATCAGTGGGGTGTAGAGCTGGCTGCCCTTGACGGTCTCGCGCTTGAGCAGGCCCTCCTTGGGGGCGATGTGCGCCTCGGCGAAGGCCAGGTTGGGCACCTGCTCGGGGGTCTGGGTGTCGATGGGCCGCATGACCAGGGCCTTCTCCTTGGACGGGCAGATGTCGGCGCAGTTGCCGCAGCCCAGGCAGTCCTCGGCGTAGACCTGCATGCGGAAGCGCAGGCCCTTGAGCTCCTTGCCCTTGGCCTCCAGGGTGGCGAAGGAGGCCGGGGCGCCCTCAAGCTCCTCTTCGGTGGCCAGCACGGGGCGGATGGCCGCGTGGGGGCAGACGAAGGAGCACTGGTTGCACTGGATGCAGTTGTCGGCGATCCACTCGGGCACGTTGATGGCCACGCCGCGCTTCTCGAACTGCGAGGTGGCGACGGGGAACAGGCCGTCGGGCTCGAAGGCCGACACGGGCAGGCTGTCGCCCTTCTGGGCCAGGATGGGCCGGACCACATCCTTGATGAAGTCGGGGTCGGCGTCGTGGGCGGCGGCGGCGTCGCCAGCCTGGGCCCAGGCGGCGGGCACGGCGATCTCGTTGAGGGCGCCCGCGGCGGCGTCCACGGCGGCGTGGTTCATGTTGACGATCTTGTCGCCCTTCTTGCCGTAGGTCTTCTTGATGGCGTCCTTGAGCAGGGCCACGGCCTTCTCGAAGGGCAGCACACCGGCCAGCTTGAAGAAGGCGGTCTGCATGACCATGTTGATGCGCCCGCCCAGGCCGGCCTCGGAGGCGATCTTCACGGCGTCGACGGTGTAGAACTTGAGGTTCTTGCGGGCGATCTGGCGGCGCAGGGCGGCGGGCAGCTTCTCCTGCATCTCCTCCACGGTCCAGGGGCAGTTGAGCACGAAGGTGCCGCCGTCCTTGATGCTGGCCAGCAGGTCGTACTGGTTCACGTAGGCCGGGTTGTGGCAGGCGACGTAGTCGGCGCTGGTGACCAGATAGGTCGACTGGATGGGCTTCTCGCCAAAGCGCAGGTGCGACACGGTGATGCCGCCGGACTTCTTGGAATCGTAGGCGAAGTAGCCCTGGGCGTAGAGGTCGGTGTTGTCGCCGATGATCTTGATGGCGCTCTTGTTGGCGCCCACGGTGCCGTCGGAGCCAAGGCCCCAGAACTGGCACTGCACGGTGCCCGCCGGGGTGGTGTCGATGACCTCCTCCACGTCGAGGGAGGAGTGGGTCACGTCGTCCACGATGCCCACGGTGAAGTGGTTCCGGGGCTGGGTGGCCAGCATGTTGTCGAACACGGCCTTGCCCATGGCCGGGGTGAATTCCTTGGAGCCCAGCCCGTAGCGGCCGGCCACCAGGGTCGGGGCGCTGCCGTGCTGCATGAAGGCGGTGCACACGTCCTGGTAGAGCGGGTCGCCCAGGGCGCCGGGCTCCTTGGTGCGGTCAAGCACGGTCACGCAGCCGCAGGTGGCGGGCAGGGCGGCCAGGAAGGCGTCGCTGACGAACGGCCGGAACAGGCGGATCTTGAGCAGGCCCACGCGCTGGCCCTGGGCGTTCAGGTAGTTGACCACCTCTTCCAGGGTCTCGCAGGAGGAGCCCATGGCGATGACCACGCGGTCGGCCTCGGGGTGGCCGACGTAGTCGAACAGGTGGTACTTGCGCCCGGTGATGGAGGCCACCTTCTTCATGCTGGAGGCCACGATGCCGGGCACGTCGTTGTAGTAAGGGTTGGCCGCCTCGCGCCCCTGGAAGTAGATGTCCGGGTTCTGGGCGGTGCCGCGGATCTCGGGGTGCTCGGGGTTCATGCCCCGGGCGCGGAAGTCCTCGATGGCCTGCCAGTTGACGATCTTGCGGATGTCCTCGTAGTCGATGACCTCGACCTTCTGGATCTCGTGGGAGGTGCGGAAGCCGTCGAAGAAGTGCAGGAAGGGCACGCTGGATTCGATGGCCGCCAGGTGGGCCACCAGGGCCATGTCCATGGCTTCCTGGACCGAGCCCGAGGCCAGCATGGCGAAGCCGGTCTGGCGGCAGGCCATGACATCCTGGTGGTCGCCGAAGATGGACAGGGCGTGGGCGGCCACGGCGCGGGCGGTGACGTGGAACACGCCGGGCAGAAGCTCGCCGGAAATCTTGTACATGTTGGGGATCATCAGCAGCAGGCCCTGGGAGGCGGTGAACGTGCTGGTCAGCGCGCCTGCGGCCAGCATGCCGTGCACCGCGCCCGCGGCGCCCGCCTCGGACTGCATCTGCTTCACGTCGCAGGTCTGCCCGAACAGGTTCAGGCGGCCCTGGGCGGCCCAGTCGTCGGCCAGCTCGCCCATGGGCGTGGACGGGGTGATGGGATAGATGGCGGCGCAGTCGGACAGCGCATAGGCGATATGCGCGGCTGCGGTGTTGCCGTCCATCGTCTTCATGTTTTTCGACATAGGAACCTCTCCTTATTTTGGATCAGAAAGACGTCGATGCGGGTATCGGCCCCGGGCCGGACCTCCGCCGGCCCGACCCTCCCGCAAACAAGAAACGTGCCAGCCCCCGGCGAGCGAGTGGTAATACAAACGGAGACTGTTTGTCCACTCAAACAATGTATCCCAGTCCCCAAAACCGGCCTGCGTGTCCGAAATCCCGGACAGGTGGATCATCTTCCATCTTTACCAGGAACGCGGCCCAGGGCAAGCCTCCAATCGGTGAACGGTCCCGCTGCCTCGGCGACCGCCCTGCCCCCGGCGCCGGTGGCGTCGGCCCCCGCGCCTTGCGCCCCGCCGCTTCGCCGCCCCGCCGCTTCGCCGCTTCGCCGCTTCGCTACTCCGGAACCTGGCCGATGCCGTTCTTCTTCAGCAGGGCATAGAAATGCGAGCGCGACAGGCCCGAATCGCGCAGGATGGCCTTGGTGTTGGCCCCGTGCATGGCCAGGAGGTACTCCAGGTAGCGCCGCTCCATCTCGTTCTTGAACTCCTTGAGCGAGGGCGTGCTCCGGACGAAGAAGGCGTCCATGGCCGCGATCATGGCGTCCGCCGCGGGGGCGGGGTCTTGGGGGCGGGCCTCGCCCTGCGGGCGCTGCGCGCCGTCCGCCGCGGCCGCGGCCGGGGCCGCGTCCGGATCTCCGGACCCGGGCCGGGGCTCCCGGGGCGCCCCCTCCGGCCTGCCCAGGGACGCCTTGGTCACCTGGATGCGCACCTCCTGGGGCAGGTGCATGGCATACAGGGTGCGCTCCTCCCCGGCGGCGACAAAGGCGCGTTCGAGCACGTTGAACAGCTCGCGCACGTTGCCCGGCCAGCGGTAGGCCGCCAGAACATCGAAGAAGTCCGAGCCGAAGCCCTTGAGGGGCATGCCGTACTGCTCGCACAGGCGGCTGACGTGGAACAGGGCCAGGGGCTTCAGGTCGGCCTTGCGCGTGCGCAGGGGCGGCAGGTGGACGCTCAGGGTCTTCAGGCGGAAGAGCAGGTCCTCGCGGAAGGTTCCGGCCTGGACCATGGCTTCGAGGTTGCGGTTGGTGGCGGCCACGATGCGGAAATCGCTCTCCACCTCGCGGGTCTCGCCCACGGGGCGGAAGCGTTTCTCCTGGAGCACGCGCAGGAAGGACTTCTGCAACGCCAGGGGCATCTCGCCCACCTCGTCCAGGAACAGGGTCCCGCCGTCGGCCAGCCGGACCAGCCCGATGCGGTCCTCGTTGGCCCCGGTGAAGGCGCCCTTGCGGTGGCCGAACAGGGTGGACTCCACCAGGGTCTCCGTCAGGGCGGCGCAGTCCACCACGACGAAACGGCCCTCGCCGCGCGGGCTGTTCTCGTGGATGGTCCGCGCGGCCAGCTCCTTGCCCGTGCCCGTTTCGCCGGTGATGAGCGCGCCGGAGTGGCTGCGCGCGGCCTGGGCGATGAAATCGAAGACCTGCTTCATGGCCGGACCGCGCCCGACCATGTGCTCCAGGTTGAGCGCGACCACGGGCGCCGCGCCGCGCCGCTCCTGGCGGTATTTCAGCGCCCGCTGGATGGAGAGCATGGTCTGCTTGATGGGCGAGGGCTTGACCAGGTAGTCCCAGACCCCGCGCTGGATGGCCAGCTCGGCGCCGTCGGGGTCGCCCTGGCCGGTGAGGATGATGACCTCGGGCGCCCCGGGGGCGGCCTTGATCTCGGGCAGGCGCTCCAGGCCGTTGCCGTCGGGCAGGCGCACGTCCAGGAACACGAGGTCGAACCCGCCGCCCCCCAGGGCGGCCAGGCCCTCGGCCAGGGTGCCCGCCGCCTCGCAGGCCAGCATCATCCGCGAAACGAGGCTGCACATGGTTCCGCGCACCTCGGGGTCATCGTCGATGACCAGGATGCGGCTGCCCATGAGATTGTCGGCGCTAGTCGTCATCGGTCCGCAACACCTCGCGCAGGGCTTGGGAAAGGATGTTCCTGTCGTAGGGCTTGAGCAGGATGCGCGCCACGTTGGGCAGGTCCGCGGCCAGGGTCACGGCGCGCTCGCGCCCCGAAACCATCAGCACCGGCACGTCGGGCATGCGCCGCTCCAGCTCCCGGGCCAGCTCCACGCCGGACAGCCCGGGCATGTCGAAATCCGTGATCACCGCGTCGAAGCCGTCGGGGTCGCCGTCCACGGCCTCCAGGGCCTCGCGGGCGTCGCGCGCGGGGGTCACCGTGTAGCCCAGCGATTCCAGAACCCGGGGGATGGTCTCGTACTGGTCCTCGTCGTCCTCCACGAACAGGACGTGCCCGCTGCCGGTCTGGGCATCGGCCGGGGCCAGGGCGCGCAGGGCGGCCCCGGCCTCGGTCACGGGGATGTGCACCGTGAAGGCCGTGCGCTCGCGGGGGGCGCTCTCCACCTCGATGGACCCCCGGTGGCCCTTGATGATGCCCATGACCACCGCCAGGCCCAGGCCCGTGCCCTCGGCCTTGCCCTTGGTGGTGAAGAACGGGTCGAAGATCTTGTCCACGATGGCCGGGGAGACCCCGGGGCCGTTGTCCACCACCTGGAAACGAAGGTAGCATCCCGGGGCCACGTTGCGCAATTCCGCCGCCGAGGGGTCCAGCTCGACGGCGTCGAGGTGGATCTCCATGCGCCCGCCGGTGTCGCGCAGGGCCTGGAAGGCGTTGGTGGTCAGGTTCATCACGATCTGGTTGATCTGCGCGGGGTCGGCCATTACCGGGGGCAGGTCCTCGCGCACATGGGAGACGATCTCGATATTGCGCGGCAGGGACGCCTTGAGCAGACCCAGGGCGTCGCGCAGCACCTCCGGGAAGGACGTGGGCTGGAAGCCCTCCTGCGACGGCTTGGAGAAGGTCAGGATCTGCTTGACCAGCCCGCTGCCGCGCCGCGCCGCGCGCAGGCAGCGCTCCAGGTCCTGCCCGGCGGCGGACTCGGGGTCGATGTCCATGAGCGCCAGCTCGGTGGAGTTGATGATCGAGGTCAGGATGTTGTTGAAATCGTGGGCGATACCCCCGGCCAGGGTGCCGATGGCCTCCATCTTCTGCGATTGCAGGAGCTGGCGTTCCAGGTTGGCCTCGCGGGTCACGTCCTCGGCGGTGGACAGCGTGCCGACCACGGCCCCGCGCTTGTCGCGCAGGGGGACCTTGCGGATCTCGAGCATCCGGCCCTCGCCCCAGGCGTTGTGCACCAGCCTGCGCGCCCGGGGCATGGGCCGCTCGGTGCGGATGACCTCGCGGTCGCGCGCGCTGACCCAGGCCGCGAACTCGCGCGGCGGCAGGAGCACGTCGTCGGTGCGCCCGCGCACCCCGGGCACCTCGTCGATGCCGAAGAACTCGCTGAAATAGCGGTTGGCGCCCAGGTAGCGCTGCCGCCGGTCCTTCCAGCAAACCAGCTGGGGGATGGTGTCCATGAGGATTTCCTGGAAGGACAGCTGGTCGTGCATGGTCCGCTCGGCCTCGCGGCGGCGCATGATGTTCAGGGCCAGCAGCACCAGGATGCCCAGCAGCAAAACGAAGCCGACCGCGATGGTCCACGCGATCTGCTTGTCCAGCTCGTAGAAGGCCTTGGGCTCGTTGATGATCAGGCTGTCCGGGGGCAGGGCCTCGGGGGAGATGCGCTGGCGCTGGAGCTCGTTGTAGTCGAAGCCGAAGCGGGTTTCGGCGTCGTAGATCACCGGCAGCTCGGACAGGGGCGTCCCGGAGAGCAGCTTCAGGGCCATGTCCGCCGCGCGGCGGCCGTGGGCGGGGCCCGAGATGAGCTTGCCGCCCACGATGCCGTGGCCAAGCAGGAACTCCCAGCTCGAATACAGGGGCGCGTCGGTGTTGGCGCGCACGATGTCGAGCACCTCCTGGGCCGAGGCGAAGCGCCCGCCCACGCTCTGGTAGAACGGGATGAAGTAGTAGAACGTGTCCGCCGGGGCCTCGCGCACCCGGGCCCGGATCTCCTCCAGGCTGAACTGGGTCCAGGCCTCGAAGGCCAGCCGCCCGCCGAAGGTCGTGGCGCCCTCGCGCACCTGGTTCAGGATGGCCAGCCCCGTGCCCGAGCGGTCGCCGATGGCCACCACCCGGCTGCGCCCGGGGTGCAGGCGCAGGGCCAGGGCCAGGGTCTGGGCCACGTCGTAGTTTTCCACCACGCCGGTGATGGCCCGGCCCGCGATGCGCTCGGGGTGGAAGTCGTTGACGCCGCAAAAGACCACCGGAACGCCCGGGAACAGGTGGTCGCCGTAGTCGAGGATGAAATCGAAGGCGTTGTTGTCCGACACCAGGACCAGGTCGAAGCGCGTGTCGCTGAACTTGCGGGCGTAGAGGTCCACCAGCAGCGGGCGCACGAGCTCCAGCTCGTATTTCTTGAAATCCTGGTATTCCACCTGGACCTCGATGTCCGGGTGGTGGTCCAGCACCTCGCGGATGCCGCGCAGGATATCGTCGGACCAGGCGTAGCCCTGGTGGTAGGAGTTCAGGTAGAGCACCCGGGCGCGCAGGCTGCTGGACACCGTGTGCACAGGGCGCAGCGGCGGGTCGGGCGGCAGGTCGGGCTCCAGGGACAGGGCCCGCGCCACGGGGACGCCCCTCCAGTCCGGAAAAACGGACACAAGCGCAACCCCCAGCAGGGCCAACAGCAGGACAACGGCCCGGAACCGACCCGGAGCGAGAGTAAAAAAGTCTTTCATTCCAGAAACTTCTCCTGCCGACGCGGACATACACGCCCTGGCGCGACGAACCCCGGACTACAAGAAGCGTTCCACCCGCCCCGGCCCGCGGCCGTCCCGTCCGGAGGGGGCGCCCGCGGGGCCGCCGCGCCCGCACCACATCGGCGCCCCATCCGCCCGCCCCGGACGGGCGCCGCAGCGGCCGAGGTCCCAGACAGGCGCGCGGAGTCTCCCCGGTGGACACCCGGGGCCCCGGGCGGCCCTCCGAAAGGGCGTCTCCCTTGCGCTTCACCAGGGAGCTGCCGTCCCGCCGGAGGCCGCCGGGGGCAGGGGCGCCCCCCGGCGCCCCCCGGCGCCCCCCGACGCCCCCCGGCGCCAAGGATACGCGCCCCGGACGGTTCCGGAAAGCCCTTGCCCCACGCGCTCCCGGGGGCCGATTCTGCGCGGCGAGCACAGCGCGGCGGTGCGGGCCTTGCCCCACGCGCCCCCGGGGGCCGACGCGCGGGCCGGGCGCCAGCCGGGCCGGGCGCTGCCTTCGGCCAGGAAAGGCATATCTCCGGCGCCCCGCCAGGACACCGGGCCGCCCCGGCCTCCGGTCCGCATCGCCCCTTGCCTTCGCCCCGTTCCGGTGTCAGAATCAGCGGGCCGGGTGCACCCGGCGTATGCCCCTGCGAACTGCGGACCGAGCGTCGAGAAAGCTCCCCGCCAGTATCCTCCGGGACGGCGGAAACCGTTCCGGAGCGAGCTTCGCAGGGGCTTTTCCTTTGACCGCCCCCCCGCGCCCGCGTCCATGCGTATGACCGCGCCACCCACGTCCTGACTGCTGACCCGCCCCTCCCCATGTCCGTGCGCAGGCGCGCCGGCGCCCCGCCCCGCCCCAGGGCTTGATACCCGCCCCTCCCCATGTCCGTGCGCAGGCGCGCCCGGCGCCCGCCCGGAGTCAGGAACTTCGCGCCATCCGGCCCGGCGCCAGGCCCAAACCCGGCGCCGACCAAACCCCGACGCCCGGCCTACCCCCGGCGCCCGTGGCTGAAATCGGGGGCGTAGAGCCGCGAGGGCGACCCGGCCCGGTCCTGCGCGGGCAGCACCAGGAAAACCACCTGCCCGCCCCAGCCCCGTCCGGCCACGGCTCCGGCCAGCCCGTCCACGGTGGTGTGCAGCACTGCGCCGTCGGGCCAGCCCACCCGATGCCCGGCCACCACCGGGGTTCCGGGGGCCAGCCCCCCGGCCAGCAGCTCGCGGCGCACCTCCCCGGCCAGGGCCGCCGAAAGGTAGATCGCCAGGGAACAGCCCCGGGCGGCGAACGCGCGCAGGGCCTCGGCCTCGGGAACCGGGGTGCGGCCCGCAACGCGGGTGATGACCAGCGACTGCGTGGCCCCCGGCACGGTGAAGCCCACCCCGGCCAGGGCCGCTGCGGCGAAGGCCGCCGTGACCCCGGGCACGATCTCCCAGGGCACGCCCTCGGCGTCCAGCAGCGCGGCCTGCTCGGCCACTGCCCCATAGAGCGAGGGGTCGCCGGTATGCACGCGCACGGCCAGCCCCCCGGCGCGCACCGTCTCCATGAGCAGCGCGTGGGTCTGCTCCAGGGTCAGGGGCGCCGAGTCCTCCACGCGCGCCCCGGGCCGCGCGCAGGCCACCACCCCGGGCGGCACCAGTGATCCGGCATAAAGCACCAGATCGGCCCGGGCCACCAGGTCGCGGCCCTTGACGGTGATGAGGTCCGGGTCGCCCGGCCCGGCGCCGATGAAATAGACCTGAGTCATGAACAGCTCCTTCGGGGCCGCGCCCCCGCCGATCATGCCGCCGGGCGGCCCCTTTGTCCACGCCCGGGGCGCGGCCGGGGGCGCGGGGGCGGCCGTCCCCCCCACGCCGGGGCCATGCGCGTCCGGAGCGGACCCCGGCTGGCGGCGCTCCTTCGTCCTCTCAATCGGGGGGCCTTGCTGCGGCGCGCCCGGGCCAACCACGCCCCGGGCACCCCGCCCGCACGCCGGGGGCTGGCCGGAGCCCCGGGTGCCGAACATGGAACACAGCCCCCTCAACCGCGCACGCCGGGCCACGCCCCGAACCCCCTTCGCCAGGAGCGGCGACCAGCCCCGGCCCATGTTCCGCCCCGGGAACACCGGCAGGCGGCCCGGCCGCCCGGCCGCCACCCCGCCTTGCACCGGGCAACCTGGCCGCGCCCACGCCCACCCGGCCCGGCGCCCGGTCGGAGGATTCCCGGCCTGCCCGGCCCGGCACCCCTGTTCTCCTTGCTTTGCAAATTCGCTGCGGCCGCCGAGCCGGGACACGCCGAACAGACCCGAAGCCGACACCCGCGCGCGTCCGAAGCAAGGTCGGCCCTGCCCCAGCGCAGCGCCCCCCCGACACCCGCGCGCGCGTCCGAAACAAACCCATATGGCGTCTGGCGTGGCTCATTGATGACCCCCCCGACACCCACGCGCGCGTTCGAAACAAACCAGTTCAGCCATGTCGCCGGTTGCATGCCCATGCTCAAACCCCGCGCACGCCAGGGAGCCCCCGGGGCCCTGTCCACGCTGGCGTCCGGGGCGCTCACCCCGTGCGCGCCGGAGGCAAATGGCCGAGGGTGCGGCGAAGGGGGAACAGGATGATCTCACCCCGCGCGCGCCGGGAGCAAATGCGCCACCACGTCCTCGTCGGCCGCCAGCGCCAAACCCCGTGCGGGAGCCAGCGCCGCGCCACGAAACGAACCAGGGCATGGCCCCGCCAAACCCCGCGCCCCCGGGATCAGCCCGTCCGCCCGAGGGCAAGCCACGCCGCCCCCGGAGGACAGCCCGCCCACCCAAGGCGAACCCACGCCAGCATCCCGAGCCCCGGGACAAACCCCGTGCGCCCCGGGCGCCAGGCAGGCGGCGAGCTGGGCCAGACACTGCCCAGAAACAAGCCCACGCCCCCGGAAGCAAGGCCGCCCGCCTCCCCAGCGTCGCCTTCTCCATTTCCCGCGCCCCACTCCCCGGACGCAAGGCCGCCCATCCCCGGGCAAGCACCGCGCCCCCGGAATCAAGGTCGCCCGCCTCACCAGCGTTGCCTTCTCCAGTTCCCGCGCCCCACGCCCCGGACGCAAGGCCGCCCATCCCCGGGCAAGCACCGCGCCCCCGGACGCAAGGCGCCCCCGGGCAAAGACCCCGCCCCTGGGAACAGGATTTTTGCTTACCCCGGTAGCGGCGGGAGCGGCCACAAGGCCCGCGCCCAGGGAACAGCCCCCCGTCAGGCCGCGCACAAATCGCGCAACGAGCGCGCAAAACGCCAAGCCCAGCCCGCCTGGCCTGCGCCGGAACGCTGCGGCCCCTTGCGCAAAAAAAACATCGCCCCCATATTGACACTGATTTTCATTTTCAATAAGCTTCCTTCCAGTGGCCAGGGTCGCCCCGCCTCCGGAACCGGTTCGCTCCCCGGTTCCCGTGCGGGGCGGCCCGCCTGGGCCGCCGGGCGCGGGGTGGGACAAGACCGTCACTCCGCCCCGTGGCCTACAAACAAATTTGTATAATCCGCGACGCACAGAACTCCCGTTCCCGTCGCCCGCGCCGGGGGCTCCCCCGCCAGAACCGGGGGCATCCGGCCCCGAGGAGGACACCATGACCGTTTCCCAGTCCAGCATCACCTCGCTGGCCGCCCGGGGCAGCTTCCTGCGCCAGGGGCTCAAAGGGCTGTGCAAACAGGAAAGAACGCGAAAGGACATGGTCGGCGCCCAGCCGAACCCGACGGGGGATGCCGGGCCGAAGCCCGATTTCCCCCGTTGACAGAACGGCGGCCCGACACTATTTGAGCAACCAACCAGTGCCCGGCACGCTTCCGGCACGATCATTGCTTATATTGGGGTCAACGGCCGCCCCCCTCATCTGTCTGTCGGCGGCAAGGAGAACACCATGACCATCGAACTCAAGAAGGACCGCAACCACCTGGTCTGCTCCTGGGAAGAACCCAAGCGGGCCATGTTCCAGGGGCGCGAAGTCGTCATCAAGCGCCTGCTCATGCGCCGCCTGCGCCTGACCGCCACCGGCGACATCCGCCGCTCCGAGCTGTCCAAGCTCGGCTCGCCCCGCCGGGAAAAGGCCGTGCGGCGCGAACTGGAACGGATGCGCCGCGAGGGCGCCATGGACGCCTGACCGGACGCCGCCCCCCCTGCGAACACATCGTCCCCTTTCCCGGACACACCTCCACACACCGCGCGCGGCGGGCCCACCCCGGGTCCGCCGCGCCACTTTTGTCCTGCGGGCCACCCACGGCCCTCTGCCCGACGCCGGACACATTCCCGCACGGGAACATCCCGGCCCCATAAATGTTCCCCTTCGGGAACACCGGGGCTCAGGTCCGGATCCACAGCGCCGCGCCGTCCAGCTCGCGCAGCAGGGTCTGGGTCGAGGAGCCCATGAACACCCGGCGCAGCAGCCCCCGGCCCCGGCCGGTGCGCCCCGTGGCCACCACGGCGTAGCGGCCCCGCCCGGCCTCGTCCAGGATGGCCCGGGCCGG
>Ga0172382_10003490_pt1 | contig 24916 bp, 22 predicted proteins | sample Leawel138RmetaG_FD_122245 | JGI IMG/M metagenome (GOLD analysis project Ga0172382, IMG submission 122245) | Leachate microbial communities from a municipal landfill in Southern Ontario, Canada - Leachate well 138R metaG | ecosystem: Engineered > Solid waste > Landfill > Unclassified | place...
CGGCCGATGGCCATCACCTCGCCCACCGACTTCATCTGGGTGGTCAGGCGCGCATCGGCCTTGGGGAATTTCTCGAAGGTGAAACGCGGCACCTTGGTGACCACGTAGTCGATGGACGGCTCGAACGAGGCCGGGGTGGCGCCGCCGGTGATGTCGTTCTGCAGTTCGTCCAGCGTGTAACCCACGGCCAGCTTGGCCGCCACCTTGGCGATGGGGAAGCCGGTGGCCTTGGAGGCCAGGGCGGAGGAACGCGACACGCGCGGATTCATCTCGATGATGATCATGCGGCCGTCTTCCGGATTGATGGCGAACTGCACGTTGGAGCCGCCGGTGTCGACGCCGATCTCGCGCAGCACCGCCAGCGAGGCGTCGCGCATGATCTGGTATTCCTTGTCGGTCAGGGTCTGCGCCGGGGCGACGGTGATAGAGTCGCCGGTATGCACGCCCATCGGGTCCAGGTTCTCGATGGAGCAGATGATGATGCAGTTGTCCTTGCGGTCGCGCACCACCTCCATCTCGTATTCCTTCCAGCCCAGCGCCGACTCCTCGATGAGCAGCTCGTTGGTGGGCGACAGGTCGAGACCGCGCTCGCAGATCTCCATGAATTCCTGCTTGTTGTAGGCGATGCCGCCGCCGGAGCCGCCCATGGTGAAGGACGGACGGATGATGGTGGGAAAGCCGATCTGCGCCTGCACCTGCAGCGCCTCTTCCATGCTGTGGGCGATGGCCGAACGCGGCATGTCGAGGCCGATCTTGCGCATCGCCTTGCGGAAACGGTCGCGGTCCTCGGCCTTGTCGATGGCGTCGCGGGTGGCGCCGATCATCTCCACGCCGAACTGTTCCAGCACACCGTGCTTGGCGAGGTCCAGCGCGCAATTGAGCGCGGTCTGGCCGCCCATGGTGGGCAGCAGCGCATCGGGGCGTTCCTTCTCGATGATCTTGGCCACCGTCGGCCACACGATGGGCTCGATGTAGGTGGCGTCGGCCATCTCCGGGTCGGTCATGATGGTGGCCGGATTGGAGTTGACCAGGATGACCCGGTAGCCCTCCTCCTTCAGCGCCTTGCACGCCTGCGCGCCGGAGTAGTCGAACTCGCAGGCCTGGCCGATGACGATGGGACCGGCGCCGATGATCAGGATGCTTTGGATGTCTGTACGTTTAGGCATTTTGTTAAATTTTCAGTCCGCAAATGAACGCGAATGGACGCAAATAAAATCTTTAAACCGCTTGATTGTCATCGTGACCCCAAACAACCCGCCGTACGCCCAGACGAGGAGTCCCGAAATTCAACAACAATCCCACCGTCAACCCTGTGGCTTTCAGGTAATTCATAACCTGAGCTTCATGTTCAGGCAGTAATCGCGACAACGCCTTAATTTCCACACCAGGCACTGCTCCACCAGGAAATCAGCCACATAGTGGCCGATGACCTCGCCCTTGTAACCGACCGACAAGGGCGTCTGCCGGTCAAACCCAATACCACCCCGCGTCAACTCCACTGCCAACGCACTTTCGTAAACACTTTCCAGGAACCCCGCCCCCAAGGTATTGCTCACCTCGAATGCGCAACCGATTACCCGCTCGGAAATCCTTTTCCCATTTGCGTCCATTCGCGTTTATTTGCGGACTCCCTGTTGTTTCATCAATTCAACGAAATGATCGAACAGCGGCGCCACGTCGTGCGGACCGGGGCTCGCCTCAGGGTGGCCCTGGAAGCTGAACGCCGGTTTGTCGGTGCGGTGGATGCCCTGCAGCGAGCCGTCGAACAGCGAGCGATGGGTGGCGCGCAGGGTGGCCGGCAGGGTGGCCTCGTCTACGGCGAAGCCGTGGTTCTGGCTGGTGATCATCACCTGCCTGCTGTCCAGGTCCTGCACCGGGTGGTTGGCGCCGTGGTGGCCGAACTTCATCTTCACCGTGCGCGCGCCGCTGGCCAAGGCCAGCAACTGGTGACCCAGGCAGATGCCATAGGTGGGGATACCGGCGTCGACGATCGTCTTGATGGCCTTGATGGCGTAGTCGCAGGGCTCCGGGTCGCCGGGGCCGTTGGACAGGAACACGCCGTCCGGCTTCAGCTTCATCACCTCTTCCGCCGGGGTCTGCGCCGGCAGCACGGTGATGCGGCAGCCGCGGTCCACCAGCATGCGCAGGATGTTGCGCTTCACGCCGTAGTCGAAGGCCACCACATGGTAGGGCAGTTTCTCCTCCAGCGGCTCGGGGTGGGTCGGCAGGCCGCCGGCCAGGGTCCAGCTGCCCTGTGCCCATTCATATGGCATGCGGGTGCACACTTCCTTGGCCAGGTCCATGCCCTTGAGGCCGGGGAAGGCGCGCGCCGCCGCCAGTGCGGCGTCGGCATCGATGTTGTCCCCGGCAACGATGCAGCCGTTCTGGGCTCCCTTCTCGCGCAGGATGCGGGTCAGGCGGCGGGTGTCGATGCCGTGGATGGCCACCACCTTGTGCTTGCGCAGGTACTCGTCCAGCGGCAGCTGGCTGCGCCAGTTGCTGGCGATGGCGGAGAGTTCGCGGATCACCAGGCCGGCGGCGAACACATGGGAGGACTCCTCATCCTCGTCATTAGTGCCGACGTTGCCGATGTGGGGATAGGTCAGGGTGACGATCTGGCGGGCATAGGAGGGGTCGGTGAGGATCTCCTGATAGCCGGTGAGGGCGGTATTGAATACCACCTCGCCGACAGTCTGGCCCTCGCCACCAATCGATTCGCCCCAGAACAGGGAGCCGTCCGCCAGAGCCAGCAGGGCCGGTTGCCGCAAGGTAGCCTCCAAGTACGTCTAGTCTATATGTGCAAAGCGGGAAGGACCCTGTGTGGACCCTCCCCGCTCGGATTCAGATGAATGGCCGCGGGCGGCGCGCCCGGTCACGTCGGAAAGGCCCAAGGACCTTCCCAGTCTATGACAGGCAGCTAAGGCCGGGCGTTCAGGTGGGAGCGAATTGTAACGGAAGGCGCGTAAACGTGCAATTTATGCGCCCATTGATTTCCCAATCGGCAGGCCAGTCAACGTGAGCCCCTGCTTACAGCTTCGTGGCAAAGCACACCTCACTATTACGTATCGGCTTGCATGGCCCGGGAAACCCTAAATAGCTGTTTTGAAATGGTAACCAGATCAGCCTACGCGAATATTGTGGATCGGACTTCAGTCCGACAGCCTGCGCGGTGCTTGAGCACCGATGTCGGGTTAAAGCCCGACCCACAACCCACAGGACACTATGAGGAACACTTATTTTGATAGTGTGATTCAGCGCAACCCGTAGTATTCATTGAAATACTCCACTAACCGTATCGTCTCTTCCTCAGTCAGCGGTTCAACGTTGCGCACATCCCTGTAGGCATGCATGCGGGTAATACTTGGGGTCCAGTCGCTGCGCCGCGACAGCAGCAGGCGGCGGGCATCATGGCAGACCAGGCATTTCTCCTCGACCAGTTTTTCAGTGCCCTTGCCGTCGGGTCTGAAGCGGCCGCTGCGCACCTCCTCGGCGCGCTTCGCGTCCATCTCTTTCTTGGAGACTATGCGGGCCGCGAACTGGATGTAACAGACCTCCCCCGTCCTCACCTCCCGCATTCCCTGCCGCTCGTCGACATTGATCAGGTGTTCGATATAGGTGCCTTCACGGGTCAGGCGGTTGATGTTGTAGTTATAAAATTCGGAGAACACCACGTCGCCGTTGCGCGTGGCAAGTACCGCCATGGTCTGATCGCCGTTCTCCGGGCGCTCCAGGTAAGTGAGCCTGCCGCGCCGGTCTATCCGCCCCAGACGGCTCTTGCCGTCGCCGGTAAACCACAGCGTACCATCCGCTGTCGCCGACATTTGCTGGATATAGGTGCCTGCGGGAAGGTCTTGCGCGCTGATCTCGCCCTTGGCGGAAACCCGGCCGAGAACGCCGCGGCAATGATCGGAGTAGGCCAGCCCGCCATCCGGCAGCCGAATCATGTTGCCTGGGCAACTGCCAACCCAGCTCCCGGCAAGCGTCCAGTTTCCATCTCGCCCCAACCGCGCCAGATGGCCTTTGGGCGGCGCTCCCCTGACACCGGGCACAAGCAGCGTGACCCAGGCGCGATCCTGGCCGTCGAAGGCGACCGATGTCGGCCAGCCTTCCGGAGTCGGGTAGGAGTGCATTTGTCCCTTGCCGTCGATGCGCCCTATCTTGGCGATACCGTGGCCCTCGTGTCCGGCGTGGCTGCCGCCATCCTCGTTGCCGGCCATCTGGGTGAACCAGGCTTCGCCCGCGCGGTCTACTGCGACCAGGCTGGGATGGCCGTCGGTGGTTGCGTATTCGACGATCCGTCCATCCAGGCCCAAACGACCGATCTTCGCCGTATCCATGGCGACGAACCAGATATTGCCGGACGGATCCAGGGCTAGCGAACTCGGCTCGGAATGCGGTGTCGGCAACGGGTGTGCCCTAACCGTCCCGTCCGGCGCCAAGCGGGAAATGGCGTTGTTGTCGCCTTCGGTGAACCAGACCCCGCCATCCGCGTCCTCCACAAACTGGTACGAACCGAACGGACGGCAGGCCTGGGCCGCCTGCGGCGCGAGTACAAGGAGCATGAGTCCCAAGGCTAGGGCTTGCCTCATCATCGTGACGGTCATGCGATACCTCCAGGGTAAGGGTCAGAACAGATAGGAAAATTCGGCACGCAGCATGCGTCCCGGGCTGCGGCGAAAGAAGCCGGTCATGTAGATTTCGTCGAACAGGTTGTCAGCCGCCAGGGTGAGGCGCGCCGCGCCGAAGCGCCGCGTTGTCGACACATCGACGACCGCATACTCATACTTGCGCCAGCTATAACCTGCGGCATCCACAACGGTATTGCGCTCGTCGGTGTAGGCGGCCCCCATATAACGCAATGCCATCCGACCGGTGATATCCCCCCCTTCGTAGGTGAGGACGAGATTAGCCTTGTGCCGCGGCATATCCGGCAGTTCGTTGCCCTCCAGATCGGGGTTTGCCCGATCTTCGATGATGCGCGTGTGATTGAAGGTGTAATTGAATGCGATGTTCCAGTGTTCCCGCAGGCGCCCTTCCAGTTCCAGCTCGACGCCGTAGGCCTCCGCCGCACCGATGTTCCGCCATTGCCGCTTCACGGGCTCGCCGTAATCGACGATCATCACACCAAGCTTTTCCTCCCAGCGGGAATGGAACAGGGTCGCGCCGCGGCGCATGCCCCCAATCGTCCGCCGCAGGCCCACATCCCAAGTGACGGAACGCTGCGGGTTCAACGCCGGGTTGGCGAGAAACTGGGCAGAATCGCTGATGTCCTCGTAATACAGTTGTTCCGGAGTGGGCGGAACGAACCCCGTGCCGACGTTGAGGCTGAGCAGTGTGCCGCCGAACTGCCGGCGCAGGCCAAGACGCGGGCTGAAAGCAGTCTTATCCAAAACAGCACCAGTGATCGGCGCTCCGCCGGAGGCCACATCATGAATCGTGGTGTTGCCATACCGGTAGAGGTCGTAACGCCCCCCCATATCCAGCGCCACCCCACCATCCGTTTCGTGTTCGTAACGGAAATAGGCGGCGCCATTGAAGGTGCCGGACACCATGGTGAAACGCAGCTCCCGTGTGCTGAACGCCACGATTTCATGGGACTCATCCGCTTGTTTTCCCAGCACACCGACACGTAGCACGTTGCGCCCGCCGCGCCGCTCGGCCGTGACCTCCAGCTCCGCCTGCCGCCATACGGCGAAGATGTACCGATCCGCCGTCAGGCCATCCGGGTCGGTCCCGCTGCCCCGATCCCGCAGCGCATCATCCGACGACGACTCGTAGGCGGCGGCGGCCTGGAAGATCCAGGGCGTGTCACCGGCCACGGCCGAGGTCACGCCAACACGGTTGACGCTTCGCTGCCACCACCAGTTGGGCCGCCCGAACCTGTCCGTGCTGTCCGCGTGTTTGAGGGAAAGCTGCGTCTGCTTGCCGCCGCGCTGAAAATCAAACCGCGCATCCACGGTCTGTTGGTGGCCGCTCTCCTTCTCCACCGTGATCTGGCCCGGGAACGGCGCCTCCGGCGTGGCCCTATACCCCTGCCTGTCCTGCAACTCCCCGACGAGCGTCCCTCCCCACCCCTGCTCCTGATGACTGCCGATGAAGCGCGTGGAGGCGCTGCCCGAAGAATCTAGGCCCAGCACCCATTCGAAGCGGCGCCCGAGGGACGGCTTTTCCGTGGTGACCAAGATGGCGCCGCCCATGGCGCCCGCGCCGAAGTGCGCCGAGGCCGCGCCCCGCAGTATCTTTATCTCGACGACCTGCTCGGGCTTCAGCAGGCGCAAGGCCTCCATGCCGGACACGAAGCCGTCGATCTGCACCACCACCCCCGGCACGCCGCGCATGCTCAAGGTGCCGCCCCGATCATCCAGCCCGACACGGGAGCGCAGCAGTTCGACCAGATCGGCCGGCCGTTCCCGGCGGATATCCTCGGCGGTCAGGCTGGTCACATGGTTGGACTCTGCCTCGTCCGCCGCGGCGGTCAGAGCGACAAAAGACAACACGGTCAGCAATACTAACGGCACGACGACATGCACAAACGCGCCCCGGGACCAATTCACCACGTAAAGTCCCTGAACCTCCGGCGGAACACCCAGCCGGCAAGCGGATACAGCCCCGCCACCGCCAGCAGCAGGCCCAGCACAATGAAGGTGCTGTCCATGTGCGGGAGCGCCGGGTTGTAGACGGCGCGCAGCCCCTCGCTGATATAGGTCGTCGGCAACAGGAGGGCGATGTAGTTGAACGGCGGTTCGAGCATCGAATACGAGTAGAAGGTGCAGCCGAAAAAGGTCATGGGCATGAGCAGGAAGGAAAAAAGCTCCTGCCCCTTGTCCGGTGTCTCGGGAAACAGCAGGATCACAATCGACAGGAAGGAAAAGAAAAGCGCCCCGGCGGCCCCGAGAAGATAAGGCATGAGCAGCGATTGCGGCGCCAGGCCAAGGATTAGCCAGATCAGGAGACCAACGATGGTACCGCTCACCAGCCCGTAGAACAGCCCGCTCAGCACCTTGGCCAGCATCAGGGTACGCAGCGTAACCGGCGCCAGCAGCCAGGCCTCCATGGTGCGGAAGTAATACCCCGACAGGATGGAGCCGCCGACGGTGACGAACGGGCCGGTCATCACCGTGATTGCAATGATGCCGGGCGCGATAATCTCGGAGTAACGCCCACCCTCCGTGGGCAGCATGCCATGAATAGGCCTCTGCACATGATGCAGATGAGTGCATATGTTGCATGCCCACAGACATCGGTGAGGATCAGAATTTGGTGCCCACTTCAAGCCAGTAATTCCGTCCATCCAGCCTTTCATACCAGAATCCGTATCCGGTGCCGTCAAATACGTTGTTGACAGCAAAAGACGCCGTCCACTCCGGGCCGCTGCCGTAACGGAACGTCTTCGATATCTTCGTATCGACTAGGAAATGGCTGTCGGCTCTGGTGTTGTCGGCGTTGCTATCCATGTAATAGCGTTCACCCACATAGCGACCGATGACCTGCGCATTTATCGACTGCGGGCTATCGTAGGCCAAGCCAACATTGAATTTGTGCTTCGGGGTGTTTGCGGTCTCATTCCCTTCCAATGCCGAATTTGAAGGGTTTTTCGTGATTTCAGAATCGGTATACGTGTAGTTGAGAAATGGTCTCCAGCGCTCCCCAACCCTAGAATCCAGCTCCAGTTCCAGACCACGCACTTGGGTTTCGCCGAGGTTCTGGAACTGCTGTTGCGCGCCGATCGCCGCCACTGCGATCTTGTCCTTGAATGTTGTGTGATAAAGCGCCGCACTGCCTTCGATAAGACGTTCCGCCGACTGGAATTTGATACCTACTTCATAGGAAGTGGCGGTCTCCGGTTTTAGATCAGGATTGTCCAGCCAGATACCGCCGCCTCGGTACTTCAGAGAGTTGGGGGCGGGAATATAGGCGGTACCGGCGGATGCATATATGGCCAGCTTGTCCCGCAGTCGGTAGTTGAACGCGACCCGTGGCGTAACCACGCTGTCATCGGCATCGGGCCGGGTTGTGCCGTTCTGCTCGAAGTCGTAATGCTCATAAACATCGTAACGGCCGCCAATGGTTACGCTGAGCCGATCGAAGCGGTGCTCATCCTGTACGAACACACCGTAGGTGCGGCTCTTGTGCTGGCCCTCCCAGGTCACCGTACCGGCCGGATCGTATGAGGTCGTTTCGTACTTTCCATCCCACCAGGTGCTACCCAACGTCAAGCTATTCCCCGGCAGCGGATGCAATTCCAACTGAACCTCCGCAGAAATGGAGTTCTCGTCCTCCCGGTCATACTCCACCAGCGCCAGGCTGCCGTCGCCATACCAGAGATTCTCATCAAACGTGCGCTTGGGCGCCGACATGTCGGATAGCGCGAGTTTGGCTTTCAAAATCTGACCTCCGGAGTAGCGATGATTCAGTCCCAGGTCAAAGGCCGTGCCTTCCTGTTCAACACGATAATTGGGGTGCCCTCCTAAAACGGCCCCATCGTTTTCAAAATAGTGGACGCCAGCGGAGATATCGGTATTCTCACCGGCCCACCATGTGACACGTGCATTGAGCTTCTTTTCTTTGCTGTCACGGCCGGCCAGATCGGTGTAGCCGGACGGATACCATGCCTCCCACGGGGCCGGTGTTTCAGTAAGCTGCTTGAAGCCGTCTGTTTGATAGGTACTGGCGCCAAGGAATATGTCCATGTCGCCCACTGAACCGCCAGTCGAGGCAGTGATGGAACGGCTGTTATGGGAACCTCCTCCCACATTCACCTTGGCGAAAGGATCGCCGCTGCCACGTTTGGTGATGACGTTGATTACCCCACCCATGGCGCTGGGGCCGTAGAGCACGGAGCTGGGGCCACGTACCACTTCGATACGCTCAATATGCTCAGGATCGACCAGATGCCATAGGTAGCGCCGGGTTATCGCCAGCGGCTCGATAGGCATGCCGTTCAGCAGTGACTGGGTAGTGGTACCGGCGAAACTCTGACCCAGACCGCGTAGGACTGGAATGCTGGCCGATGCCGCGCCGGACATGTAGGTGAGATCCACCCCTGGCAAACTGCGCAGAAGATCCTCCGGTTTGGTCGCATGCTGCCGGGCGATGTCTTCGGCCGTGACGACGGATACGCTGGCGGGTACATCCAGAACCTCGCGTTCCGTACGGGTCGCGGTCACGACCATGTTGGGCAGAACTTCGCCGCGTGGCGTCGCGTTCTCCGCGGCCAGCAGCAGATAGGTACCGCCGGCGGTGCGTTCGAATACGATTCCGGAAGCGGCAAGCAGGCGGCGCAGCGCCTCATCCGCCGTATGAACGCCGCTCAACCCTTCCGCCTGACGCCCCCGGATCAGATCGGGGGCGTACAGCAGATCCACGCCGGACTGCTCGGCAAACGCGCGCAGTGCTGCATCCAGGGATTGAGGCTCGATATGCAACTCCACCGAATCGGCGGCAAGGGCCGTCGGGGAGGCAAGCGGCAAAGTAACCGCCAAGGCGAGGGCAGGCCATGTCGGCACGGGGAATGCGAACGGGCGGGAGCGGCGTTCGTTCATTGTTTCTTGTCTCCGTCTGGAATAGCGGCCGGCGGAAAGGAGGCCGCAACACAGATAAGACGGATGAAACGCTGGAACCCTGACGTACGTGGGTGAATTATTTTCGGACGCCTAGCGGATCCGCCAAGGCGGCCCGCCGTCATCCCGAGGAGCGAGCGTCCGAAGGACAGATTACGAACTGCGCACGGAATTCAGGGGGGTATGCCCGTGGGGGGAATCGGCGCGCGGAGAAATGCTGACCTTTCGCTACTACGGCTTCTGCGCCTCGCGCAGCACCCATGCGCCGTCGCCGGTCTGGTGCACCGTAATCGGCAACATTCTTTCCAGCAGGCGGGGGAACTCTTCCCGGTTGGCGATACGGAATGTGCCGCTCAGCGTGATATCCCGCAGGCCGGGATCGCCCAGACGCAGCGGGGACGTGCTATGGCGATTGAATTCCTCGACTACATCGCTCAGCGGTGTGGCATCAAAAATCATCTTGCCCTCGCGCCAGGCAAGTAGCGCGCGCGGTTCGAAGGATTCCACTGGGACGGCGAACGCCCCCCCCGCGGTCCAGGCAGTGGTGTGGCCGGCAGACAGCAGCCGTTTTTCACCCTGGGGCGATTCGGCCTCCACGCGCCCCTCCAGAACGGCTACCCGCACGTATTCAGCATGGCTGCGGACATTGAACCGGGTTCCAAGGACACGGATCACACCTGCCCCCGTATTCACATGGAACGGCCGTGCGGGATCGGAATGTACTTCAAACAACGCTTCCCCCTGGCGCAAGACAACGGCACGTGCGCTGTCGGCCACCTGCAAGGCCGTGTCGCTGTTCAGGTGGATGACGGTGCCGTCCGCCAGCTGCACGCTCAGTTGTTCCCCCTTCGACGTCCGATAGACACCGGGCTCGTGCAGGAGGGAAAACAGCAGCCCGCCCAGCATGAGGATAACCATGGCCGCAGCGGCCCAAACCTGGCGGAAGCGGTCTTTGCCCCGGATAACCGCCGCCGGCGCGGATTCCTTAAAGCTGGATTCGAGTCCGTCCAGTTCATCCCATAGCCGGTGTACCGCCTCGTACTCCCGGCGGTTGCCCTCATCTTCCGCCAGCCACTGCTCGAACGCCTGCCGCTCGGCACCGGAGCAATCGTCCGCCCGCAGGCGGACGAACCATTCCGCAGCCTGCCGCCGGGCAAGCGAAACCAGCGATTCGGATGAGCTTTGTTCGTGCATGGGGCGATAACTATCAGGGGCCTTCGCAGGAATGTCAGCCAGCCGCCGCGGCGTTGTCAATACGGGAGCCGCGCCGGAAGGGGACATCATTCCAGACCGGCCAAACGCTTACGGCAGTGGGCCAAGGCTTTGATAATGTGTTTTTCTACCATATTGACGGAAATGCCGCACTGCCGGGCGATCTGGGCATGGCTGCGATGATGGAATTTGTGCAGCAGAAACACTTCACGGCAACGGGGTGGAAGCTCGCCGATCGCTTCGCGGAGAATACCCAGGCGTTGCTGCGCATCCAGGGTCGTCTCGGGAGATATCTCGTCAGCAGGTTCATCATGACGAACGCCCATCACCGTCCCACGCGACTCATGCCGATGTTGCTGCATGCGCAGGCGGTCAAGAACAATATTGGATGCCACCCGAAAGAGGAATGCGCGTGGCTCCCGGATATCGTAGCCCGACTCCAGGCACAACGTACGCACAAATACATCCTGCACCACGTCCGCCGCTTCGCCTCCCGACAGCCTTCCGGCCACGAAGCGCCGCAATTCTTCGTAATGCTTTTTATAGAGCTCGGATATATAGTTTTTCTTCTCAGCCATGTAATGACGCCACCGATGGATGTACGCATCTCGCCACGCCAGGGCCATCAACCTTGCGCCGGACGAGGCATCAATCGCTGGAACGAGCATTTTTCTTGCCAGCTTGTCGCGCCATACGGCCACCGGGCTGTTCAAGGGGCAGTACTGAGACGTAACTATCCGCCGCCGCTAGGTTTTGTGTTACGGGTTATTACGAGAAGGGAACTGCCAGCGGCCACACTGCAGGCCGCTGGCTGCGGCAAGCGCGCAGGGGATATGCGTGAAGTGACACGCCAATGGGTGAATTGCAGCAGCGGCGACTGTGGAATGCACGCCCTCAGCGCAAATCGAGCACATCCTGCATGTCGTACAGGCCGGCTTCCTTCTGCATCAGCCACTGCGCGGCACGCACCGCACCCTTGGCGAAGGTCATGCGGCTGGAGGCCTTGTGGGTGATCTCCACCCGCTCGCCCAGGGCGGCGAACAGCACGGTGTGGTCGCCGACGATGTCGCCGGCGCGGATGGTCTCGAAGCCGATGGTCTTGCGGTCGCGCTCGCCGGTGTGGCCCTGGCGGCCATAGACGGCGCATTCCTTGAGGTCACGGCCGAGGGCGGCGGCCACGGCCTCGCCCATGGCCAGGGCGGTACCGGACGGGGCATCCACCTTGTGGCGATGGTGGGCCTCGATGATCTCGATGTCCACCTCATCGCCCAGCACCCGGGCGGCCATGTCCAGCAGCTTGAGGCAGAGATTGACGCCCACGCTCATATTGGGGGCAAAGACGATGCCCATATTCTTGCCGGCCTCGGCCAGGGCGGCCTTCTGCGCCGCATCCAGGCCCGTGGTGCCGATGACCATCTTTTTGCCGGCCTTGGCGCAGACGGCGAGGTTGGCCAGGGTCACTTCCGGGCGGGTGAAGTCGATGAGGACATCGAAATCGGCGCTCACCGCCGCCAGGTCGTCCACCACGGTCACGCCCAGCCGGCCAATGCCGGCCAGCTCGCCGGCATCGACGCCGATGACCGAACTGCCCGGCCGTTCGATGGCGGCGCCCAGGGTTACCCCGTCCGCCTGCTGGCAGGCCTCGATGAGTACCCGGCCCATGCGTCCGGCGGCGCCGGTCACTGCAACTCGAATCATGCTGTTCTTTCCTTTCAATCCGTTACCAGCTGATATAGGCGTAGCCCTGCTCCTGCAGCTCCATCAGGTCCGCCGCTCCCACCTCGACGTATTGGGCGAAGGGCAACAGGTCGGCCTCGGTCCAGCCCAGGGACTTCATGGTATTGCCGCAGGCGTGGAACTCGACGCCATATTGGGCCAGGCTGGAAACACGCTGTTTGATTTCATCGCTCACCGGGCGACCCGGCTTCTTGCCGAGGATGTGGATGCCCTCGGCGAAGGCCACCACCACGATCTTCACGTCGTCACCGTATTTGCGCAGCACGGCGCCAACGGAAAAGAGTACGTGCTCGTGGTAGCCGGGATCGGCCTTGTTGAACTGGTAAACGATCTTGTGGGTGGGGTCCTCGCCGGGAAAGCGCAGCTCCTCCTCCGCTTGGGCACTACCCAGCGCCAGCATGGCGACGCCGGCCAGCAAGGCAGCCATTACACGGCGCCGCTTCGTGTTCGATACATTATTCATGCCCGCTCCTCCACATACTGCCAGATAGCTCTCGACGGGGGAAACCGATAGGTACGAGGAACAAGATACGAGCGCAGCGAACTCATCCCCTTGCTATCTTGTTACTTGTATCTCCTGTCTATGGCTTCATATCCTCGAAGAATTTTTTCACCCCGTCCAGCCAGGAACTGGCCTTGGGACTGTGCTTGTCGCCGCCCAGGCTGGTCTCGAACTCGCGCAGCAGGTCTTTCTGCTTGCTGGTCAGGTTCACCGGCGTCTCCACCACCACACGGCAGATGAGGTCGCCGACATCGCCGCCACGCACCGACTTGACGCCCTTGCCGCGCAGGCGGAACAGCTTGCCGCTCTGGGTTTCGGCCGGGATCTTGAGTTTCACCCGTCCGCCCAGGGTAGGCACGTCTAGTTCGCCGCCGAGGGCCGCAGTGACAAAACTGATGGGCATCTCGCAGGCGAGGTTGTTTTCGTCGCGGGTGAAGATGGGATGTTGGCGCACGTGGATCTGTACGTACAGATCGCCCGCCGGCCCGCCGTGCAGGCCCGCCTCGCCTTCGCCGCTCAGGCGGATGCGATCGCCGTCGTCGACACCGGCCGGTACCTTCACTGACAGCGTTTTCTGTTCCTGCACCCGTCCCTGGCCATGACACTTGCCGCAGGGGTCGGTGATGATCTTGCCGCTGCCGTGGCAGCGCGGGCAGGTCTGCTGCAGGGAGAAGAAACCCTGCTGCATGCGCACCTGACCGTGGCCGTGACAGGTGGGGCAGGTCTGCGCGCTGGTGCCCTTCCTGGCACCGCTGCCGTCGCACTCATCGCATTCCACCAGGGTGGGCACACGGATCTTCACCGTGGTGCCCATCACCGCCTCTTCCAGCGACAGCTCCAGGTTGTAGCGCAGGTAGCTGCCGCGGTAGGCGCGCGAACCGCCGCCGCGCGCACCGGCGGCGCCGCCGAAGATATCGCCGAACACATCGCCGAAGATGTCGGAGAAGCTGCCGCCGCCCGGCCCGTAGCCACCACCGCCGCCGGCACTGGGGTCGACACCGGCGTGGCCGAACTGATCATAGGCGGCGCGCTTCTGTGCATCGGTGAGGATCTCGTAGGCCTCCTTGGCCTCCTTGAATTTCTCCTCCGCCGCCTTGTCGTCCGGGTTGCGATCGGGATGGTACTTCATCGCCAGCCGCTTGAAGGCCTTCTTGATCTCGGCCTCGGTGGCGTTCTTCGCCACACCCAGCACTTCGTAGTAATCGCGTTTAGACATAAACCCAGTTCCAAGTTACAAGTTGCAAGATACAAGTTTCAAGAAAGACACAAGGGCCGAAGCGCGCGCTTCGACCCTTGTGTTTGTTACTTGTCACTTGCCACTTGTCACTTCTTGTTGTCGTCGACTTCCTCGAACTCGGCATCGACCACATCGTCCTTGCCGCCGGCGGAGGCCTGCTCACCGGCACCGGCCTCGGCACCTGTTGCGCCCTGCTGGGCATAAAGACGCTCGGCCATCTTGCCGGAAGCGGCGCCGAGAGCCTGGGTCTTGGCCTCGATGGCGTCCTTGTCATCGCCCTTCATGGCCTCTTCCAGATCCTTGATGGCGGATTCGATACTGTCCTTCTCGCCCGCTTCCAGCTTGTCGCCCAGCTCGGCCATGGACTTCTTGGTGGCGTGGATCAGGTTGTCGGCCTGGTTGCGTGTGGAAACCAGCTCGTGGAACTTCTTGTCCTCGGCGGCATGGGCCTCGGCATCCTTCACCATGCGCTGCACTTCATCATCCGACAGACCGCTCGATGCCTTGATGACGATCTTCTGCTCCTTGCCGGTCCCCTTGTCCTTGGCGGACACGTGCAGGATGCCGTTGGCATCGATGTCGAAGGTCACCTCCACCTGCGGCACACCACGCGGCGCCGGCGGGATGTCGGACAGGTCAAAGCGGCCCAGCGACTTGTTGGCCGAGGCCATCTCGCGTTCGCCCTGCAGCACGTGTACGGTCACCGCGGTCTGGTTGTCGTCGGCGGTGGAGAATACCTGCGAGGCCTTGGTCGGGATAGTGGTGTTCTTGTCGATCAGCTTGGTCATCACACCGCCCAGGGTCTCGATGCCCAGGGACAGCGGGGTGACGTCGAGCAGCAGCACGTCCTTCACCTCGCCGCCCAGCACACCGCCCTGGATGGCGGCGCCGATGGCGACGGCTTCATCCGGGTTGACGTCCTTGCGCGGCTCCTTGCCGAAGAAGTCCTTCACCGCTTCCTGCACCTTGGGCATGCGCGACTGGCCACCGACCAGGATCACGTCGCTGATCTCGCTCAGGGAGACACCGGCATCCTTCATGGCGGTCTTGCACGGCGCGATGGTGCGAGCGATGAGGTCCTCCACCAGCGACTCCAGCTTGGCGCGGGTCAGCTTGATGTTGAGGTGTTTCGGGCCGCTGGCATCGGCGGTGATATAGGGCAGATTGACATCGCTCTGCTGGGAGGACGACAACTCGATCTTGGCCTTTTCGGCGGATTCCTTCAGGCGCTGCATGGCCAGCGGGTCGCCGCGCAGGTCGATGCCGCTGGTCTTCTTGAACTCGTCGGCCAGGTAGTCGATGACGCGCATGTCGAAGTCTTCGCCGCCGAGGAAGGTGTCGCCGTTGGTGGACAGCACCTCGAACTGGTGCTCGCCGTCGATCTCGGCGATCTCGATGATGGAGATATCGAAGGTGCCGCCGCCGAGGTCATACACGGCAATCTTGCGATCACCTTCCTGCTTGTCCATGCCGAAGGCCAGCGCCGCCGCAGTGGGCTCGTTGATGATGCGCTTCACGTCGAGGCCGGCGATCTTGCCGGCGTCCTTGGTGGCCTGGCGCTGGGAATCGTTGAAATAGGCCGGCACGGTGATCACCGCCTCGGTGACCGGCTCGCCCAGGTAGTCCTCGGCGGTCTTCTTCATCTTCATCAGCACGCGGGCGGAGATCTCCGGCGGCGCCATCTTCTTGCCGCGCGCCTCGACCCAGGCGTCGTTGTTGTCGGCCTTGATAATCTTGTAGGGCACCAGCTTGATGTCCTTCTGCACTTCCTTTTCGTCGAAGCGGCGGCCGATGAGGCGCTTCACTGCGAACAGGGTGTTCTGCGGGTTGGTGACCGCCTGGCGCTTGGCGGCCTGGCCGACGATGACCTCGCCGTCCTCGGCAAAGGCCACCACCGACGGTGTGGTGCGATCGCCTTCACTGTTCTCGATGACGCGCGGCTTGCCGCCTTCCATCACCGCCACGCAGGAGTTGGTGGTGCCCAGGTCGATACCGATGATCTTGCCCATTTTCTATTCTCTCCGATTCGCTGCTGGCCCGGCGTCTGCGGGCCGATTCAATATCTAGGTGCTAAATAGGGTCTTTACGTTCTAATTCAAGTCCATCAACCGGCGGCGGGCGCCTTGGCCACCACCACCAGAGCGGGGCGAACCAGACGGTCGTTCAGGGTGTAGCCCTTCTGCATCACCACCAGCACGCTGTTGGGTGCGGCATCGGCGCTCTCCTGCATGGACATGGCCTGGTGCAGATCCGGGTTAAACGGCTGGCCCACCGGGTTCACTTCCTTGATGCCGTACTTCTCCATGGCCTGGGTCAGCATCTTCAAGGTCAGCTCGGTACCCTCGCGCAGCTGATCCAGCGCGCTGTCGGTTCCAATCGCGGCCAGGGCCAGTTCCAGGCTGTCGCGCACCGGCAGCAGGTCCTGGGCAAAGCGGTCCAGGGCGTACTTGTGCGCATTCTCCACATCGCGCTCGGCACGGCGGCGGCCGTTCTCCAGTTCCGCCTGCAGGCGCAGCACCTGGTTCCAGTGTTCGTCGGCCTTGCTGCGCGCATCTTCCAGCGCCAGGTGCAACTCCTTCGCATCGGGTGCCGCCTGCTCCTGCCCCATCTCCGCCGCAGCGGTCGGTTCGGTCTCAGGTGTAGTGTTCTCTTCGCTCATATCGGCTCCAGATAAATTCGTTTGTTATCAATGCGGTAAAAACCACCACCCTGCCAGCGGGCGGCTGATTGCACCGGTATATATGGGGTTATTGGTTTTGATTCAAGGCAGCGCCAAGCAACTTGGCAGTGACATCCACCAACGGGATCAGGCGGTCATAGGCCATGCGCGTCGGACCGATGACGCCGAGCACGCCCACCACTTCGCCCTCCACCTCATAGGGCGAGGTGACCACGCTGCAGGCATCGAGCACCTCGTAGCCGGACTCCTCACCGATGAATATCTGCACCCCCTGGGCATGGGCTGCCTGGTCCAGCAGGTGCAGGATGTCGCGCTTGCGGTTGAAGGCATCGAACAGCTGGCGCAGGCGGTCGATGTCCGCCATTTCGGCATAGCCCATCAGGTTGGTCTGGCCGGCCAGCACGTAGTCACCGCCCTCATCGCCCCCCTGGAAGGTGCGGTTGGCCATGTCAATGGCGGCCAGCATCAACTGATTGATGCTCTCCTGGGTTTCGCGCATATCCACCAGCAGGGCATCGCGTACCTTGTTGAAATCCTTGCCGACCAGGGCGTGATTCAGATAATTGGCCGCCTGGGTCAGCTCGGCCGGGGAATAGCGGCGTGAGGTGGTGATCATGCGGTTCTGCACTTGGTTGCCGTTCATTACCAGCACCACCAGCACACGGTTGCCCGACAGCGCAATGAACTCCACCTGGCGCACCGTCGGCTGCTCTCGGCGCGGCACCATGATGACGCCGGCCATGGCGCTGATCTCCGACAGCAGGGACGAGGCGGTCACCAGAACCTGCTGCGGGTCGGCGGCCTGGCTGAACTTGTCCTGCAGGGACTGCACCTCGCCCTGGCCCAGCGGCTTGACGGTGAGCAGGCTGTCCACGAACAGGCGGTAGCCCTGCACGGTGGGGATGCGTCCCGCCGAGGTGTGGGGCGCCTTGACCAGCCCCAGGTCTTCCAGATCGGCCATCACGTTGCGGATGGAGGCCGGGCTCAGGTCCAGGCCCTGCCCGCGCGCCAAGGTGCGCGAACCGATGGGCTGCCCCTCGCGGATATAGCGCTCCACCAGCAGCTTGAGCAGCTGCTGGGCACGGTCGGATACAATGGTTGAAGAAACCTTGCTCATTTCGCCTTACGGTCCGGAAAGGGTTTAGCACTCTTCCTATATGAGTGCCAACGGGGCAAGTTATCAAGGCGGCAAAACGGGTGTCAAGGTCGGTTGGCGCAGGGCAGCCGCCATGTTAACGTTAGCGCCATTTTTGGAGATGACGATGGCAGACACTTTCAAGCGGGCAGGGATCATCGGCAAGTATGGAGACCCCACCGTGGGGGCCTCGCTCAAGGTGCTGGCCGACTACCTTGCCACCCGCCAGGTGGAGGTGCTGCTGGACGAGGCCACCGCCGAGGTATGGACCGAGCACGGCCTCACCGTAGCCAGCCGGGAGGAGATCGGCCGCCAGTGCGACGCCGTCATCGTGGTCGGAGGCGACGGCACCCTGCTCAATGCGGCCCGCTCCCTCGCCCCCTTCGATATCGCGCTCATCGGCATCAACCAGGGCCGCCTGGGCTTCCTCACCGACATCTCGCCCGGCGAGATGGAGCAGAAGCTGGACGAAATCCTTGCCGGCCAGTACAACGAGGATGAGCGCTTCCTGCTGCACTGCACCGTGCTGCGCGACGGCGAGCACATCAACGAAAGCGTCGCCCTCAACGACGTGGTGGTGCACAAATGGGACGTGGCGCGCATGCTGGAGACGGAGACCTACGTCAACGGCCACTTCCTCAACCACCTGCACTCCGACGGCCTGATCGTCTCCACTCCCACCGGCTCCACCGCCTATGCCCTGTCCGGCGGCGGCCCGATCCTGCAGCCCTGCCTCAATGCCATCGTGCTAGTGCCCATCTGCCCCCACACCATGAGCAATCGCCCCATTGTGGTGGACGGCGGCAACCTGATTGAAATCGTGGTACGCGGTTCAGGCCATGCCCATGCCCAGGTCACCTGCGACGGCCAGATCAACTTCGGCCTGATGGCCGGCGACCGGGTGCGCGTGCGCAAGGCCGAACACCAGGTACGCCTGATCCACCCGGTGGATCACGACCACTTCCACATCCTGCGCAACAAGCTGAACTGGGGATGAAAAAACTGAGTCCGCGAATGAACGCAAAAAACGCGAATAAATCCGGCGCGAAACGTTATTCGCTCGCGGTCATCTCCGCCATCGAATCTGTCATTTGCGTTCATTCGCGTTCATTCGCGGACTAGTTATTTATTTCCATGCTCCGGCACCTCGCCATCCGCAATTTCGCCCTGGTCGAACACCTGGAACTGGAGTTCGCCCCGGGCATGACCGTGCTCACCGGCGAAACCGGCGCCGGCAAGTCCATCCTGCTCGACGCACTGGGCCTGGTGCTGGGCGACCGCGCCGACAGCGGCACCGTGCGCGCCGGCTGCGACCGTGCCGAGATCAGCGCCACCTTCGACATCCGCGGCCTCGCCCCGGTGCGGGCCTGGCTGGAAGAGCGCGAACTCAACCTGGACGACGAATGCATCCTGCGCCGCACGGTGAGCGCCGACGGCGGCTCCCGCGGCTACATCAACGGCCAGCCGGCACCGGTGCAGAGCCTGCGTGAACTGGGCGAACAGCTGGTGGACATCCACGGCCAGCACGCCCACCAGTCGCTGCTCAAGCGCGACCTGCAACGTCAGCTGCTCGACGCCTATGCCGGCCACCTGCCGCTGGTCGATCAGGTAAGCGGCGCCTACCGCCGCTGGCACCAGCTGCAACAGGAGCTGGAGCGGCTGAGCCGTGCCGCCGGCGAGCGCGATTCACGGCTGGAACTGCTGCGCTATCAGGCGGGTGAACTGGAGGCCCTGGGCCTGACCGTCGACGAGCTGCACACGCTGGAGGAAGAACACGGCCGGCTGGCCAACGCCAGCCGCCTGCAGGAAGGTGCCCAGCGCGCCCTCGACCTGCTGTACGAAGGGGACGAGCTGGCCATCGTCAGCCTGCTCGGCCGCACCCTGAACGAACTGCGCGACCTGCAAACCGTCGACAGCGCCCTGGCCGGTACCTGTGAGTTGCTGGAAGGTGCCGCCATCCAGGCGCGCGAAGCCGCCGCCGAACTGCGCCATTACCTGGATCGTGCCGACCTCGATCCGGAACGGATCAACTGGGTGGAACAGCGCCTCGCCGCCGTGCAGGAGCTGGCGCGCAAGCACCGCTGCCCGGGCGAGGAACTGCCTGCCCTGCTGGAGCGGCTGCAACAGGAACTGGCGGAGCTGGAACAGGCCGGCCAGCGCCTCGACGGCCTGGAGGCCGAGATCAGGCGCTGCCGCGATGACTACCTGAAACTGGCGGCACAGCTTTCCGCCGGCCGCGGCAAGGCGGCGAAGACGCTGGGCGAACAGGTCAGCGCCAACATGGCGCAGCTGGGCATGAAGGGCGGCCGCTTCGAGGTGGCGCTGGAGACACTGGACAACGACGAGCCCGCGCCGCACGGCATGGAGCGGGTGGAACTGCTGGTCACCGCCAATCCGGGCCAGCCGCTCAAGCCCCTGAGCAAAGTCGCCTCCGGCGGCGAACTGTCACGCATCAGCCTAGCTATCCAGGTCATCAGCGCCGGCCGCGGCAGCATCCCCACCCTGATCTTCGACGAAGTGGATGTCGGCGTCGGCGGCGGCGTGGCGGAGATGGTCGGCAGGCAGCTGCACACCCTGGGCGGCGAGCGCCAAGTGCTGTGCGTCACCCACCAGCCCCAGGTCGCGGCCCAGGGCCACCAGCACCTGCAGGTGAGCAAGCAGAGCAAGGGTGAAAACACCCGCAGTGCGGTAAAGACGCTGAGTGCCGAAGAGCGGGTGGAGGAAATCGCGCGCATGCTGGGCGGCATGACCATCACCGAGCAGACGCTGTCCCATGCCCGCGAAATGCTGGCGCTGGCACAAGGCCATACGCGCGCCAGCAAAGACAAGGGACGCAAGAAAGGCGCCCCGGCCTGAACGTCAGGCCTTTTCCTTCTTCCGGCACTCCTTGCAGATGCCGTAGATGTACAGGCTGTGATCGGTCATGGTGTAGCCGAACTTGTCGGCGATGGCCTTCTGCCGTTCCTCGATGGTGGGATCGACAAACTCATCGACGCGGCCACATTTGGTGCACAGGATGTGATCGTGGTGCTTACCCTCATCCATCTCGAACACCGACTGGCTGCCTTCGAAATGGTGCCGGGTCAGAATGCCGGCCTGCTCAAACTGGGTCAGCACCCGATAGACCGTGGCCAGCCCCACGTCATCGCCGTGCTCAAGCAGGGCCTTGTACACATCCTCGGCACTCATATGGCGCGCGGTCCCCGCAGACTCCAGGATTTCCAGGATCTTGATGCGCGGCAACGTGACCTTCAGGCCAACCTTTTTCAGAAACTGACTGTCCATTGCACTCTCTTGCAGTGACTGACTTGGGGTATCATGGCGCAACGATATCGCAGCCCTGAACGACAATGCAAAAGATTATCATTTGTTTGATGTTGTGCATCACCCTTGCCGCCTGTGCCTATAAGCCGGACATTCAGCAGGGCAATATGGTGACACAGGACAAGCTGGCACAGCTCAAGATCGGCATGGACAAGCGCCAGGTACGGTTCATCATGGGCTCGCCCATGCTCACCGATCCGTTCCACCAAAACCGCTGGGATTACTACTACAGCCTGACCCCGGGCCGCGACGACACCATACGTTACGGCGCCACGCTCTATTTCGACGGCGAGCGCCTCAGCCGCATCGAAACCCGCGGCGACATCCCACCGGCGGAATACCCGGAAAAGACCGCGCAATAGAGCCGCATCAAAAACATCTCACCGCAAAGGCGCAAAGGACGCGAAGAACTTCCAGGATTTACCGCAAAGACGCAGAGAACGCAGAGTTTCTGAATGCATTCATTCGCTGGCCGCTGCACTGGAGGTTTTATATCAGATACCTTTGCGTCCTCCGCGCCTTTGCGGTGAATGAAGTCTTTCAGCCCGCCTCTTCCGCGTCACCGCCACCTTTCTTCATGCGCTTGCCCTCCGCAGCGCGCTGCTTGCGCACTTCCTTCGGGTCGGCGATGAGCGGGCGGTATATCTCCACCCGATCACGCGCTCGCAGGGTCTCGTCCAGCTTGGCCAGGCGGCCGAAGACACCCACCTTGTTCACCGCCAGGTCGATCTCGGGATAACGGTTCAGCACCCCGGACCGCTCGATAGCCTGGCGCAGGGTCGCCCCCTCTTCCACCTCCACCGGCAGGATCACCTGCATACCCGATAAGGCGTAGGCCACTTCAACCTGAAAATGCTCATTCTTTTCCATACACTTCCCGCGCACGTTTGCAAAAGGAATCCACCAGGGCATTGGCGATTTGAGTGAAGATGGGTCCCATGGCCAGCCCCACCAGGCGGCTGGAAAATTCGAAATCGAGATCCAGCGACACCTTGCACGCCTTCTCGCCGAGGACATCGAAACGCCAATACCCCTCCAGGTGGCGGAACGGTCCCTCCACCAGCCGCATCTCCATCATCTTGTCCTGCTGTAACCGATTCAAGGTGGTAAAGGATTTGTGCAGGCCACCATGGGCGATTTCGATGACCGCCTTCACTTCATCGACACTACGCGCCAACACGCGGCTGGAGCGGCACCAGGGCAGAAAGCTGGCATAGGCATCGATGTCGTTGACCAGGGCGAACATCTGGCCGCTGCTGTAGGGCACCAAGGCGCTTTTGTGGATCGTCGTCACGTTAGGGGGTCAACAAGGGTTGGAGCACACCAATGGCGTGCAGGAAGATGAGCAACACGGCCACCGGGGTAACGTAGCGGCTGACCAGATACCAGAGGCGGAACAGTGGCCCATCCCGCACCCCGAGTTCCCCTATCACCGATTCGCGCCGCATCACCCACACCGCGAAGACCACGATCAGCAGACCACCCAACGGCAGCATGATGTTCACGGTCAGATAATCGAGCAGATCGAAGAATGTCAGCCCCCACAGCTTGTAGCGATCCCCCGACCAGATATTGAACGAGAAGATGGTGCCCAGTCCCAGGAACCAGGCAAAACCACCGGCCAGGGCCGTGGCCCGGACCCGGGTCATGCGCAGGTTTTCCACCATGTAGGCCACCAGCGGCTCGATGAGCGAGATCGCCGAGGTCCAGGCAGCAAAGATTAGCAACAGGAAGAATACGGCACCGAAAAATTCGCCGCCCGGCATGCGCCCGAAGGCGATGGGCAGGGTCTGGAAGATGAGCCCCGGGCCGGCGCCGGGCGCCAGACCGTTGGCAAACACGATGGGGAAAATGGCCATGCCGGCCAGCAGCGCCACCAGCGTATCGGCAGCGGCGATGGTGAAGGTGGCGTGGGTGATGGAGACCTGACGCGGCAGGTAGGAACCGTATACCATGATGGCGCCCATGCCGAGGCTCAGGGTAAAGAAGGCATGCCCCATGGCGATCAGCACGCTGTTGGGACTCAGCTTGCTGAAGTCGGGATTGAACAGGAAAACCAGGGCCTGCTGGAATGCGCCGGTATTCATCGCATACCCCACCAGCACCAGCAACAGCACCAACAGCAACGGCATCAGGTAACGCACCGCCTGCTCCAGCCCGCTGCGCACGCCGCGCGCCACCACCACCATGGTCATGGTCAGAAACAGGGTATGCCAGGCCAGCAGCCGCTCCGGGTCGGCCACCAGACTATAGAAAATGTTGTTGACGCCATCGGCGGTAGGACCGGTGAACGCGCCGCTGCCGGTACGCACCAGATAGGCCAGGGCCCAGCCGGCGATGACACTGTAATAGGAGAGAATCAGGACGCCGGCCAGGATGCCCAGCCAGCCGAGATAACGCCAGGCGCCGTGCCGCCCCTCCTCCTCGGCCAGGTGGCGCATGGTGTTGATCGGGCTGCGCCGACCGCGGCGGCCGAGCAGGATCTCGGCCATCATGATGGGAATGCCGATCAGGCCGATGCACACCAGATATACCAGTACGAAGGCGCCGCCGCCGTGCTCCCCGGTGATGTAAGGGAACTTCCAGATGTTGCCCAGGCCTACCGCCGAACCGGTGGCAGCGAGCACAAAGGCCCAGCGCGACGACCACTGGCCGTGTATGGCTTCCCGCGGTGGCTTCATGACGCTCCCCAATTGCCTCGAATGGGCGCAATTGTCGGTGAATTTTCCACGCGCCTCAACTCATATAGTCCCGGTCGCTTCCCGCCAGCCGCCCCCGTATAATGCCGCCCCATGGCAAAGCAGAGTTCAACCACCAAAGGCGCCGGCACCAGCACCATCGCCGCCAACAAAAAGGCCCGTCACGACTTCTTCATCGAAGATCGCATGGAGGCCGGCATCGCGCTGGAAGGCTGGGAGGTCAAGAGCCTGCGCGCCGGCCGCATCCAGCTGGTGGACAGCTACGTCATCCTCAAGGACAACGAGGCCTGGCTGCTGGGTGCCCTGATCACCCCGCTGCCGACGGTGTCCACCCACTACACGCCGGACCCGAAGCGCACGCGCAAGCTGCTGCTGCACCGCGAGGAACTGGACAAGCTCATCGGCGCGGTGGAGCGCAAGGGCTATACCCTTATCGCCCTGTCGCTGTACTGGAAGCGCGGCAAGTGCAAGGTCGAACTGGGCCTGGCCAAGGGCAAGCAGGCCCACGACAAGCGCGATTCCGAGCGCGACCGTGACTGGCAGCGAGAAAAACAGCGCCTGATGAAGAGCTCGCGCTGACGATAAACAGTAATTTCCAATGACAGGGAACTTCCCTGCCGTTATGATCTCAAATGTTCCGATACCAATGGGGGCGACCTGGCTTCGACGTGGGTTGCGAAACCGGAGGTGCATGCCGAGGCGCAGATAACCTCGTAAATCCAGCTGCAAACCATATAGTTGCCAACGACGACAACTACGCACTCGCTGCTTAAAACCCAGTAGGGTGCCCTCTGACCGGAGCCGTGCTTGTGCGTCCGCCATCAGGGGTC
>Ga0172382_10003491_pt1 | contig 24909 bp, 20 predicted proteins | sample Leawel138RmetaG_FD_122245 | JGI IMG/M metagenome (GOLD analysis project Ga0172382, IMG submission 122245) | Leachate microbial communities from a municipal landfill in Southern Ontario, Canada - Leachate well 138R metaG | ecosystem: Engineered > Solid waste > Landfill > Unclassified | place...
CCTCATGAGAAGGCGAAGAGATTACCGGGGCAGATACCCGATGGATAGAGACAGACACCCTGGGGAAAAGATGATGCGCTTTCTTCATATCATGTCTTGACAGGATGCTTTCAGAGATGACGGTAAGAGTGTCAAGCTGACACCGAAAATATATCTGCTTTGGATGCTATTAACGAATTGCGGCACAGCCTCCGGAGGGCGGAATGACGGCAAAATTATAATTACGACACAGCCCTTTAAGAGCCGGAACCTACCACCAATCGCCATCCAGGCCCGGAATGACGGGGGCGGTGGTCGTTTACTATGCTATCAACCCCTGCGACATAAGCTCCGCGACCTCTCACACGCCTTGTGCCCGCGCCTTACGGTCTTTCCCCGTCTTACAGTCTCTCTTTACTCTCTATCGCCTTGGCTTTATAATAATGGGCAATGTCCGATCGAGATACAGAACTGCGGGTCCAACTGGAACAATGTCAAAAAAGCATCGCTCAACTGGAAAGGTCCCAGGCGGAGCTCCGGGACACTATTGCGGCGTTGCGCAGGACCGAAGAAAAATATCGCAGCATTTTCGAAGACGCCGTGGAAGGAATATTCCAGACAAGCCCCGAAGGGCGTTTTATCAATGCAAATCCTTCGCTTGCCGGCATCCACGGGTATGATTCTCCGCAGGACCTCATCGAGGGCATTACAGACATATCGAAACAACTTTACGCCCATCCCGAAGACAGGATCAAGTTGATGGGTAAGCTCAACACGCAGGGAACTGTGAGGGATTTCGAGACGCAAATGTACAGCAAGGATGGAAGCATTCACTGGATCTCGATGAATATACGGGCCGTGCGCGATAAAGATAATAATGTCCGCTATTATGAAGGGACAATGCTCGATATCACGGAGAGAAAGAGGGCTGAAGCCTGGCTCCAGGAAAGCGAGGAGCGATACCGTACCGCCATCGAGAATTCCAACGACGGCGTTGCCATAGTTCAGGGGAACGTACATCAATACGTCAACAGGCGCTTTGTCGAGATGTTCGAGTACTCGTCGCCCGACGAAATAATCGGAAAATCCGTTCTCCTGATAATACATCCGGATGACGTTGCGAAGGTAAGCGATATCAACCGGAGGCGGTCCCTTGGAGAGCCTGTTCCTTCACGGTACGAGTTCAGGGCGGTCACCAGGACGGGAAAGAACCTCTATGTCGAGGTTTCGGCGGCGACTATCCCCTTAAGGGACAAGACGGGTCATCTAGTCTACTTGCGGGATGTTACGGAACGAAAGCATGCCGAGGAGGTCCTTATACAATCCCGCAATGCCCTGGAAAGCCTGAACCGGGCAAAGACAAAGGCGGTCAATCATATCTCTCACGAGTTGAGGACCCCGCTGTCCGTCATACAAGGAAGTTTGAAGCTTATCCGGCGAAAGCTCGAGCGTACCCAAGAATACAATACGATACGCGACCTCATGGGATCCATGGACCGCAACTTGCAGAGGCTCCTCTCCATCTCCCGGGAAACGGACAAGATATTCAGGCTCTCACAGGAACTTGAAGCGGTCATGCTTGTCGGGGACCTTGACCGATTATGGCAAAAAATGGAGAGCCTATCCGAAGTTCCGACGGCGATAAAGGAGCACTGGAACGCCCTGCGCGGCTGGGTCGACCATTATTTCGAAACGAGCACCCAGTTCTTCCAGTCCATCGACCTGTACACATTCATAGTATCGGTCGTCGAGCGCATGAAGGGAAAAATGGCCCGGAGGAACCTGGACATACAGGTGGACGGCTCGCCCGACCTGTTCATTTCGATCGATCCCAAGATCCTTCGCGACATTGCCGAAGGCCTTATAAAGAACGCGATCGAGAACACACCGGATGGCGGGATGATCAGGATCGGCCTCGAGCAGAAAGACGACCGGATCGCCCTGTCGGTAACCGATACGGGAATAGGCATTACCGAGGAAAACAAGCGGTACCTTCTCGATGGACTGCATCACGCCAAGGAGACCGATCTTTATACGTCAAAGCAACCCCTTGAATTCGGCGCAGGTGGAAAAGGGCTCGATCTTCTCCGGATGAAGTATTATGCGCTGCGATTCGGGTTCGACATAACGTTCGAGAGCAATCGCTGCGTCTATATCCCGACCGATAAGGACCTTTGTCCTGGTGACATTTCCCTATGTAAGTCGGTCCGGAGCAAAGAGGAGTGCCTTAATTCCGGTGGCTCCACGTTCACCGTTTCCTTCCCTGTCCGGAAGAGATCTTCATCGCTCGATGAACCCTAGTTCGAACATGGACCATACTATTGTCACCGTCACGGATATCGCCATGCCAGGGGACACCGGCGTGGCGAAAATTGATAATTTCGTTGTCTTCATACCCGGTGCGGTGCCCGGCGACAGGGTAGCGGTCCGCATAATAAAACGTGAAAAGCGTTTTGGATATGCAGAACTGATCGCGATCGAAGAAGCGTCTCCCCATCGGATCCATCCGCCCTGCCCCCATTTTGACCGTTGCGGCGGCTGTACGATACAGTCGATACAGTATACAAAACAGCTCGAGATCAAGGAAACATATCTCAGACAATGCCTGAAGAGAATTGGGAAACTGGATATGCCTGACAGCATCTTTGACCCGATCACGCCCTCCCCGGACATTTTCTGGTATCGCAGTAAAATAGAACTGTCCTTTGGCAATGACGGCAACGGCCGCATCATTGCGGGTATGCGTGAAAAATCATCCCCCGCCGCTTTCGACGCCTCTTCGGTAATTCCTGTGCCAGAATGCGCAATATTCAGCCGGGCCCAGAAAAAGGTCGTCGAGGTTGTCGAAGACTACGTGCACTCGGAAGGCCTGTTCCCCTATGACGGACAGAAGAAGAGCGGCATTTTGCGGCACCTGGTCCTGAGGGAATCCAAGGTATCGGGCAGGCTTATGGTCATCGCGGAAACGAAGGACGAGGTGCCGCCGTCCATCAGCGAACTCTACTATCGCCTCAAACGGGAAGTCCCCGGGGTGACAAGCCTTTACAGGACTGTCAATAATCGTCCGGGTTCCTATATCGATTACAGTGATACGCGGCATGAGGGAGGAGAGCTTTACATTGAAGAATCCCTTGCCAGTCTCAAGTTCCGGGTCTATCCAGCGTCATTCTTTCAGCCGAACCCTGCCGGGGCGTCATTCCTGTACGAAAAGATCGGAACACTCACTTCGGCGGAAAGATACCGGAACGTGCTCGGGCTATACTGCGGCATGGCCCCGATCGAGCTCGTGGTATCCCGCAATGCACACCATGTCGCAGGTATCGATCACTCGAAAGAAAACATCGACAACGCCCGCGAGAACGCCTTGATCAACGGTATCGAAAACTGCACGTTCACTGCTGGAAAAGTTGAAGACATAGTTCTCGGCCGTGGGTTCAAAAGACCCGATCTCGTTGTGGTCGACCCGCCGAGAAGCGGGATCAGCCCGAAAGGCATCGATATAATAACAAGGCTTGGGGCCGCGTCTCTCATATACGTCTCGTGCAACCCCGCCACTCTCGCCCGCGACTTGAACCGCCTCGCATCGCGGCGATATTCCCCCGAACGCATAGCACCGTTCGATCTCTTTCCGCACACGTCGCATCTTGAAACTTTGGTGATGCTGAAGGCCGCGAAACGCGGCCGCAGTTTAGATCGTGAGCCGTAAGTCGCAACGCGGTGGGAGACCGTGAATCGTCAGTCGTTGGGCGTAAACAAAAATATCGTCATTCAGGCTTGCCGGAATCTAGCGTCTTTCAACGGTTTTTTTGCGAGAATTCATTAGTATTGAGCATTAATTCCTGAGAAAAAGAAAAAGCAAAGACACTGGATCCCGGCAAGCCGGGATGACGGTGGGCCATGCATTCTGCACTCCGGTACCTACCTGGTCACGAAAATTACGGTGTCACTCGAACCTAAAACATCGTGGACAGGTCGGAAAAAGCCTTGCATCTTACAATTTAATTATTCTCGATTGCTGGAATCCTCATCTCTCATTATAATAGTCTTATAACACGCCATTGCATGGGAGGTGCAGATGAAACCTGGTGATCTGAACGCACTTTTTAATCCAAAGACAATTGCCCTTATCGGGGCTACTGATACCAGCGAATCGGTCGGCAGGTCCATAATGGAAAATCTGATCGCATCGGGCGATAGAGAGATATTCCCTGTCAACCCGAACAAGGATGTTCTTTTCGGGCGGCAATGTTATCCGGGAATTTCATCCGTGAACCAGGAGGTAGACCTCGCGGTCATAGCGACACCGGCATTGACGGTGCCGTCTGTCGTCGAGGAATGCGGTGAGGCCGGCGTCGCCGGGATCATCATAATATCGGCGGGTTTCAAGGAAACAGGGGAGGCCGGGAAAGAGCTCGAGGACCAGATAACGGAGATCCGAAAAAAATACGGCATGAGGATAATAGGCCCGAATTGCATCGGCGTTGTCCGTCCTACGGTCAACCTCAATACATCGTTCTTGAAATCAAACCCAGATCCGGGGAATGTCGCATTCATATCCCAGAGTGGGGCCCTCGGCAGTGCAATTCTCGACTGGGCGGTGCGCGCCCATATAGGGTTCAGTATGTTCACGTCCTTAGGCTCCATGATCGATGTCGACTTTGCCGACCTTATCGATTATCTCGGCGAGGACTACAGGACGCGGAGCATCATGCTTTACATGGAAGGGATCGGCAACGCAAGGCGGTTCATGAGCTCGGCAAGGGGGTTCGCCCGCACAAAACCCATCGTCGTCGTAAAACCGGGAAAATTCTCGGAAAGCGCGAAGGCTGCATTGTCGCACACGGGGTCCATGGCAGGCAATGACCAGGTGTACGATGCCGCATTCAAGAGGGTTGGCGTGATACGCGTCAGCGAATTTTCCGACCTGTTCAATGCCGCGGCGGTCCTCGACTCGAAGTATCTTCCGCGGGGCGGCAGGCTGGCCATTGTCACGAACGCAGGCGGTTTTGGCGTGATGGCAACCGATACCCTGGTCTCACTCGGGGGGACCCTGGCCGAACTTTCGGACGACACAAAAGACAAGCTCAATGCCCTGCTGCCGCCTTACTGGAGCAAGGGTAACCCGATAGACATTCTTGGAGACGCGGACAGCGAATGCTATGCAGGGGCGATCAAGGCGTGCCTCGACGACCGCAATGTGGACGGGGTTCTGGTCATATACGCTCCACAGGCTATGCTGAGGCCCGATTTTCTCGCAGAGGCCGTCGTGGCCCTTGGAAAAGAGTCTGCAAAACCGATCATAACCTCATGGGTGGGCGGCGACTTTGTGGAGAGCGGCAGAACAGTGTTCCTCCAGAACAATATCCCGACATACGAGAGCCCCGAGGACGCTGTCCGGACGTACCTTCATATGTATCATTACCGGCGCAACCTGACGCTTCTTTACGAAACACCATCGGAACTCGGGGTAGCGGAAGGACCATCCAATAACCATCTCAAAGCCTTCATCAGGCGGTTGTCCAACGAGAAGAGATGCCTGAACGAGAACACATGCATCCTGACCGAGGCGGAGTCCAAGCAATTCCTGATCACGTACGGGATCAACGCCGCCGAGCCGCTCCTGTCAAAAGACGCCGAAGACGCAATGCACCTTGCCGAAGGCATTGGCTATCCCGTTGTCCTCAAGATCGTCTCCCCGGACATAACGCACAAAACCGATGTCGGTGGGATAAAAACAGGCATAGGGAACAAGTATGAATTGGCCGAGGCCTACACGGATATGCTGCAGACTGTAAGGCTCAAGGCGCCTGAGGCAGCGATAACCGGGATATCGGTCCAGAAAATGATCCAGAACATCGACTATGAGCTGATTGTTGGCGCAAAAAAAGACAAGGACTTTGGAACGATAATCCTGTTCGGCATGGGGGGCATCGGGACAGAAATTTTCAAAGATGTCAACATGGGGCTGCCGCCCCTCAACCAGATCCTCGCCCGCCGGCTCATGGAGGACACGAAGATATACAAAGTGCTCAAGGGCTTCCGGGGAAAGCGCCCCGCGCATATGAAAGGCCTCGAGGAACTGATCGTAAATTTCTCGAACATGATCGTCGATTTTCCGGAGATAAGCGAGATCGACATCAATCCTGTTGTCATTGCGGAAGGCAATGCGTACGCTCTCGACGCGCGCATCGTCCTCGACCTTGATCAGGTCGATCACAAGACCCTCTACCCGCATCTCGTTATTACGCCCTACCCGTCCCGCTACATCATGAACTGGCGCTTGAAGGACGGCACCGAGGTGGTCTTCCGGCCGATCAAACCCGAGGACGAGCCGCTTGAATATGAAATGCTGACAACGCTCTCTAAAGAATCGATGCGGGTCAGGTTCTTCTCCATCCTCAAGGAAATAACGCACGAGATGCTCATGCGTTTCTGCAACATAGACTACGACCGCGAGATGGCAATGGTAGCCGAGATACATGCGGACGGCAAAAAGCGGATAATCGGTATCTCGAGGCTCATCGTCGAACCCGACGGCAAGAGGGCCGAATACGCGGTGGTTGTTCACGATGACTTCCAGGGAAAAGGCCTCGGGTACAAGATGGTCGATATCCTCATCGGTCTCGCCCAAGATAAAGGAGTTGACGAGATCTACGGGAGTGTGCTGTCCGAAAACAACAAAATGCTCGCCGTCGCGGAAAAGCTCGGGTTCAAGGTCACCCGGGAACCTGACGGCATATCGCATGTGGCGCTGGCGCTTAAGTAGGCCCCTGCGGGGCCGTTTCAAGTTCCAGGTCTCGGGTGAAGGAATTAATCATTAGGGAATGTATGCGAGGCTGTTCCAGGTCTCGGGGCTCGGGCGGAAGACGATGAATTATGAAAGAAGGAAACTAAGGGGTGCACAGGGGTCGGAGCCGGCGGAGAGGTACGAGACGATACGGCATTATATAGCGGCGCTTCTCGAAGAGGGGACGTATTCGGCAAAAGAGATCTCGCAGATGATCAAGATACCGGAAAAGGATGTGTGTGATCATCTCGAGCATCTTCAGCGGACCCTCGGCAAAACCGATAAACACCTTGAAGTGATCCCCGCTTCCTGCAGGCACTGCGGCTTCGTTTTCAAGAAGCGCGACCGCCTCACCAAACCCGGCAAATGCCCGTCCTGTCGGTCGATACACATACAGGCACCGTTGTTCCATATCGAAAGACCGTAAGGCGTGAAGGCGCAAGGCGTTCAACCGCCATCTCAGACTTGGAGACCGTGCCGCAAACCCGGCAAGTCCGTCATTCCGGCCTCAAGAAGGCTGTGCCGCGATTTACCCAATCCCGTCATTTCACCGGCTTATTAAGGCGGAATCCAGCGTCTTTATTATTTTTCTAATTGATCAAGAGAATGGCAATACAAGACATATCCATCACAGCTTATTCATATTATTGAATAAAAGTAACTACAGAGACACTGGATCCCGGCAAGCCGGAACGACGATTAATGGAAGTCCGGTATTCCGGAGCGGAAAATGATAACCTAGAACTTGGAACGTAGAACGTTTTCGTTCTCTAAACGTTTGCTTTTCCACGACTTTTCTGCTATAAATTTCACTTGTCTATACGCGATGTCATAGTCGGGATATGGAGCGGTGAAGCAAAAACAGCACGATGGCTCCTTTATGTTCCTCTCGCCTGTCTTTCCTATCTGTACCAGATCTCGGTTATGGCCAAGGAGTTTATGTATAAGACGGGAATAATGAAAACACAAGATTCACCCATACCTGTTATCAGTGTCGGAAATATTACCCTCGGCGGGACGGGGAAGACGCCGGTCGTCGAGCGTCTGTCGCGTACGTTCAAGGATAGAGGCTTCAATCCGGGCATTATAACACGGGGATACCTGCGAACGAAGAGCGGGACGTTCCCCGTCGATGTAAAGAACGATTCCGCGGAAACGGCTGGCGATGAGGCCTACATGCTTGCGAAAAGGACCCGTATCCCCGTTATCGTGGGAAAGGACCGCCTAACGGCCATCGAATGCGGTGTAGACTGCTGCAATATAGACCTCGCTATCCTCGACGACGGGTTCCAAGTGAAAGATGTCAGGAAGGACGCGGATATCCTTATTCTCAACGGCAAGGAGTCGCTGGCAAGACAGGAGCTCTTCCCGTTAGGGCCGTACCGCGACCCTGTCTCGCGCGTACGGGAGTGCGACGCCATACTTGTGAGCAAGGCAGAGCCAGACAGCGCGACCATCGCCTTTACGCGGGGTATACCCCGTTTCCAGGTCCGCCACCATCCGGTGCATCTGTATAATATGAAGCAGGATATCATCACTCATTACGACTATGTGAAGAACAAAAGGATCGCGGCGTTTTCCGGCCTCGGCGACAATGAGTCTTTCTTTCAGCTCTTGAGGCAGCTAGGTGCCAATGTCGTGCACGAGACATCCTATCCCGATCATTACAGGTACACGCAGAGGGACATTAAAAAACTCGAATCTGTCAGCGATATCGAATGTATCGTTACAACCGAAAAGGACGCGGTTAAACTCCTCGGTATGGAGCTTCCGGACAATCTTTTTTACCTTTCCATCGAAGCCCGGATCGAGGACGAGGATACATTGATGGAGCTTCTTCTTAAGAAGACCACGACGCGTCCCCCGGTCCGCCTCGCTTAAAGAGGAGTGTAGGGTCGGGGAGCAAGGAATCAACGAAAGCAATCTTCAAACCACCCCGACCCGATAAAAATAGCATCACCCTCTCGCCGCATGGTGATTGGGAAAATAAAACAAGGAGGAGACAAGAGCATGTCAGATCACGTATTTATTTTCGACACGACATTGCGCGATGGCGAACAATCGCCCGGCAATACCATGAACACCCAAGAAAAGCTCAGGGTGGCGCGGCAGCTCGAGCTCCTCGGCGTGGATATCATTGAGGCGGGCTTCCCCATTGCCTCCGAAGGGGACTTCGATGCCGTACGGCAGATCGCGAAACTACTCAGGAACTGCCAGGTTGCCGGCCTTGCGCGGGCCAATGACCAGGATATAGATAGGGCATGGGAGGCCATTCAGGTGGCTGCACATCCGCGCATCCATACATTTATCTCGACGTCGGATATACACTTGAAGCACCAGTTCAGGAAGACTCGAGACGAAGTTCTCGTAATTGCCGTCGAGGCAACGAAAAGGGCGAAGAGGTATACGGACAACGTCGAGTTTTCTGCGATGGATGCAACGCGAAGCGATTGGGATTACCTCTGCGCGGTAGTGAAAGCGGTCATAGACGCCGGCGCGACAACAGTGAACATTCCCGATACGGTCGGTTACACCGTTCCACACGAGTTCGGCGAACTCATCCGGTATATAAAGAAAAACGTGCCGAATATCGACAAGGCAATCATCAGTGTCCATTGTCATAACGATCTCGGCCTTGCGGTCGCGAATTCGATAGCGGCCGTCCACAACGGGGCCCGCCAGGTGGAATGCACGATCAACGGCATCGGCGAGAGGGCGGGCAATGCATCGCTCGAAGAAATAGCGATGATATTAAAGACCCGCAAAGCCGAGTTTAATTGCGACACAAGCATCGTTTCGGAAAAGATATACCCGACGAGCAGGCTGGTCACATCGATCACGGGCACGCTGGTCCAGCCGAACAAGGCGATCGTAGGTTCAAACGCGTTCGCCCACGAATCGGGGATCCACCAGGATGGCCTCTTGAAAGCCAAGCTCACCTACGAGATCATGACACCCCAGTCCGTCGGGATCCCGAAAAGCTCTCTCGTCCTGGGAAAACATTCCGGCAGGCATGCCTTCCGGGACCGCATCGAAAACCTCGGTTACATGCTCGACGAGAAGGAGCTGAATCAAGCGTTCAAACGTTTCAAGGCGCTCTCCGATATCAAGAAGAACGTCTATGACGAGGACATCGAAATGATCGTCATGGATGAGATATACAAGACGGCCGAGCGCTGCAAACTAGTCTACCTGAGCGTCAGCTGCGGGAACAAGATCGTGCCCACCGCGACCGTCAAAATGGATATCGAAGGGGACATCGTCCAGGATGTCGGCGTCGGTGTCGGCCCTGTCGACGCAACGTTCAAGGTGATCAAGAAGCTGGTCAAAACGACCAGCAAGCTCGAAAAGTTCTCCATAAACGCTATCACGCAGGACATGGACGCCCAGGGCGAGGTCTTCGTCAAGCTGTCAGAAAAAGGCCTCAAGGCAATCGGTAAAGGGGCGGATACGGACATTATCGTGGCGAGCGCCAAGGCATACATCAATGCGCTGAACCGCCTGGAATACATGAAATCGAAAAAGGATAAGGGGAATAAGATATGGGAATGACGATCACCGAAAAGATACTGGCGGCACACGCCGACAAAGATTATGTCGAACCCGGGGAAATAGTCGATTGCAGGATCGATCTCGCCATGGCGAATGATATAACCGCACCGTTGTCCCTTGAGGAATTCGAAAAGGTTGGGGCCAAAAAGGTCTTCGATCCGAACAAGGTCGTTTTCGTCCTCGATCATTTCACGCCGAACAAGGATATCCTTTCCGCGGAGAACTGCAAGAGAATCCGCGAGTTCTCGATAAAATACGGGATAGTCAATTTCTTCGAAGGCGGCCAGTGTGGAATCGAACACGCGCTGCTTCCCGAGAAAGGGCTCGTCGTGGCAGGTGACGTCGTCATCGGTGCAGACAGCCATACGTGCACATACGGCGCTCTCGGCGCATTCTCGACGGGCATGGGCTCAACCGACATCACATATGGAATGGTCATGGGCCGAATCTGGTTCAAGGTACCGGAAAGCATCAAGTTCCACTGCTACGGGAAGTGGCAGAAATGGATCACCGGCAAGGAACTCATACTCCACATCCTAGGTATGATAGGCGTTGACGGCGCACTGTACAGCGCAATGGAATATACCGGTGATGCGATAGGTACATTGTCCATGGACTCTCGGTTCACCATCGCGAACATGGCGATCGAGGCGGGCGGAAAGAACGGCATTTTTCATGTCGATGAGAAAACGATAGCATTCATGAAGGAGCATGCGACGCGGCCGTACACGGTTTATGAAAGCGATGGCGACGCAAAATACAAACAGATCTTCGAGATCGATGTCTCGAAGGTGGGCTTTACCGTGGCCTGCCCTTCCCTGCCGTCGAATGCGAAGGACGCGGGCGAGCTCGGCAGCGTGGACGTCGACCAAGTCGTCATCGGATCATGCACGAACGGAAGGCTGGAAGATCTCGAGATGGTCGCGGAGATCCTGAAAGGGAAAAAGGTAGCAAAACATACGCGATGCATCATCATTCCCGCCACGCCGGCCATTTATGGCGAAGCGATGCGCCGGGGTTACTTTCAGATATTCCTCGATGCGGGATGCATTATCTCTCCTCCGACATGCGGGCCGTGTCTTGGAGGCCATATGGGCATTCTGGCGCGGGGAGAGAAAGCGGTTGCAACAACCAACAGGAATTTCATCGGAAGGATGGGACACCCTGAAAGCGAGGTATATCTCGCAGGTCCCGCTGTAGCGGCGGCAACAGCGATCAAAGGGAAGATCGTCCGCCCCGAGGAGGTAATATGATACTCAAAGGAAAAGTTTGGAAGTTCGGCGATAATATCGACACGGATATAATAATACCGGCGCAATACCTTGCCCATACCGACCCCAGGGTCTTAAGCCAGCATTGTATGGAGCCGCTTGCGCCTGATTTTGCGAAAAAAGTAAAATCGGGCGACATTATTGTGTCCGGCACCAATTTCGGGTGCGGTTCGTCCCGCGAACACGCGCCGCTCGCGATCACTGGACTCGGGATCCCGCTCATCATAGCAAAGACATTTGCGCGGATATTCTACCGCAACGCATTCAATAAGGGCCTCGCGCTCCTCGAGGCAGACATTTCCGACCTCGTCGAAGATGGCGACGAGATCGAAGCTGATATCTCTCAGGGCATTATTCATTGCAAAGGAAAAGAGATTCATGCCAAACCGATCCCCCCTTTCATGGAGGAACTTATCAATGAGGGCGGATTGATAAACCATCTCAAGAAAAAGCTGGAGGGCTAAAATGAAACAGTACAACGTAGCAGTAGCCGGGGCCACGGGTGCCGTCGGGAATGAAATGGTCAAAGTCCTCGAGGAACGAAATTTTCCGGTCAAAAACCTGACGCTTCTCGCTTCCTCGCGGAGCGTTGGCAAGACTATGAGCTTTCACGGTAAGGACGTGAAGGTAGAGGAGCTGAAAGAAGATTCCTTCAAGGGCATCGACATCGGTCTCTTTTCACCCGGCGGATCGGTAAGCCTCAAATTCGCCCCGATAGCCGCTGCAAGCGGATGCGTTGTCATCGACAACACCAGCGCTTTCAGGATGGCTCCGGACATCCCCCTCGTAGTACCGGAAGTCAACGAGCATGCAATCGCAGAACACAAGAAACGGGGTATCATCTCCAATCCCAACTGCTCCACCATTCAGATGGTCGTCGCACTGAAACCCTTGCATGACGTGGCAAAGATCAAAAGGGTGGTCGTGTCCACCTACCAAGCCGTATCCGGAACAGGCCAGAAGGCCATCCGCGAACTGGAAAACCAGGTGCTTGCGATATACAACATGAAGCCGATAGAAAAAAAGGTATATCCACACCAGATCGCCTTTAACATCCTTCCGCACATCGATAGCTTCCTGGAGAGCGGCTACACCAAGGAAGAAATGAAGATGGTCAACGAGACTAAAAAGATCCTGGAAGATGATAACATCGCCGTGACCGCGACAACCGTCAGGGTCCCGGTCTTCTACGGACACTCCGAATCCGTCAACGTCGAGTTCGAGAGCGAAATGACCCCGGATATGGCACGCGAGATTCTTGCCAGGGCCCCGGGCATCAAGCTGGTCGACGACCCATCGAAAAACCTCTACCCGCTCGCACTGGAAGCCGCGGGAAAAGACGACACATACGTCGGCCGCATCAGGCTCGACGACACCGTCAAATACGGTCTAAACATGTGGGTAGTTGCCGACAATATCAGGAAGGGCGCTGCATTGAACGCGGTACAGATAGCGGAGTCGCTGATCGCAAAGTATCTCTGAGATGTTCCAGGTTCCAGGTTCGAAAAGAATTTTCAACCTGGAACCTGGAAGCCAAAAAGGTTTTCCTATGCCCGAAAATGAAACCGCAGATACTCTGAATGATGTTCTCGTACTGGAAGTACCCTATTCCGATCTCTCCCGTTTCGACACGACAGGACGGATGAAGGAACTGGCGAAGCCGGGGGAACCTCGGAAACCGTCGATGAACCCGGTAAAGAGGTTCGTCATAAGCACGCTCGGCATTTTCTTTCTGATGGTCGGGTTCATCGGATTCGACAGCAGCCAGAACCTCCTCATCAGCATCAGCTGCATCTTCTTCGGCATCCTCATCATCTGGACCTTTATAGCATGGCCGGAGATGCAGAGAAGGAAGGCCGCCCCTCCGTTGAGCAATGGAAAGAACCCTGAGGTATCCATAACATTCAACAAAAATACCATCGTGCTGCGCTCACCGTATAATCAGCTAAAAAAGGACTGGTCCGAATTGGCGGAACATAAGAAAACAAAAAAAGGCTTCCATTTCACTTTCACCGACGGGATCGAAGCCTACCTCCCGCTCGACGCCTTCTATGAGGGTGAACTAAAAACCCTCACCACACTCCTGCAGAATAAGAAGATCATTTAGCTCCAAAAGCCGTAAATCGTGAAACGTAAAACGTGAGAACACCCTCTTCTTATCTTTGTGGTTTCGACCGCTCCAGTTCCGCGATCTCGTCCTCGATGTCTTTTATCGTGAGGCGCATGCGGGTGATGGAGGCAATCCTGTCACGGATAAACGGGTCTTCGGGCGATACCATCTTTTCGCAGGTGAACTGGTCGTACACGTATTCGCCGATCTCGGCGTTCACCTTCTGTATCGAGCGCTGCAGCTTCGCGACATCGAGGTATTTCCTTTTCCCGATCATCGCCTGGCGCTCCACATTGAACGCAATGTCCTGCGCCGTCTCCTTCAGCGTCTTCAAGCCTTCTTCTGTCCTCTTCTTTATATCGTCGATAAGCGCCATCTTTCCTCCGTGGAAATATCTGATCGTCAGTCGTAAGTCGTGAGGTGTTAAAACCGTATATAACTTTTTGGTCGTTACTACTTACGACTGACGATTTACGACTTACAATTAGTACAAGAACATCGGTTTCCCCAGCATGTCCCTCACTTTTGGCCGGTACGAGTCGGTGTCGTACAGTGCGGTGACATCGACCTGCTTTTTAGCGGTTATGACCATATCGAGCGGGACGGTCGTAAAGATCCCGTTATGCAGGGCGACCATGCGCCCCCTGTGGCCCATGGCGACCTGATCGAGCGCAAGGCTTCCGTACGAAACGGCGACCATCCGGTCAAGGGAGTCGGGCGCACCGGAGCGCATCATGTAGGCAAGCTGCTGATATATGACGTTTACACCGCTGCGTTCTTTTATCTCCTGCGAAAGGAGGTTCCCTACTCCGCCGAGTTTTTTGTGGCCGTACGCATCCTCGATGCCTGATTCCTTAACCGTTCCCCCGATCACGTGCGCTCCTTCGGAGATAGTCATAATGGCATAGTGAGAGGGGTTCTTTTCACGGTCCCCAACGAGATACCCGATAAGCTTGTCGATATCGAAGGGAACCTCAGATATGACTGCCCGGTCAACGTCGGCCAGGTACGCGGCGATAAGTGATGTCTCTCCCGAGTTCCGGCCAAAAAGCTCGACTACGCATATGCGTTCGTGGGAACCGGTCGTCGTCCGCAAGGCATTTATCGCATCGACGGAGCGTGTAACTGCGGTAGAGAAACCGATGCAGAAATCCGTGCCGAACACGTCATTGTCCATTGTCTTAGGAATGGCGACGATCTGTACCCCTTCCCTGTTAAGCCGGGTTGCGTAACTCAAGGTGTCATCGCCACCGATCGGGATGATCGCGTCTATTTCAAGGAATTCTAGGACCTTCAGTATGTGCCCGGTGCAATCCATCTTGTCGCCGGACACTACGGCTTTGTCGGAATCCACGACATAGTGCGGGACTTCAGAGATATTCACGTTTCCCGGATTTGTCCGGGAGGTATGCAGGATCGTCCCGCCCGTCCTGTCGATCGTTCGCACTTTCTCGACGTTCAGAGGGACTATATATTGCTGAATGGCCTCCGGATCGTCGATATTCACACGCAGAAGGCCCATCCATCCCCGGCGGACACCTATAATATCTATGTCATTGGCCTCTGCACGAACAACGACAGCCTTGATGGCCACATTAAGCCCCGGGACATCTCCGCCCCCCGTCAATATGGCCACCCTTTTCCTTCGTGCCATCTCTTGTAACCCCCTGTTCTTTCCGCAGATTCAACCTTATTTGTGTATAGCCTCTGCCACCCCGACTTGTCAAGGGCAAGTCGGGGTGAGTCTTTCTTCCGGAGACTTGGGACACGAGACTATCAATGACCTGAACTGCCAGTTCAGGTCATTGATATTGTTCAGTCTTTATGCTAGATTAGGGAGTTGGTTACAGTCTGATGAACGTCCGCGAACGATTGGAAGAACGCGAGGATAAGATATTCTCGCCGTACGCACAAAAAAGTGCTTTGACGCGCGGAAGAATGCGGTATGAGCCGGAATGTGACATCCGGCCCGCATTTCAGCATGACCGCGACCGGATCACGCACAGCAAATCGTTCAGGAGGCTCAAGTACAAGACCCAAGTATTCCTGTCACCGGGAGACCATTATCGGACACGCATGACGCATACCCTGGAGGTATCGCAGATCGCGCGGACGATCGGCAGGGCGCTATCGCTCAACGAGGACCTCGTGGAGGCGATCGCGCTCGGCCACGATCTCGGCCACACTCCGTTCGGTCATTCCGGCGAAGAGGTGCTCAATACCCTCTACCCGGACGGGTTCCGGCATTACGAACAGAGTCTCAGGGTCGTCGATATCCTCGAGAAAGATGGACAGGGACTGAACCTGACGCAGGAGGTCAGGGACGGCATCGTCAAGCATTCAAAGGGTAAAGGCGATATACTGATCAATGACGATCATGAAAAGCCCCTGACCAGGGAAGCGGAGGTTGTCCGGATAGCCGATATCATTGCATACATAAATCATGATATCGACGACGCCATCCGCGGCAGCGTGATATGTGAAAATGACATTCCGAGGCACTTAACCGACCATCTCGGCCATACGGTATCGGACCGTATAGACACGATGGTCCGCGGAGTTATCTCAAACACGCTGGAGAGCGGCACTATGCAGATCGGCTGCGGCGAGGAGTTGGAATCTTACATGGTCGAGATGCGCGGTTTCCTTTACGAACGCGTATATGAAAGCCCTGTGGTCCATTCCGCTTTCATCAAGTGCTCGAAGATAATCGAGGACCTCTACGATTTCTTCCTGAGGAACCCGGATGCCTTCCTGAAAGAGACGGGCCGGGACGACTTTTACGATAAGCCCGTCACGTGCGTACGGGACTTCATTGCCGGCATGACTGACCGGTATGCGTTCAGTCTTTTCGAAAAACTCTTCCTCCCGATGCCCTGGAGCATCCCGGTATAAGGAAGGCAAAATATAATGTATATGGCCATCAAGCACGATTGATCGGTACATTGCAAGGGAGTTCACAATGATGGACAAAGTTTACGATCCCCACAGCATCGAGCAAAAATGGTACGCCTACTGGCTGGAAAAGGGATATTTTACCGCGAAAAACGATACGTCGAAGGGATGTTTTTCCATGGTCATCCCTCCCCCGAATGTAACGGGGTCCCTTCATATGGGCCATGCCCTCAATAATACCCTACAGGACATCGTTACGCGCTATTTCCGCATGTGCGGGGCAAATTCGCTGTGGCTCCCCGGAACGGACCATGCCGGCATAGCGACCCAGAACGTCGTCGAGCGTGAACTTGCAAAGGAAGGGACCGACCGCGAAGCACTCGGCAGGGAGAAATTCATCGAACGCGTGTGGCAGTGGAAGAAACAGTCGGGAGGCACAATCATCGAGCAGTTGAAGAGGCTGGGAGCATCCTGTGACTGGTCGCGCGAACGGTTCACGATGGATGAAGGGTTAACCCGCGCCGTCCGCGAGGTGTTCGTAAGGCTCTACAAAGAAGGTCTTATCTACCGGGACAATTACATAATCAACTGGTGCCCGCGATGCAAGACCGCCTTGTCCGACCTCGAGGCGGAGCACGAGGAGACACCGGGGCATCTCTGGTACATACACTACCCCCTGGCATCGGACGAAGGATACCTTACGGTCGCAACGACCCGGCCGGAAACGATGCTGGGCGATACGGCCGTCGCCGTAAACCCGGAAGACCCGCGCTACGGCAAATATGTCGGGCAAAACGTGATACTTCCGATAGTCAACAAGGAGATCCCTGTCATCGGGGATTCATATGTCGATATCGAATTCGGCACCGGGGCGCTGAAGGTAACGCCGGCTCACGACCTCAACGACTTCGAGATAATGAAAAGGCACAACCTGGAACTGGTCACCGTCATAGACGAAGACGGCAACATGAACGAGAACGCGCTGCATTACCGGGGAATGGACCGTTTCGAGTGCCGCAGGAAGATCGTCGAGGAACTGGACGAAAAAGGGTATCTCGAAAAGATAGAACCTTACCCGGTGGGCGTCGGCAAATGCTACCGTTGCAAGACGGTCGTCGAGCCTTATCTCTCCCGGCAGTGGTTCCTCAGGATGAAGCCCCTCGCCGAACCGGCGATCGAAGCCGTACGCGAGCACAGAGTGCGCATCATCCCCGAGATGTGGGAAAAGGTGTATTTTGAATGGATGGAAAATATCAGGGATTGGTGCATCTCGCGCCAGATCTGGTGGGGGCACCGCATCCCTGTCTGGTACTGCACCGGGTGCAATGAAATGATCGTTGCGGTCGACGACCCGGCAGAATGCCCGAAATGCGGCGGGGGCTTATCCCAGGAATCCGACGTCCTCGACACGTGGTTCTCGTCCGGGCTCTGGCCGTTCAGCACCCTCGGCTGGCCCGACAAGACCCGCGATCTCGGGCAATTTTACCCCACATCACTTCTCATTACGGGATTCGATATCCTCTTTTTCTGGGTTGCACGGATGATCATGATGGGGCTCAAATTCATGGGCGACGTCCCGTTCAGGGACGTTTACATCCACGCCCTTGTCCGCGATGCCGAGGGCAAGAAAATGAGCAAATCGAAGGGGAACGTGATCGACCCCCTGATCATTATCGACGAATACGGAACGGACGCATTCCGTTTCACGTTGACAATGCTTGCAGCCCAAGGCCGCGATGTTCTCCTGTCCGAGGAACGCATCGAAGGGTGCCGTAATTTTATCAATAAGATCTGGAACGCCTCAAAGTTGTCCCTTGCATTTCTCGGGGATGAGAAACCTGCTCATTCCGGAAAAGGATCGGCCTTCCTTCCCGACAGATGGATACGGTCACGTGCCCAGCGCGTCATCAACGAGGTCCGCGAGAGCATCACATCATATCGCTTCAACGAGGCCGCAAATTCCCTGTACAGCTTCGTCTGGCATGAATACTGCGACTGGTACCTGGAATTGATAAAACCCAACCTTTATGGAAAGATAGACCGGTTCGACACCAAAGTGACCAAGGGTGCGCTCCATAATACGCTTCAGGATATTCTCAAGCTCCTGCACCCGATAACACCGTTCGTTACCGAAGAGATATACCAGAGAGTCCCCGGCAACGATGGTTCGAGCATTATGGTCTCCCCGTTTCCGGCCACGGATGAAACCGAGATCGATGCAGAAAGCGAAAAGATGATGGAAACCATCATGGGTATCATCGATGTGATCAGGAACATTCGCGGGGAAACGGGCATTGCCCCGAATATCCGCATTGAGGCGATGATCCGGGCGAACGGCAATGAAGCCTTTCTCAGGGACTACGAATACTACATAAGAGAACTCGGCAAGGTCGAACACCTGTCCTTTATCGACGGCTCGTCACCCGAGCACTGCGCTGTTGGCGTCTATAAGAATATCGAGGTCTTCGTGCCGCTTAAAGACCTCATCAATGTCGCAAAAGAATTGGGCAGGATCCAAAAAGAACTTGCAAAGATAGAAGAGGATAGCGAAAAAATAAAGAAAAAACTGGGAAATGAGGCGTTTCTCCAGAAAGCTCCGCCTGACGTAATTGCAAAGAACGAGGCTCAGTATGCCGAACTTGCTGTCAAGAAAGAAAAACTGATGGTCAGCAAAGGGGTCCTTGAAAACCTTTCGAGGTAATCGATGCCGTTAAATTTTTCCCTGATCGAAACATTCATCGCCGATCACCAGGAACACATGAAGGACAAGGCGATGCTGCGCCACGAGCGCTATCGCATACTTGGCGAACTGGGGAACGCATTGCAGACAGTGCTCAAGGATTACGAGGTGTTCGAATCTGAACTGCACAGCCTCGTGATAGACGTAGTCAACAATACAACCTCCTATGAAACACTGAACGAGTGCCATCAGCGGGCAGTGGCGGGCGTCGAGAACTTCTATCTCGAGGAGGACACGATAGTCGACGTCCATGACCTGTTCCGCATTATACGCGACAGAATTGCGATACGCGTGCTTGAACTCGTCGAAAATGAAATGGCGGATGAAGGACTGGGAAGGCCTCCCGTGGATTATGTCTGGGCAGGCCTCGGCAGCGAGGGCCGGGACGAACAGACCCTGGTCACAGACCAGGACAACATGCTGATCTACGACGAGACGGATGACTCTTTTGCTTCCGATGAGTTGAAAAGGCTTTATCCCGAAATAACGGGCGGCTCATCATCCAAAACCCTTCTCCATGTATACTTTGAGATGTTCGCACGAAAAGCATCGGAGAGGCTCAACGATGTCGGGTTCGATAAATGCAAGGGCGGTGTCATGCCGGTCAACGAGCGCTGGCGAGGTTCGAGGACCGATTGGAAGAAGAGGATCGAGGACCGTTTTAACCGCAGTACCGGCATCTTCGAACCGCTCGATGTTATCATCCTGACCGATGCCCGGGCGGTAAAGGGAAACAGGGAACTGCTCGATGATTTCATGAGCTATTTCTTCGCGATGCTGACAAATCACAAAAGCTTCATGAAAGAATTCATTCAATCGGCAGTCCTCATGCCAAGCGCCCTTACATTCTTCGGCGGGTTCAAGCTGGAGAAGGAAGGCGAACACAAGGATAAATTCAATATTAAAGTGCTCGGTTGGTCACCGCTCATATTATCGGTACGAATGCTTTCCCTTTCCAACGGCATATTTGAAAGAAACACCCTGAAGCGCATCTCGATACTCAGGGAACGCAACATCATAAAAAAGGACATGGAAAATGCCCTCACGGACGCCTATTTCACATTTGTTCGTTACAGGCTCATCAATCAGATGAACGCTCGTGATGAGGGCAACAAAAGCTCGAATTTCCTCCGACCCGACATGCTCGGCCCCGATGAACAGGACCGGTTAAGGCGGGCCATGAAATCCGTAGAATCCTTCCAGAAATTCATCCAGGAAACGCTGCTCTTCGGACAGCTTGTATAAGGGGGTTATGATGAAAGTAGTGGAGCTCATGAACAAGAACGTGGTAACCTGCCATCCATCGGAAAAATTGAATATCATTCTCAATAAGCTCGAACTATTTAAAATAGCGGGCATGCCTGTTGTCGATAAAGGCAGGCTTGTTGGCATAATTTCCCAGAGTGATATCCTGAAGGGTGTTAAGAATGGCACGATCGACGACCTGACCGTAGCCGATGTAATGACCGTAAACGTAGTGACAGTACCGCCGACAGAATCGGTAATAGTCGTTGCCAAATTGATGGTCGAAAACCACATCAACAGGATACCCATTGTCGATAACGATAAGGTGGTGGGAATAGTGACGAGAGGAGATATAATAAAAGCGGTGGCAGAGTGCGGGTGAGTAAGTAATGAGTAATATTTCTGGCGTCATTAGGGCGAAGAGGCTGTGTCGCAATATCGCAATCTCCCGTCCGTCATCCCGGGCAAGCCGGGATGACGGTTTGTGGGGCTCCGACGAATTTTGTATAAATGGCAGGTATATGGAACACGAGGTGGATATATGAAAATCACGAAAGAAACGGTCGAATACGTGGCACATCTGGCGAGGCTGGAGCTTAGTCCCGACGAGGTCGAGGCATATACGGGCCAGATCGACAAGGTCCTAGAGTACATGGAATCACTGAATAGCCTGAATACGGACAATGTCGAGCCCACGAACCATCCTGTCCCGGTTGCATGCGTCATGCGGGAGGATGCGGTAAAGCCATCGTTTACAGCGGAAGAATCCGTCGGCAATGCACCGCGCCGCGTAGACACATTTTTCAGGGTGCCACCGATAATGGAACAGGAATGAAATAGGGTTCTAGGTTCTAGGTTAAAAAAGATGGTCTTTGTAGTTAACCTGGAACGTAGAACCTAGAACCTCAGCACAAGGAGACCGAGTGGACAATCTGTTTGACCTGACCATAATTCAATTGCGGAAAATGTTGAAAAAAAAGGAGATCACGTCCGTCGAACTGACCGAATACTATCTCGGGCGCATAGACCGGTACGACGGTGAGATCAAGGCATTCCTGCGGCCCACGGAGGAGATAGCTCTCCAAATGGCGAGGGACGCCGACGAAAAGATAGCGCGTGGCGAAGAGGGGCCCCTTCTCGGCATACCTCTTGGCCTGAAAGACATTCTGTGCACGAAGGACATAGAGACCACGTGCGCATCGAACATATTGAAAGGCTTCGTGCCGCCGTACGATGCGACGGTAATCAGGAAATTGAAAGATGCAGGGTATGTGCACCTCGGCAGATTGAATATGGATGAATTCGCAATGGGGTCTTCTACAGAAAATTCTGCGTTTCAGACCACGAAAAACCCCTGGGATATCACGCGCATCCCCGGCGGGTCAAGCGGCGGTTCCGCTGCGGCGGTTGCCTCCGGACTTTGTGTCGCGTCACTGGGTTCGGATACGGGCGGCTCGATACGTCAGCCTGCCGGACTTTGCGGCGTCATCGGCATGAAGCCGACGTACGGTAGAGTGTCCCGCTATGGCCTTATTGCATTTGCATCATCGCTCGATCAGATCGGCCCTTTCTCGCGCAGCGTGAGCGATTGCGCTACGATGCTCAACGTTATCGCGGGATACGATCCTATGGACTCGACATCGATCCCCGAACCGGTACCCGACTACCATTCATTTCTCGGCAAAGACCTTAAAGACGTCAGGATCGGCATCCCAGGTGAGTATGCCATCAAGGGGATCGAGGACGATGTCAGGAAGAACTACGAAGAAAACCTTCAGGTATTCAAGGATCAGGGGGCAACGCTTGTTGACATCTCGTTACCGCATACCGGGTATGCTGTAGCTACGTATTATATTATTTGTACGGCTGAAGCGTCTTCAAACCTGGCACGATATGACGGCGTGAAATACGGTCTGCGCGAAGATGGAAAAGACATTATCGAAATGTATAAAAATACGCGTAACAAAGGTTTCGGCCAGGAGGTAAAACGCAGGATAATCCTCGGGACATATGTCCTTTCTTCCGGTTATTACGACGCATATTACCGCAAGGCCGGAAAGGTGCGCACCCTTATCAGGCAGGATTTTGATGCGGCGTTCGCATCATGCGACCTTATCGTCACGCCTCTGTCCCCGACCACCGCGTTCAAGGCCGGCGAACGCATTGAAGACCCCCTGACGATGTACCTGTCGGACATCTTTACCATACCAGTAAATCTCGCAGGACTGCCCGCGGTGTCCATCCCTGGAGGCTTCGATACGAACGGGCTCCCGATAGGCCTGCATATAATCGGCAAGGCACTCGATGAAGGCCCGATTCTCCAGGCAGCCCATGTGTTTGAATCTGTCAAGAAAGTGAGGACCATCCCGGAGCGACTGACGAGATGGGTAGTTCCAGATTCTAGGCTGAAAAAACCTACACAGCAGCATTTAAACCTAGAACCTGGAACATAGAACCAGTAAGAGCCATGAACATCATACGTGCAAAAGCCTTGATGATCGCTTTGAAAAATATGGGCGTCGAACAGTATATCGGCGCACAGAAGGACGGGCCCACCCTCGAGGGCCTTAAAAGAGTGGTCATGGCCTGTATGCGGTGCCCCCTCGCCCAAACACGAAAGACGGTCGTCTTTGGCGAAGGCAACGCGAACGCTGACATCGTTTTCATCGGTGAAGCGCCGGGCGAAGAAGAAGATAACCAGGGCCGTCCGTTCGTCGGCAGGGCAGGCAAACTGCTCGATCAGCTTATCGAACGAATTGGCGTAAAGAGAAACGACGTTTTTATCTGCAATGTCCTCAAGTGCCGTCCCCCGGGAAACCGCGATCCTGAACCGGATGAAATAGCGTGTTGCAAAGACTATCTTCTTGCGCAACTCGCTATTATACGACCGAGGGCCATATGCACCCTTGGCCGCCACGCTTATAACACCCTTCTCGGGGTGGACGCAGCGATCACACGGATCAGGGGAAAGATGACGACATTTCAGGGAATTCCGCTTCTCCCCACATACCATCCCTCATATCTTCTGCGCAGTCAGGGGAAAATAAAAGAAGCCCGGGAAGATATGGAAACCTTGAGGCAATTCGTGAAATGATAAGTGAATGGTTAACAGTGAGGAGTAACCGATGCACTGGAATTATCAACGGAGAACGTAGAACGAACAACGCAGGACCCGCTCGAAGGAGTCGATGACACGATGAAATATATACTTGGCCCGATGAAGGTGCCGTTCTTGATACTCACGCCGATGTGTATACTTGTTGGCATAGCGACAGCCATGTGGTCGGGCGTCCATGTCAGCGTTGCACCTATCGTGCTGATAGTCGTCGGTGCGGTGTGCTCGCACATCAGCGTGAATGCGCTGAATGAATATCACGACTTTAAGAGCGGCCTTGATTCGAGAACAGAAAGGACGCCTTTCAGCGGCGGAAGCGGGACGCTCCAGGAACGTCCCGACAAGGCCCCGGCCGCCCTGGCAACCGGTATCATATCACTCTTGCTTTGCTTTTCGATCGGGATGTATTTCGTATTCACGGTCGGCGCACTGCTTTTGCCGCTCGGTCTTCTTGGGGTCGCCCTCATTGTCTTTTATACCCGATGGATCACGAAGAGACCGATTATCTGCCTTGTGGCACCGGGGCTCGCATTCGGCCCCCTCATGGTACTGGGGACACACTTCGTCCTGACGGGTTCATATTCGTGGACAGCCTTTCTTGCCTCCTTGGTACCAGGCTTCCTCGTCAGTGCTCTTCTTCTTCTCAACCAGTTCCCGGATATGGATGCCGATAAGACGGTCGGACGGAGGCACCTGGTCATCCTTCTCGGAAGGAAGAATGTGGCGCGCATCTATATCTTTTTCCTCACAGCTTCATACGTGCCTATCATTCTCGGTTATGCACTGGGAGTCTTCCCCGTTCATGTTTTCATCGCCCTCGCGACAATTGTCCTTGCAGTTCACACATCACGGGGAGTGCTGCGATATTCGGATGAAATGAAAAACCTAGTCCCCTACCTGGGGAAGAACGTAATCATAGATCTGGCGACACCTGCACTGCTCGCGATCGGTCTTATGATCGCATCGTCATAAAAAGCGTCTCTCTATTCCGTCATTTAGGCCTTAAGACCCGGAATCCCTCCCATGAACGTCATTCCGGGCTTGGAGACTGTGTCGCAATCTCCTAATGCCGTCATTCCACCCCCCCCGTGGCGGAATCCAAGGTTTTTCTTTTCGGTTTTTCCAGAATCATGAAAATAGTAAACAGCAAGAAAAACCAAACCTTGTATGATACTCCCCATGGAATATCACAGACCATCCATGATAAAAAGGAAA
>Ga0172382_10003495_pt1 | contig 24889 bp, 20 predicted proteins | sample Leawel138RmetaG_FD_122245 | JGI IMG/M metagenome (GOLD analysis project Ga0172382, IMG submission 122245) | Leachate microbial communities from a municipal landfill in Southern Ontario, Canada - Leachate well 138R metaG | ecosystem: Engineered > Solid waste > Landfill > Unclassified | place...
CCTGCCTGCTTGCGCGATGCGCTGTTTATGGGCATTTTAAGTGGATGATGGAAAAGTTCACGGTCATTTGACTGTGGGCTTTTTGTTTTTGTTAAACAAAAGGGAGGGGTAATTATGTTATTGCAGCAAACTGTACAGAGGATTGGCGAACTTGACGGGGAGGCCATGGGCAAGGCCAGGGACCGTATGGACAACTTGATCAAACCGCCGGGCAGTCTGGGGCAACTGGAGTTAGTAGCCGTCAGGATGGCCGGGATTACCGGTAACCCGCGGCCACAGGTAGGCAAGCGTTCGGTAATTGTCATGGCCGGTGACCACGGCGTATTGGAAGAGGGAGTCAGCGCAGCGGCCCAGGAAGTAACCGGACAAATGCTGCCTGCTTTCATAAATGGCGTAGCCGGCATAGGGGTGCTGGCCCGCCACGCCGGAGCAACTTTAACAGTTGTTGATATCGGAGTAGCCGGCGATGTGGATGTACCCGGTGTGGTACAACGTAAAGTTAGGCCGGGTACCGGCAATATTGCTGCCGGCCCGGCGATGACAAGGGATGAAGCGGTGGCTGCCCTGGAAGTGGGAATCGCGGTAGCAGTGGCGGAAATTGAACAAGGCAGTACGCTGATAGCCCTTGGTGATATGGGCATTGGCAATACCACGCCTTCCAGTGCTATACTGGCGGTGTTTGGCGGGTATGACGCCATAGATGTAACCGGGCGGGGCACCCTGATCAACGACGAGGTGTTAGAGAACAAAAGGCAGGCGGTGGTCAAGGCTCTGGAAGTAAACAAGCCGGACCGGTCGGACGGGGTGGATGTGCTGGCCAAAGTGGGCGGCCTGGAAATTGCCGGCCTGGCCGGTGTGATACTGGGCTGTGCATCACGGCGGGTTCCGGTGTTGGTGGACGGGTTTATTACCGGCGCCGCCGCATTGGTGGCTGCTTCAATCGCACCGGCGTCCAAAAACTACATGTTTGCGTCCCACCAATCTGCTGAACCCGGTCACCGCATGATGTTGGAGATGTTAGGGTTGACTCCTGTGCTGCATGCTGACATGCGCCTTGGCGAGGGTACCGGTGCGGCGCTGGTGATGCATATAATAGAAGCTGCCTGTCGGGTGCTGGACGAAATGATCACCTTCCAGGAAGCAGGCGTAGCCGACATGGAAGAGGACAAATTGCTCAAATAAAACTAAAGGTGTGTCAAGGGGACGGTTCCTTTGACACACTTTGCATCTTTTAAGTCCCCCAAAATAATTTTTTAAGCCCCCCCCAGAAGAGGTGTGTCCCCTTACTCCAATGCTATTTTAGTAGGTAAAAAATACCAACACTAGGTAATAGTCCTGGTGCAAATCAATGTTTTTTAAAAATTACTTGGTTTGCAAATAATCTCCTTAATCTTGGTATCAAAGAAATGATTAGAATGAGCCGGGATAATTACTGCTGCAGTATCGGCGCCTTTGCCGGACCCGCCGATGGCAATGATTTCTTTACCGTATGGTATAAGGCCTGCATCCAGGGCCATCCCCCCCACCTCGACGCAAACCTTGATACCATGCCCGAACATACGCAGAGTTTGGGCCATTATTTCCGAAGGGTAAACCCCGCCGAACTTGTTGCGGATAGCCCGGTCCACTCCGGCCAGCAGGTGGGTGGTAAACAGCACCTTTATCCCGATTTCGTTTAGCTCCCGCTCAGTGTCTTCGCTCATCCGCCTGATGCCAGGCCCGTCAAAACCTACGTGGTAACTTACGCAAGCCACACTGCGCCCGCAACCGGCCAGTTTCCTGGCGGTGGCGCCGGTGCTGGATGCAACTACCAGGTATTGTATGTTCAGTTCGACTGCCCTCTTAAGTGCTTCCCTGATAGTTGAATTCGTATTATCGGGCCCCTTTTTATCCCAATGCAAAAAATTCACTCCCTTGGTTTATTTACCAATTATTGTAGACAATCTACGGCAATAAAGCAAGGCAGGGGGCAGGCTGGTTTTAACTATACTAATAAAAAGTTCTCCTTAAAAAACAAAAAGACTCCGCCATAACCGGCAGAACCTTTTTAACTGGTGGACGAGAGGGGATTCGAACCCCCGGCCCCCGCGTTGCGAACGCGGTGCTCTCCCGCTGAGCTACACGCCCCTTTAGCGGAAAGGTAACAGTGGAAAGGGGACACACCTCTTCGAGGAATGTCCCCAATTGGTGCAATATAAATATTATCACATACATGGTTTCTAATCAAGCAGGGTTTTATTCCCTGTCGACAACCCCGGTCTGGTAATCGTATACCAATTTCGAAAGATGATGCATTACCGACATTGTATCGCCGTATCCCGGGGTATCTCTGCTGGTCAACACAAGGATATAGGGACGCCTGGGATGTACTACATAAGCCGCATCGTTATAGGTATGTTCCGGAGGCCAGGTGCCAATCTTATTTGCTACCCTAATGCCGTCGGGTAGCGGGGCAGGAATACGATCTTTGTAACGGGAGTTGAACAGGTGGTTCAGCAACATGGTGCTGTTGGTGTTATAGGAACGTGAGAAATCAAGCATTGCGTACATATAAATGCTCAGGTCAAACGGACAGGTAATAATGGCGTTGTCGTCCACTACCTTGGCGCCCAGAGAACGCATAAATTCTTTGATCTCCCGGCGGCCCAGCCTTTCCAATAACATATTGGCAGCCACATTATCGCTTTGTATAACAGATAATTCGGATAACTGAGCCACAGTATAACGGGAACCTGGTTTTTGCTCCTTTAAGATACCAGTGCCGCCTTCCAGGTGCCTCTCAGCATAAAGCAGTTCTTCGTTCAGCTCTAGCCTGCCCTCTGCCGCTTCACGGTAAAGGTAAAGGTTTAACGGCAGTTTAAAGGTGCTGGCAGCATGAAAAGTTGTTTGCGCATTATGACCAAATTGTCGGCCGGAGTTCAGGTCAATGAAGTAAAGCCCATAAGTACCCGGATGTTCTTCCAGGTAAGCAGATATCTCTTTTTCAAGGGGGCCGTAATCCGGCAAGAAAGGGGCGTGCTTTTTAAGAGGCATGTACATTCCCGGAACGGACATGAACAGCAATAACGTAACAATGACTGTAAACATGAGCCTGGCTGATTTCACGGCAACCTCCAAATAAAAATGGTTACATGTTAAATGTAGCATAAATTATGTTTATAATCTACAAAAAAGTAATAAAATTCCAAATATAACACTTGAAATATTTCACTTCCTGCCCCCAGGGGTTTAAAACAAGGGACCAAGTATTATAGAATATAATCAAGGCCGTTGCATAAAAAACGATGCGGGATGGATGGACGAAATGCTATTTAATCCTTTGGCTATGGTAAACAGAGATGAAGTAATTAAAAGAGTAAAAAAGATGCGGGCCGCTCACCCCGACCTCTCCGAGCGGGAACTGTGTGAGTTAATTATTGCCCGCAAAGCCCGTTTGTGCGGGTTTAGCGGCGCGGTAACTGCCTTGCCGGCAGCCTTTCCGGTGGTAGGCACAGCGGTGACCCTGGTCGTCGGTGCCACCTTGGATGTAATGGCAGTAGGATACCTGATGGCGGAAATGGTGCTGGAAATGTCTGCGGTGCATGGGCGCAACCTGACTGCGCCTGGAGTTTCCAGGGAAGCGTTATGGGTTATGGGTTCCGCTGTAGGTGCGGACATGGCCAATAAATCGGTGAATAAGGCGGCGGTGCAGGGGATGTCCAACCAGGCCTTTGTGCGTCTGGTACAGGAAATATTGCTGGCTATGGGCATCAGAACCACCCAGAGGACGGTGCTGAGAATTATCCCACTGCTGGGGACTATTATATCCGGAACGGTTAACTATGTCATTTGCCGGAGGGTAGGCGTTATTGCAGCCAATTATTACGGTCATAACGGCTACGACAAGTGGGATAAAACCATCGATGTGGAAGGGGAAGTGCTGGACTAAAAAATGAATAACCCCGGCTATTTACCGGGATTATAACATTTCCTGTTTGACCTCATTAGCGTTCGGGCTGGCCCATAGGATGGAAATGGCCCGACCCACCGTATCCGGGTTGCCGCTGGTAAAAAACTTTTCTCTGCCGCAGTCGGTACCGTTCTTAAGTAAATTATCATCCGTAAGCACCTGAGCCACCCTCCGGGCAACCGCTTTTCCGGTATCTATTACTGCTACATCCGGCCCCACGATTAATTCCACCAGCGGTCGTAGTAATGGGTAATGAGTACAGCCCAGCACTACGGTATCCACGCCGGATGTTATTAGCGGGTCCAGAAATTTGCGCAGCAAACGCTCAGTTTCGGGATCATTAATTAATCCCATCTCTACCCGTTCCACTAACCCCGGACAGGGGACCGTAATAATTTCAGTATTGCCGGCAAATCGGCTGACTAGGGAATGAAACCTATTACCAGCCAGGGTTACACCAGTGGCCATTACACCTACCTTACCGTTTTGCGTAATGGCTGCGGCGGGCTTGACAGCCGGTTCCATGCCCACTATAGGGAGCGGGAACACCTGGCGCAGGAAATCTAGGCCGGCAATGGATGCGGTATTGCAGGCAGCCACAATTATTTTGACCTTGAAGCCAGTCAAAAAGCCAGTCACATTTTTAATACGCCGGCGGATAAATGCCGGGTCTTTTGATCCATATGGACAATGGGCGGAATCGGCATAGTAGATAATGTCTTCGGAAGGCAACAGATGCCGAATTTCATTCATCACCGATATTCCCCCCACACCCGAATCGAAAATCCCGATGGGATTCGGGTTGGACAATAAATTCACCTCAATCGGGTAAAAGCCGTTTACTTTATGCAGGCTTACAGCTTGGCGACCCGTGTTCAATTATATCAAATGGCGGGTTAAATATACATCCCTGGTAAGGCTATTTTCTGCCCCCGGGTCCGTAAAAAAGCTGGTGGGTGATTAAAAGGACCAGGACCAGGGCTAGTAATCCCGCTACAAGGTGATACCGCTGGGCGCTTTCCGAACCAAGGTATGAAGCAATTCCTAAAACCGAGGCAATAATTGTCACCAGGGCGGTTAATACGGCTAAAAACTTTTGCATGGGTTGTACTCCTTTTCAGGTATTTTATAATATTATATATTTAGCCTGCCGCACATACTTTCCTTTAAATTAACCGACGAAATGAGCAGTTATTGGTAGTAAATTACTCCCTGCTTTGATGCTTTTTTAATTGACATGGAATTGCTAATCACATATAATTAGTATTGCTTTATATATGCCGGAGTGGCGGAACTGGCAGACGCACGGGACTTAAAATCCCGCGAGTGGTGACACTCGTACCGGTTCGATTCCGGTCTTCGGCACCAGTAAAATATAGACTTCCGAGGTTGGTATGACTTGGAAGTCTATATTAATTTTTAATAAGTTTTAACATAAGAGAATATGGTTTTACAGCCGAATTCGGGAAACTAGCTCTACAGATTGCGGAAATGCTTATTTTTAGCGGGGCAACCGATGTGGTGGTCATAGACGTGGCTATCATGATACAACTCTGGGCTAAAATAGAGAAAATAGAGAAGTCACGTTGACTAAAATTTGACAAGCGTGTTATAATAACGCCTAAGTCATCGTAAAATAGACCCGTCACCTTCCAGATGATGGGTCTATTTTACAAAATTGTTTTTAGTTAGTGAGCGATGGATTTATTTTTAATGCCTAATTTGAATGGCATTTTAATTTAGCCAGTTGGGATAACCAGTTGGGATAATAGAAATGGTTGTGGCTTTGCTGTTTTTTTGCTGCTATGTTAATGAATAACCATTAGAGAGAGGGTATAATATGTTCAAAACGGTACTTGTTCCAGTTGACGGGTCTGGAGATTCTATTCTGGCTGTAGATCATTGCATAGAGCTTGCAAAAAACATAAAAATAGAAAAAATAGTGCTTTTACATGTGTCTACAATTCCCGACAGGCTTCAATCAATCTCCGGCAAACTTGGCAGTATTTTTTTCAAAATGAAAGATCAACTAACTGAATATGGAGAAGAAAAATTGGCTGAAGCAAAAAAAAGGATTGAAGATAATAATAAGAATGTATTCGTGGAAACAAAGCTCGGATTTGGTGATGCGGCCTATAATATTGTTGAAGAGGCTAATAAAGAAAAGTGCGATTTAATTGTAATTGGAAGCAGGGGTCTCAGCGGAACAGAAAGCAAGCTGATGGGAAACGTCAGTAATTATGTGGTTCATAATGCTAAATGTACTGTAACTGTAGTAAAGAAAAAAAGTAATTAAATTAGCTCGTCTTTAACATAAAAATTCAAACTAATTTTGTATGACGTATTCCACAACTTGGTCCTTAATCGCCCTGATAACGGCTACGGGGTGAACTGGTGAACCCGGGGTGTTGGTTTCGGTTCGAGTTGGAAGTTGGTTGAGCCAGTTTGTGATTTTTGTTTAATTTATTAAATCCACTCTTGGTTGGGGTGGGTTTTTATTTTGTCCACACATCTCACTCAGTTAACAAATTAGAAGGATGGAAATATAAACCTATGAAAAATTTGGTTATTGCTGAAAAACCATCGGTGGCCAGGGATTTAGCCAAGGTTCTGGGTAGATTTACAACAAGAGACGGGTATCTGGAAAACGAAAACTATATCGTTACCTGGGCCGTAGGACACCTGGTTGAATTGGCTGCTCCAGAGGACTATAATGCAGAGTTTAAAAAATGGAGCATTGATACACTTCCTATTATGCCCGGTGTTTTCAAGCTTAAACCAAACCTTGGTACGGCTAAACAATTCGGAGTTGTAAAACAGTTGCTTAACCATCGAGAAGTTGCTGCCGTTATAAACGCTTGCGATTCCGGTCGCGAAGGTGAACTCATTTTTCAATACATTTACCAACTGGCGGGCTGCCAAAAGCAATTCAAGCGCCTGTGGTTGTCGGAAACAACTCCGGCAGCAGTGAAAAAGGCATTTGCCTCACTGCGTTCGGATGCGGAAATGGCCAACCTCGCTGCAGCTGCTCGAGCCAGGAGCCAAGCGGATTGGCTCATCGGCATAAATGCGACCAGGGCATTCAGCGTGCGGTATAATACAATACTTTCCGTGGGACGTGTTCAAACACCCACCCTGGCCCTTATAGTAAACCGGGAAAGGGAAATAAAAAACTTTACACCCACTCGATACTGGGAGCTTTATGCCCAGTTCGCATGCCAGGGTAAGCAGTCATACTATGGCAAGTGGTTTCGCGATAAAATTTCTAGGTTTGATAAATCGGAAGATGCTTTGGCAGTACATAGTAAGGTTGTTGACCAACCAGGTAAGGTAACTCAGGTTGAGGATAAAGAAGTATCTGAGCTGCCGTCAATGCTGTTTAATCTCAACGACCTGCAAAAAGAAGCAAATAAAAAATTTGGCCTATCGGCAGCCACAACGCTGGCCATTGCCCAGACCCTGTATGAGACAAAAAAATTGCTCACCTATCCCCGTACCGATAGCAGGCACCTGACACGTGACCTGGCCGAGACCATTCCCAACAGGTTAGCGGCGCTTTCTGGTGTGCCGGAATATGCACGATTCGTTACCGTGGCCCAGGGAGCAGGCACTCCAGGTAAAAGATACGTTGACGACAGTAAGGTTAGTGACCACACAGCCCTGATCCCAACCGATGTTAGGCCTGACCCGAATAAATTAACACCTGATGAACGTAGGATATATGACCTGGTGGTTCGCCGTTTTCTGGCGGCATTCTTTCCCCCGGCCCGGTACCGGCAAACCAGAGTGGTAACAGAGGTGGTTGAAGAGACCTTTGCATCTACAGGCAGGGTTCACCTGGATAGTGGGTGGAAGGCAGTATATGACACTGAAGAAAGTGAAAAAGGCAGTGATGATGAGCAGAGCCTCCCACAACTGGTTCAGGGGGAAAAAGTCCATACCGTCAAAACGAAGGTTCAGGAAAAGGAAACCAAACCGCCAAAGAGGTATACCGAGGCAAGCCTGCTGGCTGTCATGGAGGGAGCCGGTCGACTGATAGACGATAAGGAATTGAAAGAGGCCATGAAAGGACATGGTTTGGGTACCCCGGCAACTAGAGCGGCTATCATTGAACGCTTGATTAAGGTGGCCTATATAGAACGCCAGAAGAAAAATTTAGTACCTACCACCAAAGCCGAAACATTGATCAGTTTGGTACCGGAAATAATTAAGAATCCTGATTTCATCGGTAAGTGGGAAAAAACATTAGCAGATATAGAAGCCGGCGCAGCTAATCCGGAAGAGTTTATGACCGGGATTAAAAAAATAACTACCGAAATTGTTGAACTTACTCGCAACCATGCCGCAAGTCAGCTGCCGCCCCAAAAAGAGCCCCTGGGCAAATGCCCGTTATGTGGCAAAAACGTAATCGAAGGCAGCAAAGGTTACGGCTGCAGCGGCTACAGGGGTGGGTGTAAATTTGTAATCTGGCATCAGATAGCTGGTAAAAAGCTTAGCCTAGTACAAGCTAAAACTCTACTGGAAAAAGGTCAAACCAAGATCATCAAAGGTTTTAAATCAAAAAAAGGTAAAAAATTTGACGCAGCACTGCATTTAAAAGGCGGCAAAGTGGAATTCCTGTTTAATAGCGAAGCTGAAAAACAACCCCTTGGTAAATGCCCGTTATGTGACCAAGACGTTATTGAATTTATCAAAGGGTATGGTTGTAATGGTTATAAAGAAGGCTGTAAATTTGTAATTTGGAAAGAAATTTGCGGTAAAAAGATTACCGAAAAACAGGTCCAGGATTTATTGCAAATAGGTAAAACCGATTTAATAAAAGATTTTAAATCAAAGGCTGGTAAAAATTTTAACGCAATTTTAGTGTTAAAGGATGGTAAATTAGGATTTGAATTCATTAATGGGTAGTGATGTAGGGTATTGAAGTTCTTGTCGCTTTGTTTTTAGATGAAGACCTTTGAAAAATGGTATAATAATTGCAAGGTATAATAATTGCAATATGAAAGTATCATGGCATAGCAGTACCGGGTACGGACAAAATTTATATTTTAATGAGTTAATACGTAATGATATTTAGCCTGTTTGTTTTAGCGTTGATAGAAAAAATATTAGCCCACTTCACCATATTGGGACAGTGGGCATGTCTGATTATGTTGCGGACTCCTGACTCCTGAATAGTTATGTTATTCCTTCATTTTTTTAGTTCCCGCGTCGCGGATAATCTTCATTACCTGGTTCATCATGGCCTGGAAGTTATCTTGCGCTGCTGAGAAGGACTTGATGGTCTTGTTTTCCACCATTTTCAACTGCGTTTGTTCTAATTCCATAACTTCCTCATCAGTCATAAACTCGCCCTTTTTAGTCATCTCCCGCTGCTTACTCTGTAGTTCATGAAACCTTTTCAGCAGTGTCTGGGCGTTAGCGTCCTTAATTATGTCATCTTCTCTTTTTTGTATTTCATTGAATTCCTCTGATTCTACAATACTGGCACCCAGTGCCATAGCTTTTTCAAATACATCTTTGGACATTGTTGTTACCTCCTGTAATTGTTAGTTGACATGCCTGCCAGCATGTTATCGGCATGTCCACATAACGACATGCGGATTTATTATACCATGAAGCGGTGTGTAACCGAAAGTTGCGCTTTGCTAATGTTGCTAATGCATCTTAAAACAACGCCAAACCCTTCACCACTAAGCTTTTTAAGAAGAAAGCAGCTAATGCACCCTGAAAAGGTCTCGCATCCAGGTTAATTCTGATATAATCTAATGATAAAATCACATTATCGGGGGTTGTAATATGCCAAAGGACTATGTGCTATTTGACTTGGACGGCACACTACTGGACACTTTACCGCTGATTGAAACCAGCTTTCGCCAAGCTTTCGAACAGCTAAACATACCTTGGGATAACGGTGCGGTGATGAAGACTATAGGCATTCCACTGAGGGACGCGTGCAAACAGTTTGCCGGTGAACGGTGGCAGGAGCTTTTTGACTGTTATATTAGTTACCAGCTAACCATCCATGATGCGCATGTAAAAGTTTTTCCCGGCACTAGGGAGGCCATAGCGGAAATAAACACTATGGTCAGGGGGATGGGAGTAGTGACATCTAAAAGGCGTCCCGTGGCCCAGCGAGGTCTGTCTATAACCGGGTTGGATAGTTATATGAGGCACCTGGTGGCTCTGGAAGACGTGAAAAGACCCAAGCCCCATCCCGAGCCGGTATTATGCGGGCTGGCAAGGTTCAGTGCCTCACCGGAACAGGCCATTTTTATAGGAGACAGCTGCTATGATATTATGTCGGGCCGGCAGGCCGGTGTGGTTACTGTGGCAGTTAGTTGGGGCATGGCGGGACCTGGTGACTTGCGTGATTCTAAACCCGACTTTATGGTGGATAACTGGCCGGACTTGGTCTCACTAATCAAGTCTATTTAGTGGCTTATGAAAAACGTCTGGGATGTCATAGGATTACAAACTGTAGGGGTACTCCTCGCGGGTGACCGGTTCACCTATACTCCCCGCATCATTAATTCGGGCACCGGCAAGATAGATGACAGGCTAAAGTCTATTTTCAGGGTAGAGGATGCAAAAAATCCGGTGCTGTTAGTCGGTAAGCTCAACCCATTCAGTCATATGCTGTTCCAGTTGCTCCCGTAATTCCGCCAGGTGTGTATTTTTGTCCCGGTAAGTTTTGTGATTTTCATATACTTCGGGGATATAAAGCTCCTCCTCTAGTAAGGCGATCTTTTTTTCAGTCTGCTCAATAAGGTTCTCCAATTCATTCAGTCGGCGTTGCTTCCGGCGCTCGTCCCGCTGTAGTTCCTTACGTTGCATAAATTCGAGTTTGCCGACGGCCATCGGAGCGTCTTCCCGAGTGCTGTTGTTTTGTTTTTCATTTTCTTCCCGGGCCGTTTTTCTGACTAGGTAATAATCGAAATCACCATGATATTCCTTTACCCCGCCCTCGGTAAGTTCAATGATCCGGGTGGCCATTTTATTAATAAAGTATCGGTCATGGGAAACAAAAAGGAGGGTGCCGGTGTAATCCAAAAGCGCTTCTTCCAGTGCTTCCCGGCCCGGTATATCCAGATGACTGGTGGGTTCGTCGAGTAACAGGAAATTGCCCCGACTGCATAACAGCTTGGCCAGGGCTAACCTGGATTTTTCGCCGCCGCTAAGGTCACCTACTTTTTTTTCTACCACCGGGCCGCTGAACAGGAAACGGCCTAACAGAGTTCGCACCGCCCTCTCCTCAAGGTGTGGAAAGTCATCCCACAGTTCTTGCAGCACGTTCTTTACCGGGGAGAGGTTCCTTTGTTCCTGGTCGTAATACTGAATTTTAACATGGTGGCCTGCTTTTGTTTTGCCGGCCAGTGTAGACTGCAGTCCAGCAATGCTCTTTAACAGAGTGGTTTTACCCGTCCCGTTGGGTCCCAGCAAGGCCACTCGTTCGCTCCTTTGGATATTGAAATTTATACCCCGGGCTAGCACATGGCCCCGATACCCTATATCCAAATCTTTTACCACCAGTACTTCACTGCCGCTTGTCCGGCTGACGTTCAGCGTCATAACCATTTTTTTATCTTCTCCGGCCGGTTTTTCCAGAGGTTTTATTTTTTCCAGCGCTTTTTGCCTGCTTTTAGCCCGGTTTGTGGTTGAAGCCCGGGCAATATTGCGCTGCACAAAAACCTGCAACTTGGAAATCTCTTGCTGCTGGCGGTAATAGCGAGCGGCTTGACGCTCCATTCCCTCTGCCTTCGTGATCAGGTAACGGGAATAGTTTCCCGAGTACCGGTTTAGCATCGCGTTCTCCAATTCGTAAATTGTCTCGGCCAACGCGTCCAGAAAAAACCTGTCATGGGAAACAGCCAGAATGGCACCGGGGTAAGACAACAAATATTTTTCCAGCCAGCCCAGCGTCTCCATGTCCAGGTAGTTGGTAGGCTCATCCAGGATTAGTAAATCTGGTTTAGCTAATAACAGCTTGGCCAAGGCCAAGCGTGTTTTTTCGCCGCCGCTGAGCCGGTCTATCGGTGCGTTATAGTACTGGCTTGTAAATTTCAAGCCATGCAGTACACTGCGGGTTACCGCTTCGTATTCGTATCCGCCCCCGCGGCTGAAATTTTCCCTCAGCCGGGTGTATTCTTCCTGTATTTTATACATGCGGTCCGGGACGGCTGACATTTCCGGGCGTCCCATTTCGGCCTCTAAAAAACGCAGATTTTGCTCGGTCTTGCGCAGGTGATCAAAAACAGAGAGCATTTCTTCCATTACAAGCCGCCCGGATTCAAGTCCTCCACCTTGGGCCAGGTAACCAATATTTGTTGTTTTGGGCTGAGTTACTTCTCCGCTATCAGGCTGCATATGCCCGGTAATAATTTTTAAGAGGGTCGATTTGCCTGCCCCGTTGCGCCCTACCAGTCCCACCCGTTCCCCTTGTTTCACAGCCAGGGTGACATCGGCAAGTATTTGTACTCCGCCAAATGATTTGTTAATGTGTGCGGCCTGTAGTACAATCACGATTTAATCACTCCCGAACTTAATGCTTTGGCTCAAAAGCCCCCCGGGGCTTTTGTGTCAAAGCTGCACATACGTTGGGGACATTCCTTCGAAGGGGTGTCCCCTTTTCTTAATCTCTAGTGCCGTCTAAATGCTGTTTGTATCTAAAAGAAATAAACTCTTAAAGTGCTAAATAATTGTGCATAGTACTTAGTCACGGCACTAGTTTATCTCATTTATGCAGCTGTAACAAGGTGGACAAGTTTGCTTGCCACCAAAGTTATGCATTGTTAATTTATTGTTAAAATGCGTGCAAAACAGTTAAACACGTGTCAGGAAGCTGTTAAAATCTATTTGGGATTTGAATAACCTGCAGGGGGACAAAATATGCCTTTCTCGGTTCAGGAAGTATTGTTTTATGCTCTGGGTGGGCTGGGAATTTTTCTTTTTGGCATTAAATATATGTCAGAGGGATTACAAACAGTGGCCGGCACACGCATGCGCATGTTTTTGGAGAAGGGGACCAAGACACCAATACGCGGCGTAATTACCGGTGCACTGGTAACCGCCCTGATTCAAAGCAGCAGTGGTACCACCGTGTTGACAGTTGGTCTGGTCAACGCCGGGCTATTGAACTTGCGCCAGGCCATTGGAGTTATTATGGGGGCCAACATTGGCACTACAATGACGGCTTACCTGATTGGATTTAAACTGGAACATTACTCGCTGCCCATCATTGCCATCGGGGTGATTATGCTTTTCTTTATCAAAAATAAAAAAGTTGCCAATGTCGGCCAGGTTATTTTTGGTTTCGGGATGCTTTTTTATGGCATGAGTATTATGGGGGAGGGCCTGAAGCCCCTTAAAGATTGGGATTTATTTCTTAACCTGATGCTAGAAGTACAGCATAACCCGTTTTTGGGTATCTTTATCGGCACCGTGTTTACCTTTGTTGTACAGAGCAGCAGTGCCACCATTGGTGTACTACAGGGTTTGGCCGAACAGGGCGCGGTAACTTACCAGCAGGCAGTGCCTATATTGTTTGGGGATAACATCGGTACCACCATAACCGCGCTGTTGGCCTCAATTGGCACTACTGTGGCGGCCCGGCGGGCGGCTCTTACGCACACTCTTTTCAACCTGAGCGGTACTGTCATATTCTTACCGCTTTTCATGCTTGGTATATTTCCCGAGGTAATTAGACTATCAACAGATTATGTATTTGTCCTGCTGCCGGGTTCTGAAGGAACCTGGAATGCACTGAATATCCGCATGCAGATTGCCCAGACCCATGGCATGTTCAACATCACCAATACCTTAATTCAGCTTCCTTTTGTCGGTTACCTGGCCTGGGCCGTAACGAAGCTGATCCCGGGGCCGGATGCCTTGTTTAGTATGGAACCTCGCTTCCTAGAGCCGCGTCTGTTGACCAACCCGGCGGTGGCCTTGGGCCAGGCCACCAGAGAAGTGATGCGCTTGGGCAGGCATGCTAGACAGTTCTTTAACCAATCAGTGGAGTTTTTCTTTAATCCCCGGAGCAAGGAACTGAATCCCATGTATCTGGAGCAAAAGGAGGAGCTAATTAACCGACTGGACGCTGATATCACCGATTACCTGGTGAAACTGTCCGGTGAGAAAAAACTGAACACCGATCAATCCAATTACACCACTACCCTGTTACAGGCGGTAAGCGATTTGGAGCGAATCGGTGACCATGCAGATAACATTGTGGAATTAACTGTTTACGGCGTAGAGCATCGCATTAGTTTTTCCGATGAAGCCCGGGCCAGTGTTCGCTCTATGGCCGATTTAACCGGAGAAACCCTGGAAATGGCTCTTAAAGCTCTAGAAACAGGAGACCGCATACTAGCCCGACAAGTTATTAAAAATGAAGTAATTATAGATAACCTGGAGAAAGAGTTCCGTGAGGGGCATATAATGCGTCTTAACGAAGGTATCTGTACGGGCGTCGAGGGTTCTATATTCCTTGATATGCTTAGCAACATGGAGAGGGTTGGTGATCACGCGGTAAACATTGCTGAATATGTATTGGGCGAAATGGGAGCTGTGGAACGACAAAAGGTAAAAGTAGCTAGCAAGTTGATTGCCAATGAGGAATAAACAGTTGGTATGAAATTCATACGGTCACGGTTGCAGGAATTGTAAAGGTTTTGTCGTATTTAAATATATAACATTAAGCAGGACCGGCTAACCAACTGCGTGAAATGGAACTTTTGGCCGGTAAGGGCCGGCGCCGGCGCTTCAAGCGCTTTGGTTTGCCGATCTGCCCCCGAAGAGGGAGGTGATGGGCCAGTTATTTAATGTGGAACTTAAAAAGCCAGGTGAAGTTGACTTTGCACGTTGAATAATCCGGTCCTGGTTCCATTTAAATGAAAGCGTGAAGTGAAAGCGCCAAGCTGTTTGTAATTTATGGTTGTTAATCCGTTAAACAGGGATGAGGAAATGGGTTTCTCTAATTGATTTTATAATTAAATGGTTTTAGTGCATGAACATGTTGCGCTCTTTTAGTCAGGATGATAATATAGTGCATGTGAGGATTTTTACCCTAAAAAAATATATAAAATAAAAAAATGGTTTTTAGGGGAAAATGCAAAATTGTTTTGCTAAATATTTCGGAGGTGAAATTAATGGCTTTTATGGAATTTGGCGGCAAACAGGTTGAACTTGATGAAGATGGTTTTATTGTTAATCCTGAGGAATGGAACGATGACGTAGCTATATATTTTGCTGAGTCTGAAGGGATTAAGGAACTTACTGATGATCACTGGAAAGTAATTCGCTATCTACGTGATTACTACAAGCAGTTCCAGGTTGCCCCGATGGTTCGGAAAATGTGTAAACAAACTGGTTACAGTCTGAAGCAAATTTATGAATTGTTCCCGTCTGGCCCGGCTAAGGGCGCTTGCAAACTGGCAGGCCTGCCTAAGCCCACTGGTTGCGTATAGCCTAAAACCGGATTAAAACTTTACAAACTAATCCCACCTGAGAAGGTGGGATTAGTTTGTTCATAAGCCTAAATTATTATTGACAGCCAAATTGGTTAGCTATAAAATAATCAATGAACTAATGTCCATAATAGGGGGGGCTGCAATGCCGATTTATGAGTTTAAGTGCCGGAATTGCGGAACAATAACCGAAAACCTTGTTCTTACAATTGAACAGGGAGGTTCGCGCACTTGCCGGAAATGCGGAAGTAACAGAACAGAAAGGATTATGTCTAGGCCGGCGGTACTAGCCGGGCGCGGCTCTGCCGGGGGGGCGGTAATCGGCTCCGCCTCAGAATGTGGATACGGCAATAGGAGCGGTGTTGGTACAGGCAATTGCCCCGGAAATGATGATTATATTAAAATTAAGGGACAGCAGTAACTTTTATAACATAATTTAAAAAACGGAGGAACTAGCATTGAAACTAGCAATGCCTTATGAACACGGGAAAGTAAACCAGCATTTTGGGAGAAGTAGGGAGTTTATTGTTGTTGATGTTGAAGATGGCACGATTAAGGATGAGAAAATCGTATCGGCAGATAAATTACAGCACAACCATGAAGGTTTGGCCGGGTTAATGCGGTCTGAGAATGTAGATGTGGTCATAACCGGTGGGATAGGTGGCAAGGCGTTAATTGCACTTGAGGAAAGCGGATTAAAGGTAATTAGCGGTGCCAGCGGAAGTATAGAGGAAGTGGTATCCTCCTTCGTAAGAGGCGAATTGGATGCAAGCAAGGTTGCCGCCTGTTGCAATCACCACGGCGAGCACGGTGACGGTTGCCATCATGACTAAGAAATAACTTTTTCTGAAATATATTAAATCATCAGGGTGCGCGTAGAAATTTTTCTACGCGCCTTTTTGTATGCACTTATTCTGCTCCGGCAAGGATTCTTATTATATGATGTTTTAATTTTTGCTCTGCCAGACGTTTTTCCCGGGGTGTTTTTTTATTCGGTTTTGGAATTAATAAAGGAATAATAAGAGGTAAAGTTGATTTAATGTATAATGTATAAAGCTGTACTTCAATATATTGTATCGGACATGGAAGGAGTTGTTTTTAATGTTGCCTCTGAATAAATTGCATCAGGCAGTCAGTCAGGCCGGGGAAGAAGGGCTGTTCGATAAATTACAAGCGGTGTACGATCAAGTTCCGGAAACTGAATGTGACCGATGCGCCACTTGCTGCACCGTGCCGCAACCCGCTTATATAGTTGAGTATTTAAATATGTTTCGCTATGTCAATAGCCGTATGCCTAAAGCTTGGCCGGAGTTAATTGCCAATGCGGTGCGTTACTATTTTTTAGAACTGGTGGATGTGAACCAGCGCTGCCCGTTTCTTGGTTCGGATAACGATTGCCGGGTTTACGAAGTGCGTCCTTTTACCTGCCGGATATACGGTCTGTTGGGCAGCAGTGTTAATAATGAAGGAATGTCCCAAGACATGCAAAAATTGGCTGACAAGTACAGGCAGGAACACGGTATTGAACTTCCCGAGGGAATAGTGAAATTTGAACTGCCCCAATGCGAAAAAGTACGTATTGTAAAACAAAAAGGTAAAAAACCGCCGGACTTGGTGCAGTTACTTACTGCTGATTTAGGGCAATTGGAGACCTTTTTTGTACCACCAACGGTTGTGGACAGCCAATACTCTTTCGTGCCATTTGTTAACCACCTGATCCTTAGCGTGGTTAGTGAAGGTGCTAGGTATCGGCGTCCCCGGGTGATGAAAGATTTTTTAGAAACTGGGCGTAGTGAATTGTTGGAAGGTTATATAGAAAAGTTTAAAAATACATCGTTTTAAAGTGGTTTAAAATATTTGAGAGATATAGCATGGTTATCAGTTCTATGATCGCAAAGATGTAGAAATGCTGAGGGCACTGCTATGGTTAATAGTGCTTGTCAATAGCTGATAAACATGCTATATTTTATGGTGTAGTCATGAGTGTAAGGACTTTGTAGATATTTATCCCAACGCGGTTAAACGCGATTAATAATGGTATCTTATGTGCATATATTCACAAAAAGAAATGTTAAGGCCTTATAAAAAAATAACCGCCAAAAGAAGGACATCATCCTGCTTGTGTCTAATTGCATTAATATGTTTAACTGCATTAAATTGGACGGTATTTAATTTAACATCGGGACTGAATAACCCAATTGTATTATAGTTGAGTAATGCTTTTGATTATAGCGCAGTGGTGACATATTAATGTCTTTTGTATGACATTGCCGCAGTTGTTTGATAATAAGAGAGAACTGAATTGTTTTGTTTAGAGAAGGGACAAGGGGTTTGCAAAAAAGGGGGCACACCTCGTCAGAGGAAATGGGACACACATGTCCGGTTGAAGTCCCCGCCAGTGGAGGTTGGGTTTTCATTGGGAACTTTAGTTCCCTGGTTGCAAAATTAAAATAAAAGTAGTAGGAGGGAAAATTACTTATGGCATTACCTAAACCGCATGGTCCGGAAGGAAAATTGAAGCCACTGCTGTTGTACGGCGAGGCGAGGGAAGTGGAAATCAAGCGGGCACAAGAGCTGCCCAAGGTGTACATGAGCTCCAGGGAAACATCCGACGTTTTGATGCTCGGCATCGGTGCGTTCACTCCCCTGGATGGTTTTATGAAAAAAGACGATTACACCGGTTGTGTGTTTGACCTTAAATTGGCTGACGGCACCATGTGGCCCATGCCGGTCACCCTTTCCATCACCGGAGCAGAGAAAGACGCTATCGGCCTGAATGTTGGAGCTGAAGTAGCACTGATTGACAAAGCATCTGGCGAGCTTTATGCCACTATGAATGTACAAGACATCTACACCTACGACAAGGAAGCCGAGTGCAAAGAAGTATTCACAACCCTAGATGCCGAAGGTCACCCCGGTGTAGCCAGCGTTATGAACCAGGGCGAGTACAATATCGGTGGATCGATTAAAGTTCTTAACGAAGGTGTATACCCCCAGAAGTATCCCAAACACTACCTTTATCCGGAAGAAGCACGCAAGCTCTTTGAATCCAAAGGCTGGTCCAATGTTGTAGCTTTCCAGACCAGGAACCCCATGCACCGCTCTCACGAATATCTGTGCAAGTTCGCCATGGAAAGCGGACTGGTGGACGGTTGCTTTATCCACGCCATCGTGGGTGCATTAAAGCCTGGTGATATTCCGGGTGAAGTTCGCACCAAGTGCTATGAAGTACTGGTAGAAAAGTACTTCCCACAGGAATACATCGCTTTAGGCGTATATCCAATGGAAATGCGTTACGGCGGACCTCGCGAAGCTCTGCTGCACGCCGTATTCCGTCAAAACTGGGGCTGCAAGTATCTAATCGTTGGCCGTGACCACGCCGGTGTTGGCGATTACTATGGTCCATTCGATGCCCAGACCATATTCAAAAAGCTTTGGCCGGGCGCCCTTGAACTGGAACCCATGAATATCGCCTGGACCTTCTACTGCTATAAGTGTCAGAGTATGGCCAGTCAGCGCACTTGCCCACACGGTGCTGAAGATCGCTGTGTGGTTAGCGGCACCAAGTTCCGCCGCATGATGCAGGACGGCGAAGAAATTCCCAGAGAATTTGGTCGCCCCGAAGTGATGGAAATTCTCCGTGAGTATTATCAGACTGCGGAGAAAGTTGAAATCAAAAAGGGTGCCTACGAAGATATGCCGGGAACAAAGAAATAGTAGTTGTTTGACCTGCCCGTCCCGGCTTTCCCGGGGCGGGCAATAACAGTATTTGCGTCTCCAGGTAAGAAACTTGGAAAGAGTTGATATTTTAAGTAAATCTATGTTTAAAAAACAAAATTTTATCTGTGATAAAAGAAGGAGCCGACTACTCCGACGTCGAAAAAGTTAATATCATATATTTTAGCGTTTCTTTATAAAAGGGGCCGTTTGGCAAAGAGATAATTATCACAAGTTGCCCGTTTTAATGTTTCAAACGGTCTCGGGTTGCGGTGCCTGCCGCCAATCCTTTATAGTTATTAGGGGGGGTGATTACCAAGAGTCGCAAGGTGTGGTCATGTTACACCGGGTGCGAATAAACACTTAACTTGTAGGTATTTTGAGGGAGAGAAAATGGTTATAGTTTAGATTCTGTAATTGCTTTTGGCTCCTCATATGCCGAGGTATCGGTCAGTTAGTTAAGCGCTATACCGGTGCCGTGGTAGAAACCTTGTTTATTAAAAATTGGGAACGGGAGGTTGAATTAATGCCAACTTTTGTAATAGCCGAGAAGTGTGACGGTTGCAAGGGTCAGGACAAAACTGCTTGCATGTATGCATGCCCTAACGACCTTATGGTATTGAATAAGGAAACCATGAAGGCTACTAACCGTGATCCTTGGGCCTGCTGGGAATGCCTATGCTGCGCTAAGGCTTGCCCGCAGCAAGCTGTGGACCTGCGCGGATATGCTGACTTTGTCCCCATGGGTGCGACTGCGACTCCTCTGAGAGGTTCCGACAGCATTATGTGGACCATCAAGTTCCGGAACGGTATGGTCAAACGCTTCAAATTCCCCATCCGGACCAATGAAGAAGGCACTGCAGTGCCCGATGGCGGATTCGCGGCTGATCAAAACGATTTGAACGACCAGGCTTTGTTCACCGAGCCGGCTACACTGCTGATGGACGCTGTGCCCACCATTAAGAAGTAAGTTTATCCCAAATGCAGTTTATTAAGAACTTTACGGAGGAGGTTAAATATAAATGCCGATGAATTTTGAAACTGTTGAAGTTACCACTGATTTTCTTATCGTGGGCGGCGGCATGGCGTCCTGCGGGGCAGCTGTGGAAGCGGCTTACTGGGCGAAGAAACAAGGCCTGAAAGTTACCATGGTTGACAAAGCTGCCATTGACCGTTCCGGTGCTGTGGCCATGGGCCTTTCCGCCATTAACCAGTACATTGGTCTTGGCAAAGGCAAAAACACACTTGAGCAGTACGTTGATTACGTACGCCAGGATCTGATGGGTGTTGCCCGTGATGACCTAGTTTACAACATTGCCCGTCACGTTGACGGTTCCGTGCACCTGTTTGAAAAGTGGGGCCTGCCCATTTGGACCGATGATGATGGTAACTATGTAAACGAAGGTCGTTGGCAAATCATGATTAACGGTGAATCCTATAAGGTCATCGTTGCTGAAGCTGCCAAGAATGCCCTGGGCATCGACAATATTTATGAGCGTATCTTCATCCTCGAGCCGCTGTTGGATGGCGACAGGGTTGCCGGCGCTGTTGGTTTCAGCGTACGGGAGAATAAATTCTATGTCTTTAAAGCCAAAGCTGTTCTGGCCGCCATGGGCGGTGCGGTAGGCGTATTCAAGCCACGCTCCACCGGTGAAGGTCTCGGACGTTCCTGGTATCCTCCTTTCAGCACCGGTTCCAGCGCATACTTTACCCTCCGCGCGGGTGCTGAAATGACCTGTCAGGAAGTACGCTTCATCCCGGTTCGCTTCAAAGATGCTTACGGCCCAGTTGGCGCCTGGTTCCTACTGTTCAAATCCAGAGCCATCAGCGCCATCGGTGGCGAGTACATGGTAGAGCGCAGAGACGAGCTGCAAAACTGGGCTCCTTACGGACTGGTAAAGCCGATTCCGGCCAACCTGCGTAACTACCTCGGCATGCTGGATTGCAGCGAAGGCAAAGGTCCCCTCATGATGATGACCCATGAAGCCATCGGCAACATCGCCGAGAAGTATAAAGACGATCCCAAGGCCTTCAAGAAGAAGATGAAGGAACTGGAATCTGAAGCTTGGGAAGATTTCCTTGATATGACCATCGCTCAGGCCCTGCTGTGGGCGGCTACCAACATCCAGCCCGAAGAGAAGCCCTCGGAAATTGCCGCTGCTGAGCCTTACTTCATCGGCTCTCACTCCGGTGCATCCGGTGCTTGGGTATCAGGTCCTGAAGACATTGCTCCCGCCGATTATTTCTGGGGCTATGCCAACATGACCACCGTTAAAGGCCTGTTTGCCGCTGGTGATGCTTCCGGCGCTTCCAGCCACAAGTTTTCATCAGGTTCACACGCTGAAGGCCGTATTGCCGCCAAGGCAGCCATCAAGTTCATCGTGGAAAACAATACCCAGCCTAACGTTGACATGGCCAAGGTAGAAGAACTGAAGGCCAGAGCCTACCAGCCGCTGGAAATTTACGAAGCCAACAAAGGCTTTACCACCGACCCCGAAGTCAACCCGGCCTACATTAAGCCCAAAATGTTCATGTTCCGTCTGCAGAAGATGATGGACGAGTACGTGGGCGGTGTGACCGCGAACTTCAGCACCAACAAGCCCAGCCTGGACAGGGCTATGGAACTGCTCGCCTTCCTGAAGGAAGACTCCGATAAGTTGGCTGCTGCTGACCTGCATGAGCTGATGAGATGCTGGGAGAACATTCACCGGATGTGGCAAGCTGAATCCCACGTTCGTACAGTTATCTTCCGCGAAGAAACCCGTTGGCCCGGTTACTACTTCCGCGCTGACTTCCCGAAAATGGACGAAGAGAACTGGCTGTCCTTTGTTAACATCAAGTGGGATCCCAACACCAACGAGTGGGATGTATTCAAGAAGCCCATTATCCGCCTGTAAGTCTGATTAGATAGTCAAACAATTGATCTCACCCCGTGTCCCGGGCGAGGTCGGGTAACTTAATGCATTGTGCCATTCCACGGCGCAAGAGCCCGTGGCTTTGCCCACGGGCTCGATGCTGTATATTGTATTAATATGGTATTTTGCATGGTTACGATAACAGCCCTGGCTGGTACTCACTCGTGGGGGACTGGGCGTTAATTTAGGAATTGGACTATTTATTTACCAGGCGTCCTTACGGGTTGCCTGGAGTTTTTTTTAGCCCCGGTGCTGGGAAAGTATGAATACGTGTTTTATTAGCGTTAACCTAATCTTGTCGGTTAATTGCTATATAAATATTTAATTAACCGGTAAACTGGAAGTGTAAAAATCTACACGGGAGAATGGTGTGGTGAAAACTTATGGCAAATAAAAGTATACTGGTTGTTGGGGGAGGAATCAGCGGTATTACCGCTGCCCTGGAAGCTGCCGAAGCAGGTTGCGAAGTTTTTATTGTAGAAAAGAATTCATACCTGGGCGGCAGGGTAACGCAGATTAACCAATATTTCCCCAAATTATGCCCGCCAAACTGCGGGCTGGAGATTAACTTCCAACGAATTAGAAACAATCCACGGGTAAATTTCTTTACCCTGGCTGAAGTAGAAAACATTTCCGGCCAGGAAGGCAACTTTGACGTAACAGTAAAGATAAACCCCCGTTATGTAAACGAAAATTGCACCGGCTGCGGCAAATGTGTGGAAGCCTGTCCGGTGGAAATTGATAATACTTTTAACTATGGGATGAATAAAATTAAGGCAATCCATTTGGCGCATGATTTTGCCTTCCCCATGAAGTACGTTATTAAGGCCGATGCGTGTAAAGAAGCCGGATGTGCCGGCAAGTGCGCTGAGGTTTGCGAGTACAAGGCCATTGAGCCGGACATGCAGCCCAAGACTATGAACCTAAACGTGGGTGCCATTGTATGGGCCACCGGCTGGGAGCCTTACGATGCCAACAAACTCTCTTATTACGGTTTCGGTCGTTTTAAAAACGTGGTTACCAACGTAATGATGGAGCGGATGGCCGCCATGAACGGCCCCACCGGCGGCAAAATTGTCCGTCCTTCGGACGGTAAAGAAATTAAGAGCATTGCCTTTTTGCAGTGTGCCGGATCCCGGGACGAAAACCATCTTAAGGCATGTTCATCTGTTTGCTGTTTAGCTTCATTAAAACATGCAACCTATGTAAGAGAGCAATACCCTGACGCTGAAATCAGCATTTACTATATTGACATCAGGGCGCGCGGCAAATATGAAGATTTCTTCATCAAGGTACAGGAAGAAGCCAACATTACCTTAATCAAGGGCAAGGCTGGCGAGATCGAGGAAGATAAGACCAACGGACAACTGGTGGTAATTGCTGAAGACCAGGAAGCTCAGCAGGTAACTAGGAAGAGTTATGACTTGGTGGTGCTGGCCACTGGTATGGCACCTACCACCGCAACAACTACTATTCCCGCTGAAATGTTATACGATGAAGACGGCTTTGTGGTTCCGGGAGTTGGGACTGCCGGTATCGTGGCTGCCGGATGCGTCAAAAACCCGTTGGATGTGTCCTCAGCTGTAAGGGATGCTACCGCTGCAGCACTTAAAGCGATCCAATCTACAGTGAGGGGGCAGTAACGATGGAGAAGAAAATAGCCGTATATATTTGCACAGGCTGTGGAATTGGTGATGCTCTGGACATCGATGCCCTGTCCAAGGTAGCAAAGGGCGAATTCAAGGTTCCTATCTGCAAGACTGACGGGCAGCTTTGCGGGCCCGAAGGGGTAGCTTTAATCAAACAGGATATCGAGAATGATGGTGTGGACACCGTCGTTATCGCCGGATGTTCCGCCAGGGTTAATTATGACGTATTTAAATTTGGTTCGGATAAAATTGTGGAGCGGGTTAACCTTCGCGAACAGGTTATCTGGTGCCACACCGCCGATGACGAGGATACTCAGATGCTGGCCGAGGACTATATGCGCATGGGCTTGGTCAAGCAAAAGAACATGAATGTCCCGGAACCTTACCATGTGGAAAGTTTCTCCCGGAATATCATGGTGTTGGGTGGCGGTCTGACTGGATTGACTGCCGCTCTGGAATCAGCCAAAGCCGGTTACTCCACCATACTAGTGGAAAAGGAAGCGGAACTGGGCGGTTATGTAGGCAAAATGTACAAACAAGTACCGATGAAACCGCCATTTACCGACCTGGAAGAGAACTGCATTCCCAATCTGGTTAAAGCTGTCGAGGATGCCGGGGTTAAGATTTATAAGTCAGCCACCGTTGAAAATACTGCCGGTGCGCCGGGTATGTTCGACGTTACCATTAAGCAAGACGACGGCACTGTCCAGGAACGGGTGGGTGCCATTGTGCTGGCCACCGGTGCCAAGCCTTATGAGGCTGACAAACTAGGTCACTTGGGCTTCGGTAAGTTTCCCAACGTTATCACCCAGTCCATGTTTGAGGAAATGGCGGTTGCAGGTACACTGGAAGCCAGTAAAGTGGCCTTTATTCAATGCGCCGGCTCCCGCGACCAGGAGCACCTGCCTTACTGCTCTGCAGCATGCTGTATCGAGTCCATCAAGCAGGCGCTGTACGTTAAGGAAAAGAATGATGAAGCCAATGTGTATGTGTACTATAAGGACATTCGTTCCAACGGGCAGTATGAACACTTCTACATGAAAGCCCAGCAGGAAGGCGTTGTCTTTGTCAAGGGCGATGTGACCGAGATTACTGAAGAAGATGGCAAATTGACCATTGAAGCCGATGACAAGACGATGGGCACTACGTCCCTGGCAGACGAGTTTGACTACGTAGTACTGGCCAACGGCA
>Ga0172382_10003496_pt1 | contig 24881 bp, 8 predicted proteins | sample Leawel138RmetaG_FD_122245 | JGI IMG/M metagenome (GOLD analysis project Ga0172382, IMG submission 122245) | Leachate microbial communities from a municipal landfill in Southern Ontario, Canada - Leachate well 138R metaG | ecosystem: Engineered > Solid waste > Landfill > Unclassified | place...
CCATTCACAAAATTATAATTTAATAAAAGATAGGAGGAAATGTTTTGAGCAATCCAAGTATAAAACCAACATTGAAAAAGGGACTGGCATTATTAATGGCATTTGCAATGATTTTTTCGTCATTGACTTTTGTCTATGCCGATTCATGGGCACCAAAAACAGAACAGCCTATTTTGGTTGTGACAGGTCAAGGCATAGGGCATGCAAATGAAAAATCCTACACAAAGGATGAATTAATGGCAATGTCCCAAGCAACAAATCTTTATTCTACTATTAACACGACTCCCACCAAAAGTATTTATCTGGGTAAAGGAGTCAAAGCAAAAGACTTGTTTGAAAAATCCAATTTTAAAGCTGACAAGTATAATTCTTATAAAATAGGATTTTTGGCAAGAGACGGTTATGCCGTGACCTTTGATCCAAGTCACAAAGGGGATTCCACCACTTCAAAGAAGCTTATCACCCCCGGTTTTGGTGTGGAAAGATATTATTTCCCCAAGATTGCATCCGGCGGTGATTCAGGTAAAATTGCCGTTGATACTATAATAGCTTTTGAAAGAGCCGGTGACAGAGGAAAGCCGGATGTAGTGCCCAAAGATTTGGAAAAGCTTACTGACGAAGATGCACCGCTCTTAATGATCGGTCAGCAACATGTAGAGGAAATAAGCAATCCCCTCTTCAATAAAACAATACAAAAAATTGTTGTAGGTGATGAGCTTCCAACAGTATTGACAGTTGGAGGTAAAGCCTATACAAAATCAGAAATTCTGCTAATGCCAAGAGTTAGCGGAAATTGGACCTATGCTAAAAAAGTAGGCGAAGAAACTGATTATTGCCTGGGAGTTCCCCTTACAGAACTATTAAAAGGGTATAGCGATAATGATAAAATTGAATTTATATCTGCTGACGGATATCCCAATGACCCTGTAACTATAAAAGATATCAAAGATTCTAAGAGCCAATACATACTTGCTTATGAAACAGGCACAAACGCGAAGGATACGGAGCCCATACTTGATACTGCAAAAGGTGACGATTCTATAGAGGGATATTTCAGAGTATATAATCAAAATGGATCTTTGCTGAAGCTTATCAATGAAATAAAGGTTTCGCCCGTAAGCGGTGTGGATTATTCCACCAGTCCATTTAAACATATAACAAACGGTGGCTTAAAAGGCAAGGAACCCTACGATGTAGATGCTATCACAGGTGCAACCTTAACCTTTGAAGGCCCCGGGTTGGAAGCAAGTATTCCCCTTTCCATAAGAGAAGCTGAAAATGAAAACCCCGGCGCATATCGTGGCGATTATACTGATATTAGGGATGGAAAGGAAACTACATTAAAATATGAAGGAATCAGGCTTGATTACTTGCTGAAAAATATGACATCCGGTGAAACAGGTATCAAGCTTATCAACTCAGCTTATAAAGTTGTTTTAAAAAACCGTGTTAGACAGACTATTGCCGAATTTACTTTAGATGAAATCAGACAAGCAGAAACAGCTAAAAGACCGATAATCGTAGCTTATGGTACAGGCAGTGTAGACGGTTCAAAATCAGTGCCTTTTGTATATGATGATGAACCCGGAAAAATAGATGAGTTGGGCAACGATGACGGCTGTATAAAGCTGGTCTATGACAAAGAGGTGTTTGAAAAAGATCCTAATCCAAATTACACAAAGTTTGGAAACATGGCCTATATCTATGTGGCTGAAAAAACCACCCCCGGATATAAACATGATAAAGCACCTTATAATACTCCGGAAAATTCCGAATACATCATAACTATTACAGGTGACAAGTTAGGCAAAGAAGTTAATTATACGGTAAAACAAATAGAAGACTTAGTTAAATATAAAGATGGCAAACCTGATCCCAATGGTATGGGATATAGGGCGGAATACAATTTATCCAATTCTAATTACTGGTACGTTAATGAGTATGAAGGAGTCAAGCTTTGGGATTTATTAAAAAAAGCCGGTATTCCCCAGTCCATGGCAGTGGGTAAAGACTCCCAGACCTTAGTTGAATTTACTGCCACCGACGGTTATAAAGATTTTGATAAATTTACTTTGGCCCAAATATCTAATCCCAATGTTTTTAAATATTATGAAAAAAATCCTCTGGATCTTAATGATGGCAAATATATTTCCAAGGATGCGGATGATTTAAGGTCAGTGGGTCTTCCTGTTCTTGTAGCTTATGGAGTAAATGGTTATCCTTATGTAATCAAAAATACCTTGGAAGGCTATAAGAGCGGACTTGGCAATGATGGGGGCCCATTGCGCATTATCTCAGGTAAAACTGAATATTATCACGCTAATGGGTCCAGACAGGCCAAGCTCCTTGATAAAATAATTATTGGTAAAGAGATTAACTATAGTACCCATAGCGGAAACCCAAATAAAGCTTATAACGCTTTAGCTTCAAATAAAGTAGCTATTACCGTCATAGGTATGGATGGCAACACTCTTAAAAAACAAGATTTCACTGTAGTGGATATTGAAAACTTGATTTATGGCATAGATGTTAAAAACACAGAAAAAGAAAAGGCAAAAGTTAAAACTGTTTATGGTGTAAAAAAAGGTGATAATGTCTATGAAGATTTATATGAAGGCGTTAATTTAGAGTATTTCTTGAAAGAGAAGGTTGCTCTACCCGGAAGCAAAGGTACAATAGTATTTTCAAATAAGGACTCTGAATTAAAGGCTTCCTTGGACGAAATCTTTACATCAAAGGGCAAATCCGTACTTGCTTTTGCTAAAAACGGTGCTCCAATGGTGGCGGATAAAGATGCCGATGGATATGTGAGCACATATAATGACGGACTCGGGGAAAAGGCAAATGTGAAAAATGATGGCGGTCCGTTAATGATATTGATGCCGGAATCCAAGACTTTAAGCAATGTAACTTCTATAACAATAAACCTACAACCGGATAAGTATGCTCATATAGAAGACCCGTACAAAGATCTTGCAGATAATCTAATAAAAGTAGAAGGTCCGGGCACAAAGCTTACAAGTCCTAAAGACTTTAAAGTTTCCGATATAGAAGGAAAGCAAAACATTGTAGTTACGGAAGATTATAATATTAAAAAAGCTACAACGGAACAGAAAATCAGATACAGAGGTGTAAACCTTTATAACTTCTTAAGATCAGAAGATATCGGACTTCAATCTAATGCCAGTGAAGTAATTATAACATCTGCCGATGGCAAGGCTCTGACTTTCAAATTAGCAGATGTAATGAATGAAGATTTGAAAATGATTCTGGCTTATGGTTCAAGCAATGTAGATAATGCCAATAAAGATGACGGAAAACCTTTAGTAATAGAAAAAGATTCAAAAGGTTACGACGAAAAATATAACAATTCAGGCGGCCCCATATACTTGATAGTAGGACAAAAATCAGCTGATGATATGAATTCACAAAGCATATTAAAAAATGTTGCAAGTGTAAAGGTAAATGCATCTGACACAATCAGCTGGAAACACGATATGAGCCCCACATATGCCCAATACCTTGATAATACTTATCTCGAAGTAGAAGGTACAGCATTAGCAAAACCGGTAAAGTTCACTCTGCGGGAACTCGAAGCTATGGATGATATAATTTTAAGAGACAGTTATTTCTATATTGGTGAACACCAACATGAAGGTCTGGATGTTTGGAAGCTGATAGCGCAAAAATCAGGATTAAAAATCGGTGTTAATCTTACTTCAGTAAAAGCAGTAGCCACTGACGGTTTTTCTAAAGATCTTCTATCAATATTCGGTATGGATGGTTTGGAAAAAGGAATAGCTGATGGATTGGATAGAAAAATAATACTATTATCTTATGCCGGTGACGGTGTTCCCCTAGTAGCCGATACAAATAGCGATGGCTACACCAGCGGCAATGATGGCGGACCTTTGAGATTGATAACCCATCAAAATCAGGGTGCCTGCTTGAAAAACGTGGTTAAAATTGTTGTAGAAGGCACCGGCGGCACTATTCCACCTGATTCCGGCGCAATCTTTAACGATATAGTCGGCCACTGGGCACAAAGCTATATAGAATACTTATACGAAAAAGATGTAACTACCGGAACAAGTAGTACAACTTATAGCCCGAGTAAAACTCTGACAAGAGCTGAATTCATCACTTTTATTATGCGAACTAAAAAGGATATCGATGTTACAAGTGCAAAAACCGGAGTTTTTAAGGATGTAGAAAAAGATAAATGGTATACAGATCATGTAAATTGGGCAGGAGCAAATGGTATTGACGCCGGTAGCAAAGACGGCAATTTCCGCCCGGGTGACAATATTACAAGAGAAGAAATGGCAACTATGCTTCTAAGCTTTGCAGATACTATGGAAATTAAATTACCAAGAGCAAAAGAACCTATAGAATTCACAGACGCTTCAAAAATAAGCGGTTGGGCAGAGAAAGCCATAGGGATAGTTCAAAGAGCAGGAATAATAGACGGCAAACCCGACGGTAGCTTTGACCCTCAAGGATATGCCACAAGAGCTGAAGCAGCTAAAATAATAAAGGTCTTGATGGAACAAATGTAGCAACTAGAGGAAGAATCTGTACTCCCTATGTTAACATGCGGCATAGGGAGATACACTCTTCCAACGGAGGTAAAGTATATGAAAATAAAAAAAATCTCGTTAATCACTCTGAGTATTATTTTATGTATAAGCCTAATTTCCGGGTGTCAACCCAAGGCAGCGACTGCACCCGACACTGAAGAAGTAGAAACAGAAATCCAAAATGAAATAATTGAAAAAGAAGTTGAAAAAAAAGAATTTGGTGAAACACCTGATTCGGAATCTGAATTAAAGGAAAAGGAAGAAAAAACTGAAACAAAAACACAAGATATTTTGCCGGCAGATTTAAATCAAAATGAGCCAAAAGAACAAGAAGTGCCCGAAGCAAAAGATGAGTTCATATTAAAAATTGAAGGAGCCGGGGTTGAAAATGCAATATCCTTTACTTTGGATGAATTAAAAGCCATGAAGGATTCTCATTTTGAAGATGACTTCTATTCATTAAACAGCTATGGAACTAGAGAACATTTCCATTTTAGAGGTATCAAAATGAAAGCCCTCTTAGATAAAGCAATAATTAAATCCGATGCGAAAAGTGTAAAATTCGTTGCCACTGATGGCTATGCTCAAGAACTCACAGTAGAACTGGCACTTAAAGAAGATTTTATAGATCAGGATAATCCTGACAAGAAATTTCCTGTTATTATAGCTTGGCATGAAAACGGCAAGGACTATGATGTGAAAAAAGGCGCACCTTTCCGTCTTGTAGTCGGTCAAAAAGAAGTTGATGATATGAACAAACCTCAATGGGTTAGTAATATTTCAAAAATAATAGTTGATTAGAGGTACAGATTTATGAAATTAAATAAACTATATATAGTTTTACTCCTTATAATTGCCCTTGGTGTATCCGGAGCCCTATGGTATATGAATGATACCAGACAAGAAAAGGCAATGATAAAAGAAATAATGCCTGATGCAGGAAAGATAAAGGTTATAGACGGTGCATTGGATAATCCCATTATTAAAGAAAACTTTCCTGCAATAGAAAAGATATATAGCATTGATAATAAGCCCTCCGCTTTTATTGCAACATCTACAGGATACGAAGGTCTTATTAAAATGCTAATAGTGATAAATAGCGAAGAGGAAAAGATAGCAGGGGTGAAAGTCCTTGTTCAAGGGGATACCCCTTTATACGCAGGACCCATTGAAGAACCATGGTTTACCGATAGATTTAAGGAAAAGGGATTATCGGAGTATTTTAACAGAGTAGTAATAGATCCGGAAAAACCCACAGATATAGTACAAGTGACAGGTGCCAGCCTTTCTAGTCAAGTTGCAGTAAATAATGTAAACTCTGCTTTAGGTGCATGGAATTATCTTGTTGCAAACAATACTAAAGGTCCGATAGACAATTTTATATCCCAAGAAATGTGGCATAAAGATGAAAACAGTTTTGAAATAATATGGCCTGATGATAATTCTATAAGAATATATATAGATGACTTAGAAGAATTTAATAAAATATCTACAGAAACAATATTAGCAAAAACTAATGGTGTAAGGGAAAGCATTAAAGCCACCGGAGTGCTTTTATTTGATATATTAAAAAAACACAATATTGATATAAATGTTTATGAAGCATTAGGTATCACAGGCAGAGACAACTATTATTCAATGATAAGCAAAGATATAATTGAAAATAGAGATATAATACTTGCTAATATAGTGGATGGTGAAGAAATCCCGAAAGAAGAAAAACCTGTGAGAGTTGTAATTCCTGATGAAATGGGTCCCTATTGGGTAAAAAATGTAAGTAAGATTGAATTATACACACATATTTCTCCTAAAATTATTCAGAATGTTTACATTTTTAGGCCCTTTGTAAAAGATATTGAGCCTTACTACTATGAATATTATGGGAGCCAAGATGAATCGTATCTTGTAGGAAATATGCTTAGAAAATTTGGTGATGTTGACCAAAATGGATTCTTTACTATGGTAGCTTCCGATGGCCTTATAAAAAATGAAACCATCAGCATGGTAAGAGACAGATATTATATAAAAACCGCCGGAGATAACGCACCAATGAATATCAGCCCCGGCTTTAAACTAGGTTATAATGTAAAAGAGATGACATCCTTTTCGACTACTACGGATGCGGTAATATTTCCCGAAATAATGTTAAAAGTTTTAGATAACGAAAATTTGCCTCAAGGCACTGCAATCTGCTTAGCTGAAGCATTGGAAGAAGCATTGATGGAAATTGACGGAGTTAACGGATTAACCATAGTAGATATAAATAATAAAGAAACTGTTATTACCGCTAATCAATTGGAAAGTGCTTACTTAATTCCACAAGAAACAGGAGCGGATATTTTAGTAGATAACAATATTATTGAGGATGTACTGAAAATATACAAAGCCCAAAGTTAGGAAGTACTAAATTATGGATAATAACCAAGGAAGAAAACTTAGAATAAAAAGTCAAATTTTCTTTGCTGTAGCTTTTTTTGCTATAATCATCGTCTACAATTTATATATAAAAGAAATACTAAACTTTAAAATCCTAAGCATCGCTGACTTAAACCCATATGGCGGTTGGAGTGCTTTAAAGGATAAAATAATAGACAGTAATTATGAGTTTGATGGTGTTAACAACAGTATTGCGTTAACCATTGCAATACTTTTCATATCTATTGTTGGAGGCAGATTCCTATGCGGTTGGCTTTGCCCTCTCGGAGCCCTGCAAGATTTCAGTGCCTCCTTGAGCAAAAAGTGTGATAAGGGAACAAGTTCACTTGTACAAAAGTGTGACACTCAACCTGTTCCCTTGTCACCTATTGTTCTCTTAATTATATTGATTATATCCGTCCTTGGCCACGGGGCAAAGATTGCCGAACTATCCCCTTGGAGAGCACTGCTTAACTTACCCAATCTTTTTTCCGCATGGTCTGAAATGAAAATCGGTTTTTTTATTTTACTGCTCATTATTCTTCTATCTATGATAATACCACGTTTTTTTTGCAGATATATTTGTCCGTTAGGTGCCGCACAGACACTTTTTTCTACCTTCAGTTTTATAACTATTAAAAAAGATAAAAGGTGTATTTCCTGTAATGCATGCCTTAAAGATTGCCCCATGGCTATAAGACTTAGCAAAAAAGAAACCGCTTTATCTCCGGAATGCATTAAATGTATGAACTGCGTAGACAGTTGTAAAATATTTGAAGATAGAAGCCTTACATTACAGCTGGGACATAAGAAAATAAGCCCTAAAACTTATGCTGCAATTATGCTGGTATTATTTTTTGTATTATGGTTAGGACTGCCAAAATTTTGGACAAGCAGTACGCTTGGCAGCAATATATCAACTGCAAATCTAAAAGACGGTACCTACGAAGGTGAGGCTAAAGGCTTTGCAGCGAGAATTATAACTGAGGTTATAATAGAAAGAGGTGAAATCATTAGCATAAGAGTTTTAAATCATCATGAAAGCAAAGGTTGGTATGATGAAGTATTTATGATGTTACCTAAAGAAATAATAAAGAAACAAAACTTAAATGTAGATGCCATAAGCGGTGCAACTAAAACCAGTAAAGGTTTAGTAAAAAGTATTGAAGACGCCCTTAAAAAAGCGATTATGTAGTGGCTATGCTATCAAACCCATAGTTTCTTTTGCCCAATTTATTGCATCCAAGTATTTTTCATGTATAGAATCCTTATCTATACCCATTTCTTTTAGATTTTTTAGAACTATTTCCCAGTCAGCCTTCTCATAAGCTAATATCAATTCATATATAGGATACAAAACTCCTTTATTATACAGTAATGCATCTAAAACTCTTTTAGTAAGATTAATACCTTCCAAAGCTGTCGATAAGGGCATATCCATCATAGCATCTAAAACACTGAATAGCCCCATCATAGAAGCTTCATGTCTTAGATTTTTCAGTCCGCCCTGTATAGCTATTGTCTCTGCAAACTGAGTGCGAATAAGAGATGTTCTCATCAGTTCTTTTGGCTTTTCCTTTCCAAAATCCTGCAACATAAGTATATGAACCCATCTTTCACTTTCCCTTAACCCCATATAAGTTAATGCTTTTTTAATAGAATAAATCAACTCGTCTCCTGATCGTGAACTTACAACACGCATAAGCCGATAAGCCAAAGTCACATCCTTTTCAATGATTTCCGCTAATTCTTGAAAAGAAGGCTCTTCCTTTTTTAACTCTTTTAACAATCTATAATACTGAGTTTTGGAGGTGCTTTTATCAAAGGGTTTATTTGATATACCCGGCTTGCTGAAAAAATAACCTTGGAATAAATGAAAACCCATTTCTTTAGCTTTTAAAAAATCTTCCTCTGTTTCAATTTTTTCAGCTAATATGGTTTTTCTATGAGTAAGAGCAGTATGTATATATCCTTTTATTTCTTCTAATGGAGTAACTATTAAATCAAATTTAATAATATCCGCATAAGGTACCAATGGATATTCGTCATAATCTTCATAGAAATCATCCAATGCAATCTTGTAACCCTTCCCTTTTAAATCCTTAATTCTTCTTATGAGTCTATCATTTATACTCACATCTTCAAGGATTTCAACAATAAGCCTATCGGCTTCTATTAATTCAAGGGAATCGGAATGAATAAATTTTTCATCAAAATTAATAAAAGCATATTTGTCTTCCACTATACATTCTATGCCACATTCAAATAATCCGGAGATAACTGTAGCAGTCGCTTTTGTAGGAGAAATACCGTCATAGCTTCCTGATTCCGCATCAGATCGAAATAATAACTCGTATCCATATACACCTAGATTTCTGTTGAAAATTGGTTGCCTAGCGATAAACAATACATCACCTCCACATAATCCAATTATACATCTTCATTCTAAACTTTTTCTAAACAAATGAGTACAATACTAAACATTTTTATAATAATACTTAGAATAAAAGTCTAAAGTAATGTTATCAGGATTTAAATTCATCTCGTTTGATAATCGTTCAACATAAGAATCAAAAAATATTTTCAATGACGCCTTATTATTTTGTCTACCGTAATATTTAATTATATCCCTTACCACCTTCGCATCAAAAGGATCCATTTCATGCATTTTTAACAAACACGCTTCAATAAATAATGAATATTCATGATTATTTAACTTAGCAGTTACATACTCATCAAAAATACTAAATACCATTTTCTTATATCTTTGCTGACTGCCTAAAGACCAATGGTAACCTTCCTCTTCCAAAAAACTGCCTTTATATATATTAAGTATTTTTTCTATATCTTCCTTGTCACGTTTTTTCTTGTCTATGACTTCCATAAGCTTACTCAAATCATTCTCATTATGTACATTTAATTGATAACACTCGTTAACATAGTAAATTGCATCTGCAAATCCCATATCTCTAAGCCCTGTTCTTAGCATATAAACAGTTGTATGTAATATAGCAGTTCCTTCTTCTAAGGTTTTTCCCGGAAATATGGTTTCCAAAATTAATGTTTTAGGAACAGTTCTTCCTCTATGAAACCATAAATATGCAAAAAGTTCCTTTGCCTTTTTTGTCCTCCATTGAAACAGTCTACCTTGGTCATTCATAACTGAAAAGTTGCCAAAACAGTTTACTTGAAGAATCCTTTTACTACTTGTCTCTTGGCCGGAATCCATATTATATTTTTTACTTTTTTTCTTAAGGCGCTTAATGGTATTAATTAGTCTCTTTTTTTGAATCGGCTTCAACAAATAATCAATTGCATTGATTTCAAATGCTTCTACAGCATATTGAGAATAAGCGGTAATAAAGACTATTTCCAGATTATTATGCTTTCTCATAAGGGATTCTGCTAATTCCAAACCATTTATTTCTCCCATTTCAATATCTAAAAAAACCACATCGGGCTGCAATTCTCCTATTTCCCCCAATACCTCATTGGGCTTTGTATAACTTTTTATTATTTCGATTTCTTTAAAACTCGAAAGTATGGATTCCAATACTTCCAAAGCAATAGGCTCATCATCAATTAAAATAGCTTTCATGACTTTTCACCTCCGGTATAATAATTTTTATGCTTGTCCCTTCATCGGGCTTACTATCTAAATACAAAGCGGCACCTTTTAAAAGCTTTATTCTTTTAATCACATTATTAAACCCTAATCTCTCACTTTGTTTGCTTAATAATTCTTCTTGTTTCTTTAATGACATTCCTACACCATCGTCTTTAATAGTAATACTGATGGTATCGCTTGATTCTTTGCTTGTAGTAATTTTTATTGTTCCACCGCCGTCTTTGACTGAGATACCATGTCTAACTGCATTTTCTATAAGAGGCTGCAGAGTGAGAGGAGGTATCATGGCATTTAAACCATTTTCTAAATCATACTCTATATTTAGCCTATCCTCATATCTGATTTTTTCAATCTCTAAATAAGCATCGGCAAGTTCTAACTCCAAATCCAAAGGAATGAGACTTTTCTTGCTATATAGATCCAGCTTGCCTCTAAAATAAATAGATAAATTATTTAATGCTTCTCTTGTTTTTGCATTATCTTTATAACTCAAGCCTATAATTGTGTTTAATGTATTGTATAAAAAATGAGGAGAAATTTGAGAATAAAAATACTGAAATTCTCTTTTCATATTTTCCTCAACAGAAGCTTTCATTAGCAAGAGTGATTGAACCCTTGATTTTAACTCCTCTCTTACTATCGGTTTCTTTTGAAAATCATTTATTTTGCATTTTAATGTATTTGCCGAATCAACTGCCTCACCTATCTCAGTAAGCAATAAAATGGGCAACTCAACCATAGAATAATTACTTCTTATTTTTATACATAATTTGTCTCCCGAAATATCTGCCAATGCAAAATCTAAAATCACCAAATCTATTTTTTTCGCTTCTATAATACCCAGTGCACCATCACTATTATGTGCCTCCGCTACATCAACATCCATTTGCTTTAAAGCATCTAATAAATCTTTATGATTTGAAGTTTTATCATATACGACCAAAATAACAGGTTTTTCAATATATACTTTGTTTGTTGTGTCTTCCGTAAACGTGATTTCATCTGCTATTGACTTTACATCTTTGATGTCCGTCTCTATTTCCCATAAAGGTAAACTAAAACTAAATTCAGAGCCTTTTCCATATTCAGATTTGACACTGATTCTCCCTCTCTGGCTCTTTACCAATTGCTTTGCTATAGGCAGTCCCAATCCAAGACTTGATGAATCAGTATCTTCTATATGTTTATAAAAAACATTAAAAACCTTGTCCAAATATTTCTTCTCTATACCGATACCCGTGTCAGCAACGTTTATCACTGCGTAGCCATCTTCTATTTTTGCCGAGATTGACATCATTCCTTTATCGGTAAACTTTATAGAATTATGAATTAGATTATAAAGAATACGCGTAAACCTTTCATTATCCGCCTTAATTGGAGGAAAATCTTTTGGGACTCTATTTTCTAAAACAATTTCTTTGTCTTCGGGAATCAGTAAGAACATTTCTTTAATAATATTTTCAATTGTAGAATAAAGACTTATAGGTTGCAGATTTAGGCTTATATCTTCACTTTTGGAATAAGAAACATCCATAAAATCATCAGATAATCTTTTTAGCTTGCCAATCTCTTGTTGAATTAAAAATAAATCTTCCTGCTGACCGGAATTTAGCGACCCTCTACCTCCTTCAATAAGCAGTTTTATAGAATTTGTGATTACATCCAAAGGCGATTTTAATCTCAAAGATGCCTTTTTTAAAAAAGAATTTTTATTCTCATCGTACATAATAAGCTTTTCTGTGAGAGTATATACATTTTGATAGTTTAATTGAAGTCTCCTGCTCATCAAAAGTGCAATACCTATCATTATTATAAATATCAAAGTCACGGAAATATGCCCAAGATATATCTCTAAAAAGATTTTCAAGGAAATAGCAAGCCAATAACAGAATAAGGATACAGTTATAACCAGTATGTATTCCGAATATTCTGCTTTCTTAAAAAACGCCTTACCCAATATACCAAAAATACAAATATAACTTATAGCCATACTTAAAACTATTATAATTTGTGAATATGTAGCGGGGATACTAACAGCCCTTCCCGGATTGTTAAAAATTAAAAGAAACATGGCTGTCATTAGAATGCTAGCCCTATTAGTAATTTTGCCTGTATGATAATCCATAAAAAAATAATGCACAAACCTTAAAAATGCAAGGGTTATTCCTATCATTACAAAAACCTGTATATGAGTTCTCATCATAAAGCTATAATCAAATATTAAATTCAAAAGTTGATTGTCCATAGTAGCAAAATGCAGTGCCATAAGAAAACCGGTAAGACTGAAATATAAAAAATAAACTTCTTTTTTTCTCTGGAGGTGTGTTAATAGATAATATATACCCAGTGTAAGACAAATAGAAATAATTAATGCATCTGTATTACGTTCTTTATTATCCTGCATCATAATGGTATTATAAGTGCCAAAATTAATTGGCTGAATTATCCCACCTGATCTATAGTTAAAGCTGGATACATGAATCACTAATTGCAATTCTTTATTCCGGCTTTCCGCAAAAGCTACGCTATACCTGCTTCCAATTTCAAAATCTTTTTTATCCAAAGTAGCATTTCCTACACTTGCTATTTCTTTACCGTTTATATAGATTCGATTTGCCAACCTTATAGTCTTTGCTTTAATCCCATACATTTCCTCTTTCGGAACCTTTATAATAATACGATAAGTACCTGCCCCGTCTACAGACCCGTCCTCATTTAGATATGACTCCCAAGAACCGGGAACTTGAACGATTTTTTTAATATCTTTGTATTTTAAAAAAGGAGTATCATCGTTTTCATCAGGATAAATAAATATATGAGGATAGAACTCCCAATCCCCCACAAGTTTAATATTTTTATCAGCTTTTTCATCATAATCATTAAGACTTATAATTCCATCATCTACCATATACTTGTAATTTTCGTTTGTGTAATTTAATATAAAAATAGTCACAAGAACAAACACTGTAATAAATACGGAAATAACAATTGCCGTTACGAATTTTTTCTCAATCAATTTGACACCTCATTTTTAACATAAGCCTATAGATATATTTTACTATAAAATAATCGTTTTAGATAGAATCTGACATATTTTTATAAAAATAAAACCGGTAGCTACTTTTTCATAACTACCGGTTTCTAGATTCTTTTTAAATTTTAAAAGAATAAATCTTCATCTATGGTCTCAACATGTGTTTCGCTGCTATCTTCATTTCTATAATACCTATGTGTCCTTGAGCATTCTTCTACATCTCCAAAAGCCCAATTATCTTTAGGCATGTCAGGATATGTAGGTTCAACATTCTTTAACGGCCCTCTGTTTAACATTCTGTTTATCATGGTTACCGCTTCATCTCTTCTCAGTTGGCTTCCCGGTTTAAAGGAGCCGTCCTGGTATCCTGTAATTATATTGTTTCTATATAGTTCCGTGATATAAGTGAATGCCCAGTTACTTTCAATATCTTTAAAGGGTAATTGAATAGGCTTTTTATCAGGAAGATTTAAATATCTTGCAATTACCGCCGCCAATTCACCTCTAGTAATTGGCTGATTCGGTTTAAACATGTTATTGCCTATACCTTGGAACAGACCTTTCTTTGTGGCCGCTTCTATTCCTTTTGCGTGCCAAGCATCTATATCTACATCATCATACATCTTTTCATGTTTCACTAAGCTTTCAAGTTTTAAGATTCGAGAGAATATTACTGCAATTTCCGCTCTTGTAATATTAGCAGCCGGATTGAAGGTCCCTCCCGGTATCCCTTGAATATATCGTGGATGTTCACCGTTACCGTATCTGTTGGAAAATATAACAATTTCCAAAACAGATGTATCTATTATTTCACCATCGACTCTTAATTCAGATATAGTTTCTATTGTCTCCTCCATCTTTGTTATCTTAGGAAGAATAATCCTTAGTTTCTTCTCTGCAATTTTTCCTATTTCACTATCATCCACTTTCCAAACAATCTTATCTCCCACTATAGTTCCGCCATCAGTATCCTTTACAACAGCACCTTCGGGAATATAAAACACTATCTCCATATCTTTACCCGGTTCTTCTTTTATATAATATTTTATACTGATTTTCGCTTCCTTTTCTTCTAAGTAGGCTCTTTTGTCACTGGAGGATTCAATCGCAGTATCTTTTGCTACACCGCCGCTTTCGGGCAGATCAGGTTCTACCGGTACATCCGATTCTACAGGTTCTTCAGGCTTTTTAGGCACTGTCGGTACTGAAGGTCCGCCCCCTTTTCCACCGCCTCCACTACTGCTACCACTGCTACTACTTATAGGAGTCATGGCGAAATCGTATTTTACTACATCTGTATCTACTTTTATAAAGTAACTCCCTTTTTCGGTATTTACGAGATTCGAATCCTTTCTGCTGTCATAGGTTACATAGCCGGATTTTGTTGCAATTATATAATAATCTGCATTGGCCGGTACCATCCAAGCATAGTTACCGTGATCTTGCACATCCGGGTGATTATTATACACAGTGGTTGCTGTACTCCATTGAGGGTTCTTATTATCATTGGGCGGAAAAGTAAATATGCCTCCTAAATCAATTTGCGGTACCGGCTTATTTACAGTCTTTCCATTAGTAGTATTCCTTGCGGTATCGGCATAGTAAAGCTCAACATGAACGCCTCCCAATACATTGCCTGTTTTGGCGTCTGTTATGGTTCCATAGGGGTCTATCAGCTCCTCGTGAATGTTTATTTCTCCGTCATCTGTGATCTTTACTTTGATTTTGCCCAATAAGAGCTCTGCTCCGTTTACTTCCGTAGTTACTAAAAATTCATATTCAGTATCCTTTGTCAAGCCTTCTATGCTAAACACTCCTGTATCTTTATCAACTTTGCTTTCTGCAACTTTGCCGGTAATATCTTTAATCTTTATTTCTTTTTCAATATCTTTATCGTCTTTTACTGTTTTTACTATATTTTCTTTCCCGTCTTTGTCTGCCATTTTCAATAAACCCGTAAAAGTCTTGTCAGCGGGTATGGGGTCTGCCTCTACTCCTGTAACCACTTCCACATTCGCTTTTTGTTTAAAGCTGACATTATGAATTTCATCACCGATTTTAACAGGTTTTATAATTTCTATATCATAGTCTCCTTCTTTGGGTATGGCTATTTTATAATCTCCATTAGGCCCTGTTATTTGCTCAGCACTGAAGGAACCGTCTTGAGATGTTACTATTACTCTTGCTCCTTCTATAGGTTCCCCGGTATTATTATCTTTTACCACACCTTTAATCGAAGCAGGCTCAAAGGTGATAAATATACTGTCCTCACCATATATTCCTTTTTCTTTACATTCTACGACTGCTGTTACAGGTATAACTTGAGAAATAATCCCTTCTATTTTTTCTGATTCATATACTATATAGACTTCGCCTTTTTCATTAGTAGTGTATTTCCCGCTTGAAGGCGGTGCTGTATAGCCTCCATCAGGATTTTTCGGGTCTTTCGCTTCTCCCAAAATATTGCCTGCCAACAGGTCTTTGAATTTTACTTCTGCCCCTTCTACAGGCAGACCATCTTTGCATAATACTTTTGTAGTAAGTATAGTCCTTGAATCACCGTCGCCCACTATGGTAGAAGGATTTGCTTTTAAATCTATGGTGAAGCCTACAAGCTCTACATCTATCACAACTTCATCTTTACCCGGTTCCGGTTTTACATCTATTGCCTTACTATACTTCTTATATTTTTCCGTCTTTGGCACTACTTCCAAGGTATATTGATTTATGGGAACATTCTCAAATTCGTATTTTCCGTCAGGACCAACTGTAGTTTTATACTCTTCACCGGTCTTGGGATTTAGAACCGGCTTATCTGTCAAATCAACTAATCTCACTTCCGCACCATCTACAGTATCACCATCTTGAGGATCCTTTAACGTTATAGTTCCTTTTAGTTTTATATTGGATTTAACTGTGAAGTAATTGTTATAGCCTAAATCTGTTACTTCACTTGTCTTAGTCGAATCCTCCTCTTCTATCACATTGTCTCCCTTATAAGCCTTATACTTCACAAAGTATCTGCCTTCACCAAGTCCCAATAATGAATCTTTCAAATCATCTTTATCATAAATATTATCCCACAGCTTAAATGTGTTATTGCCTTTTTCAGCTTTTATATCACCTTCATAATTATTAAGAGTTATGGTGTTTCCTATTTTGGTTTCCTCATCAGCTTTATATATTTCTATCTCTACTTTATCTATATCAATTGCCGTTATAGCCGAGATTTTAATAGGCTGATTTATATAATAGGTTGTTTCTTTCCATTCATCTCTATATTTATCCTTTTCCCATTTTGACCATAGGGCATTGGAGACCCATCCGTCTATATCTTCACCTATTACTTTTATTTTATCTACTGTCGTTGTGCTTACTGTTTCATTTCCGCCTTTTGTTGTAAGGGTTATATCGTACTTTGTATTACCTTTTCTCATTGTTTTAGGAATAATCACTGTTATAGTTATTTCCTTTGATTCCCCGGGTGCCAATTCTACTGATTTTGGTCCATAATCTATATCAAATTCTGAATAACCGATTACTTCTATATCAAAAGTTTCTCTGCTGCCTCCTGCGTTCGTTATAGTATGCTTGAACTCTACTGTATTTCCTGCATATTCTTCTTCACTAAACGGCCCTGTAATAGTATGTTTTCTATCTGCATTAATTGCTATCTTTTCAGGGACATTCGGTTTATATTCAGTAAAGTATATATCATGGTCTGTAGAACGATATTCTACTAATTCAAACTTTACTTCCGCATTAGCCGGCAATGGCTTGTCTATATCAGCTTTTGCACTGAATGTTATTTCTTTTGAATTCTTTGCATATATCTCATCAACTGTCCAAGCGATGGTATTATCATCTTCATTATATTTTCCATTACCATAGGTTCCATCTACTGGTATCATTCCATCAGGCAGTGTGGCAACTACTTTTGTTTTATATGCGGTACTTTCTCCGTTATTTTTTATTTTTCCCGTGAATTCGATTACTTCATCAGGACTTTCTAAACTTTCTTTATTATCCTTTGATGTAAAGCTATCAATGATAATATGGGGTCGTTTGCCAACGATTTCTTTCTCTGCTTTAGCTGTCTTTTCAGTCCCATCACCGTATCTGACTTTCCAAGTTAAATTGGCAGTTGATTTTGTAGTAAAGATATTCGTATTAATTTCATCTTTTACTCTTGCATAAACCAATACTTCTATATCTTTTGTTGCACCTTCTAAGAAATCATCTGAATCCCAAGTTCCGTTATTTACTGTGTATTCTTCGCTTCCTATTACTACCTTTTCTATAATCAAGGTATCATTGGGATCATATACAATATCCTTGAGATTTAATTCATTGATTTTTAGTCCATCAGGAATCCCTATATCAATTTGGTAGACTATTTGGTCTCCGGGTCTGACATAGTTTTCTCCGTTATTCGTTGTGCTTTTTATTTTTTTATCAAAGGTTATGCTTTCTGTTTTTAATGATGCTGATGTATCTGTTTTACTTTGCTCGGTTCCTGCTATTGGTTCCCCGTTTCCATCAAGGGCAGTATAATATGGTCCTGTTGTAGCAGGGAAATTTAATACTTCATCAGCACTTAAATCTTCATTTGTTTTTACTTTAAATTCTATTTTTACTTCTTTTCCTTTATCTATATTAAAAGGCTTATCATCAATATAAAATTCTAATTCCCTTGTATCATTATCATATTTTCCATAAACGGCACCTGTAACAGTTCCATCTTCGACTATACTAAAGGAGTTAAAGTCTAATTCTACACCTGATGGAATGGTAATCTTAGGTATTACATAAAATGCATCTGCTTCTGTATTATTATTTGTTATGATTAATGTGAATGTTACATCGTCTTTAGATTTTACTGTTGTTTCATCCGGCACCAAACTTATTACCAAGCTAGGGTTGTCGATTTTGAAATAGTTATTCCTACTGACATCTTTACTTTCATCGTTATCCTCATCTTGTAATTTGTCAATATCTGATATATTTTCATTATAAGAATAGTATTCTACAAAATAGTTATCCTTTGATAAATCTGAAGGCAATTGATAATCTGTTTGCCATTTACCTTTTTCTCCGCTTATTTCTGTTAAGGTTATAGGTGTTACATCTGTTCCCCCTACATATCCTCCGCCATTACCTGCAACTCTTATCTTTGCGGTAACTGATGTTATATCGTGGCTTGTTAAGGCCGTTAGCTTTATCTTTTGACCGGGGCCGAAAGTGGATATAGACCAATTATTTTGCCAAGTACTACCATCCTCCGGCGCTGTGATGCCGTCAAATACTGTATTGCCATATTCTATACCTATTACTCTTACTTTATCCTGTTGGTTTTCGGGCTTTTTACCTCCACTTGTGCTTGTTGCTATTATTTTATGAGTTTTTTCTTCGTCTTTTGGTGCTTCTATAGGTATAGTTATTTCGTAGGTTAGTGTTATTTCTTCATCGACATCTAATTCAATGTCTGATGGACTATCACCAATCCAATTTCCATTTCCATCATGTTTGAATTCTTTGTCATTGTATTTTATAGTGCCTGGATAGCCAATGTCATTTATTGTAATTCCATAGGTATCCTTTCCGGCACCGGTATTTTTTAGTACATGAGTAAAGGTTAAAGTTTGCTCCACTTGACCTTCTAATAATTTTGCATCCCCATCTCCTTGACCTTCATTAGCTTTTGATAATTCATGTTTGCCAACTAATTTAACATCACACTTTACATTGTCTTTAGTATACAATTTACTGTTTTCATCTGCCGTGCTTGTATATTCTACTTTTCCTTGAATATCATGCGTTGAATTTGCTTCTTCTCCTTCTTTAGCTTTAACTTTAAAGCTTATTGTATCATCGACATTTAAAGATCCGTCAATCTTCCATATAATTTTATTACCACTTAACGTTGCTCCAGTAGGTAAAGGTGAAGTTTCATCTACAACCAAGCCGACAGGTATTTCTATCTCCGTTTCAATATTATAAGCAGGTACATCACCTTTCTTTTCTAACTTGACAGTAATAGTTGAAATACCATCAGGACCTTCTATATCATCATCCTTATTTATAGTTAAATCAAATTTTGGTTGTTTTATAGTTCCTTCCACTTCTAAACTATCAATTCCTGTATTATTTTCAGCCCATTTTACATTAGCTTTATTTGAAAAACTTTCTTTATCATCTGATGCTGTACCTGTCCTTATTTTTGATACTACGGTGATAAGGTATTCTCCACCTGTAATATTTCCTATGCTATAAACTCCATTCTCGTCTGCAGTCGGACTGTTAAAGCCTTGCGGAAAATCTATACTTACTATTTCCTGCTCCACGCCCAATATATCTTTAAAGGTTAATCCATATGCAGTAGTATTGTTGGGTACGGTTATTTCTATTTCATAGGTAATGGTGTCGCCGGGACGGACATAATCATTAGCTGAGTCATAACCATTACCTGATTCTTCTGATAATGTTGTTGCTTTTACTGTTTTTTCTATAGTTACCGGGGCTATGGATAAATCTGTACTTTCTGGTCCTACAGAACCATAAGTTTTACCGTTTTCTTCCTTAGACTTGTAGGAACCTATCTTAAACTCTACAGGTATATCCTTCTTTCCCGCCCCTGCTAAACTATTTTCTTTTAGTTTTAATTTTACTGTGAATTCTTGTTTGCCATTATCATTACCGTTTTTAGCAGGCACAGTTACTCCTGTCCATGTAATAATATTGTTTTCAATAGTTCCGCCATGGCTATCATCTGCAACCTCAAATTCTGCAGGAATCACAAGTTTGAATTCGCTATTATATGCTGGGGTATTTCTATCATTCGTAACAGGGATGGTTAGGGTTATCTCTTGAGTAGTATTATTAAACTGAGTTCCATTAGCTGTGATATTCCCTATTGTTAAATTTGGTTCACGGACATTTATTGTTGCATCATCTGTGGTTGCAGTTAATTTTTCTGTTGCGCCTGATGTTTTTTTCCATTCTGCTTTTACTTGATTTTTCTCTGTTTTAGTTGCTCCATAAGTTTTATCTGTTTTTGCTTTAAGTCTTATTATTTTAACTATCACTTGTTTAGCAGTGGATGCATCTACCGTTTTTCCTAATTCTATAGTTGCTACTCCGTTATTAACGGTAATATCGCTTTCCGTTGCTGCTAAACCTTCATTAGCAATAGTCTTATATTCTTCGTCTTCGTTTTTCACTACTTCAAAATTGCTTGGTATTGTATCAACTATATTTAAATCATAGGCTATTGTGCCTTCCGGTACTGTTACGGTGATTTTATAATCTACTGTGTCACTAGGGCGAATATATCCAACATCCGCATTTGGATCGTCTTCATCAAATTCATAGCCATTTGTATGTTTTATTATCTTTTGTTCGATAGTTACACTTGAAATATTAACTGTAGTATTACAGGATATAGTGTCTAATTTATGTCCTGCACCAGTTGTTCCTTCTTCTTCTGTCTTTGTGTTTGTCCAATACTCGCCTGAGTATCCATCAAATTGTTTACTTGAGCCTGCACCTTGTAGTTCAGATAAAGTTGCTTTAAAAGTGTATTCCTTAGTTAAGCCTACATCAAGAATTGATACTTCCGGCAAAGTAATAATACCGCCATTTGCATTATCTCCATCATCATAGGTTGCATCTGTCGGAAGTTCCGTAATTGTAAAGCCTGCGGGAACTTTTACTGTAGGAATAAAATTGTATGCCGTGTTTTTCCCTTTATTCTCCACCTTAAAAGTAAAAACCACTTCTTCTCCTTTTGTTATGGGTTCAGTTTTATTTTTTGTTATCGAAGGTTCTAACTCCGGTAATTTTACATCTACAGATACTTCATTTGACTGTCCTGTATTATGGCTTGCACCACCAGATATTTTATCTTCCCAAGTAAATATAGCCTTTCCTTTTTGTACTTCCGAAGCACTTACAGTTGTCGGGCCTATAATTTTTGTTTTAATATAGTAAACGTGGTCTCCGGAGTTTGGAGAGCTATCCGTATTGAACTTTATATCATAGCTATTGGTTGATGCACTTGTCGTAGAAATTTCTTCTTCAGTTGTCGGTTCAATATTTTTCGATACAAAGACCACTTCTTGATTTTCCGCATTCCCAGAGTTTGGAATATCCACTTCTATATAACCATTATATGCAACAGTACCTGTCGGAATATTGACCTTAACCTCATATATTATCCAATCACCAACTTTTAAATCATTAGTATTTCCGGTAGAAGTGATATCTACTACCATAGTAATAGTCGGTTTTATGGCTTGAAGGTTTGCGCTATCGGAGGGTTTGTCTGTATTATATGTTCTTGTATCACTTGAACCATCATTTCTATTTTTGTATTCTTCAATTTTTGCCGTATTTTTAAAGCTCCTAAGTGCACCTATAGGATTAACAACTTTTGCTTTATAAGTTATAGTTGCAGTATTATCATTCTTTCCGGCTGAAACGGAATCTATGGTAAAAGTAATTTTTCCATTAATATGGTTCGCAGTAGCCCCTGTAGCACTATCATTTTCATATTCCAATTCCATCGGCAATTCGTCTACCACTTTTACCCCATAGGCTGTTCCCATACCGGTATTTGTTACTGTTATTGTAAAGGTGACTTCGTCACCGCCTTTTAAATTTTCAGTAGGAATCGCCGTCTTTTCTATCTCTAATATAGGCTCCGTATAGGTCAATTCTACTTGAGCCCTTTTGGATTGGACTCTATCTCTTGTGTTTTTTACGGACATCTTTGCAAGGTTAAAAGTTTGTTTGCCATCTTTATTTTCCGGTTCATTTTCTACTGTGACTTCGTATTGAACTGTTAGTTCAGCCTCTGGCTCAATGTAATTGAATTTCCAACGGAGGATATCTGTCGTTCCAGTTCTATAAGTGTATTCTTTTTCATTATCTATAACAACATTTTTCCAAATTCCATTGTCAAAATCAACAGTTAAGTCACTACCGTCTTTATCAAAATACTTTATGGAATCAGTATTAACTACTGTTCCTTGAGGGAATATATCCACTATTTCTACATCTTTTTGTTTTACTTTTACATCAGATGCATCATAGGTTACTTCAAATTTAATTTTATCGCCTATATTTGCTTTATATCGACCATCACTATCTTTAACAGGGCTTTGATCATTTACACTTATAATTTCTTTTGTTATTTTCGGCAATGGAGCTGTTTTTGTTACTGTTGAAGTATTAGTTGCCTTTATCTCATCTTCTGTATCTTTATTTTTGCCGGTTATTATGCCTTCGTTTACCAAGGTATCGCCGGCAACAATAGGATTCGTGTTGTTACCTTTTTTCCAGTTTTCTAAAACTTCTGCCTTGAATTCTATGGAATAGGTTTTTAATTTTTCAAATGGTTTACCACCAATTGTCCAAATTATTTTTGTTTCCCCATCATATGGTTGATTATTATAAACAGCTTGTGTTACGGTAAGCCCTTCAGTTGGACCAGTTATCTTATAATCTTCTTCATCGTATTGTTTCTTTAAAAACTCCAAGCCATCTCCCAATATATCGGTAATAACTATATCACCAATTTCGTGATATTGATTTACTTCCGCCTTTAATTCATAAATAAAAGTTTCACCGGCTTCAAATTCACCACTTTTAAGTGTTTTTGTAATTATTATATCTTTAGCTATTATATCTGCAGAACCGCTATCCTCACAGCTTTCTCCAACATCAATATCAAAAGGATAATTTGTATCACTTTTATCAATACAGCCTCTATAATTCACGGTAATCGGTAATGAGGTGCTATCATGAATATAGCCTCCTGTATTTACCTTCCAATCTTCGTTTTCATCTTTTTTTGTATATTTATCAAATACTGCTACTGTATAGGCGATTGTGTATTCGCCTTCGGGATTTATTTCTAAATTACTCCACTCCAAAGTGGATTCTCCGTTATCTTCATTATAGAAACTCCTTGTATAAGTACCTTGCGCAGGAATATCATCATTAACCTTTATACCCGTTACTTGCAACCCATTAGCTATTATGTTTTTTAGCTCATCAATTACAACTTTATATTTTGAGTTATTTATTATTTTTACAGTTATATCTTTTGTATATTTGTCATCATTAGAATCGGCTGTCTCGCCTGCCCCCTTTAGTAGCTTTCCTCCGCCTTCTATAATTACTTCAAAGGGCATTACTTTGATGTTGAATTCTTTATATTCTGTAGAAATATTGTCAAAAGTCTGTGCATCATCACTTGCCTTTACTTTGACTTTACCTTTTAATTGTTCTCCGAATTTTATATCGCTTATATCTGTTTTATCTTCCCCTTCGCCGATGGTAACGGTTTTTTCTCTATATTCCTCTAAAATCTCTACCTCAAAGGAAAAGCTGTAGATTTCTCCCGGAGCAAGGTCTGTAATATCTACCCATTCTAAGATTTGCTTTTGACCTTCTGTTGGGTTAGATTCATTAATTAATTCAAATTTTTTGGAGCTTGGTGCAATTCCGCTTCCGACAACAAACTCCAAGCCGTCATCCAATTCTACTTTCAAACCCACATTGTAAATCCAATCATTATCACCTTTATTTTCATTATTCATTGTTACTGTAACTGTCTTAGTCTTACCTAAAACACCATTGATACTATTTGTTACGTTCACGGACAATCCATTGCTCGTCCCATCAGCAAATATAACATTCTGTGCTGTCTGTAAAATAGAGGGTAAAGCTAATACTATTAATAGTATCAGTATAAAACCTATAATTTTACTTCTTCTATTTGTTCTCATATTCATTCCTCCAAGAAAATTAAAATTTTTATTAATATATCAAAATATCATTTTTTAATTTGTAATGTTTATCTTTAGCAATTAATTATTATATCAGATTTTTTTAAACTAATCTTAAACAAAAGCTTGTTTTTGGAGAATTTTGTCGAATTTTCTTAAATATAATTCTTTTTTCTCAAAATAAGTATTGAATCTCCATTGCTATTGCAAAAATAAGTAAATAAATATTAGAATCTATAGGTAGAAGTATGTTATAATCTTAAATGGTAACGATTTTAAGGCCTTTTGTCATGGTAAATATCGTTGTTTTTTTACTAAAACTTGAAAGGAGAGGGGTATTTGAACATACTTTTGCAAAAACTAAAAGAAGTATCCCTATCTGTTTTACCTGTTACAGCTTTAGTTGTTGTATTGAGGTTTACAGTAATCCC
>Ga0172382_10003497_pt1 | contig 24878 bp, 33 predicted proteins | sample Leawel138RmetaG_FD_122245 | JGI IMG/M metagenome (GOLD analysis project Ga0172382, IMG submission 122245) | Leachate microbial communities from a municipal landfill in Southern Ontario, Canada - Leachate well 138R metaG | ecosystem: Engineered > Solid waste > Landfill > Unclassified | place...
ACGATGGAACGGTGCCGCAATTCAGTGCTCCAGCAGCGCGCGCAGTTCCGCCTCTGGCTGGCCCGTGGCCGCGCGCCCGGCGACCAGTTCGCCGCCGGTCATATCAGATGGAGCAAAATGGCCACCGGACTTTCGGGGCGCCTCGGCGATTTCACCGCGCGCTACGCCGGGCGAGTGCAGCCTCGCGGCCACCGCATCGAGGTCACGGACGTCAGTGGCGATCTCGCGCGCGGCTACCGCACTCCGCTTGGGCAGCAACTCCATCCCGAGATCGTGATCGGCAACAAGGCCCATGCCCGAGCCGCGATGGCCGACCTGCTGCGCCAATATGCCGCGTCGCTTCGCCTGGGCTGAACAAGCGCCTGAAGCAGTGCCTGACCAGACGCCCACGCTCGGCTGCTCACCACGTCCTGACACCCGACCAGCCTGACCTCCCGCTGGGCCGCCACGCCGCGCCCGCGAAACCCTCAAAAAGGAAGCATCCATGCGAAACAGTGCATCCGCGCTGGCTCTCCAGCTGTGCCTCGACTTCGACCAGCCCGTCGCCCCCGCCAGGACGATCGTTCCTCCCACCGATCAGCCGACGCTCTTTTCGGTGGCCGTCGTCGACACCGCCGAACGATCGCACCCGGCCCCGGTCGACTTCTCTTTCGCCGCAGGCCGAACCCTGGCGCCTTCATGGAAAGGCCGCGCCCGTGACAATATCGAGGCTATCAGGTTGCTGAACATACTCGACCGCGAGCGCCGGCCGGCGACAGAGGACGAGCAGGCGGCCATCGCCAAATTCATCGGGTTCGGCGCCTCCGATCTTGCCAACAATATCTTCGCCCGTCGCGGAGACGAGTATCGCGAGGGCTGGGAAGACCTCGGACGGAGGCTGGTCGGGGAGACGACCGACACCGAGCTGAACTCGCTCAAACGCGCAACGCAATATGCCCACTACACGCCCGAATATATTATCCGGGCCATGTGGGACGCCGCCCGGACCCTCGGCTTCACCGGCGGCCAGGTGCTCGAGCCGGGATGCGGCAGCGGTCTCTTCATGGGGCTTCGGCCCGACACCCTGTCGAAGGATACGGTGTTCGTCGGCATCGAGAACGATCCCGTCACCGCCCGGGTCGCGAAGGCCCTCTATCCCAACCAGGTGATCCGCTGCATCGATTTCGACAAGGCCTCGCTTCCGGCCGACTTCGACCTTGCCATCGGCAACCCGCCTTTCTCGAACCTCTCCATCCGCAACCGGACAGAGCTTGGACGGCTCGGCCTGTCGCTCCACGACTTCTTCATCGCGCGATCGCTGGAGCAACTTCGTCCAGGCGCCATCGCCCTGTTCGTAACGTCGCGATATTCGCTCGACAAGAGCGACCCCAAAGCGCGCGATCATATCGCCGGCATCGCGGACTTGCTCGGCGCCGTGCGCCTTCCGGCCAAGGCCATGCGGGACGAGGCGGGCACCGACGTCGTCGTCGATATCCTGCTCTTCCAGAAGCACGCGCCGGATCTCCCGTGGCGGCCGCAGAAATGGCTCGAACTGGGTGAGGTTCCGGACAGCGATGAGGGCGAGGGGGCCCTTCGGATCAATCGCTATTTCCTCGACAATCCCGACCATGTGCTGGGCCGCCACGAATGGCGAAACGGCCAGTTCGGCTTGGATTACAATTGCGCGGCCGAACCTGGCGCCGACATCGGGGCAATGCTCGCGGCCACCTTGTCCGCGATCGCATCGAAGCATGAGGGCGCGTGCAAGCCGATCGAACGCACGGCATCGCTGCGCGATACTCTGAACGTCACGACAAGCGTGGAAGTCGGCACTGCCGCCGACGAGGCCGAGTTCAAGGAGGGCAGCTATCTCCTCTCGGACGGCGTGCTGAACCAGATCGTCAACGGCATGCCCACCGTCGTCGGCGTGAAATCCGGTCGCGGCGGCACCGGGCTGTTCGCGAAGCACGCCGCCATCATCAAGGCCCTTATCCCGATCCGCGATACGGTCCGCTCGATCCTGCGCGCCCAATTCCATGACCAGCCCTATGCTGCATCCCAGGAGAAGCTGCTCGCCCACTACCGACAGTTCACCAAAAAATACGGGCCGATCAACCGGACGATCACCAGCATCCGCACCGATCCGGAAACCGGCGCCGAGAAGGAATATCAGCGTCGCCCCAATCTCCAGCCCTTCCTCGACGACCCCGATGTCTGGCTGGTCGCGTCGATCGAGACCTACGACGAGATCAGCGACGTCGGCGTGCCGGGTCCGATCTTCAGCGAGCGCGTCGTCAAGCCGCCGGTCATTCAGGAAATCCACTCGGCGCAGGACGCGCTGGCGCTGACGCTCCACGAGCGCGGCCGCGTCGATATCCCCCTGATCGCCGACATGCTCGGCGTCACCGAGGTCGAGGCGCTCGCCGACCTCACCGGCGATGTCTATCTCGACCCCGTTCGCAGCACCCCCCATTTCGACCACTGGGTCACGGCCGACGAAGCGCTTTCTGGGCCGGTCCGCACCAAGCTCGCCCTTGCCCGCGACAAGGCCGAGACCGATCCGCGATTCCAGGCGACCGCGAGCGCACTCGAAACGGTCCAGCCGGTCGATCTCAAGCCGAGCGAGATCACGGCCCGCCTCGGCGCGCCCTGGATTCCGGTCGACGTCATTGAGACCTTCATCGCCGAGATCATGGAGGTCGACACGACCATCCGTCATACCGTGGAGCTTGCCAGCTGGACGGTCGACAAGGCGCCGTTCCAGGGACAGGCCAGTTCATCCTCGACCTGGGGCACGGCGCGGCGCGGTGCCGGCGACCTGCTCGAAGACGCGCTCAATTCTCATATCCCCAAGATCTACGACACCTGGCGGGACGAGAACGGTTCGGAGCGCCGCGAACTCAACGTCACGGACACCGAGGCCGCCAAGGAAAAGCTCGCAGCCATCAAGTCGACCTTCGAGACCTGGGTCTGGCAGGATAGCGACCGCGCCGACCGGCTCGTTCGGATCTACAACGATGCCTACAACAATCTCGTGCCCCGGAGCTTCAACGGCCAGCATCTGAAGCTGCCGGGCGCCTCGACGACCATCAGGATGCGCGACCACCAGAAGCGCGTCGTCTGGCGCATTATTTCGTCTGGCGCGACCTATGTCGCCCATTCGGTCGGTGCGGGCAAAACCTTCAGCCTGTGCGCCGCCGTGATGGAGCAGCGTCGTCTCGGTCTTGCCAACAAACCGATGATCACGGTGCCCAACCACTGCCTCGCGCAGATCGCGCGCGAATTCCTGATGCTCTATCCGACGGCACGCATCCTTGTCGCCGACGATACGAACTTCGTGAAGGAAAAGCGGCAGCGGTTCCTGGCGCGCGCGACGACCGGCAACTGGGATGCGATCATCATCACCCACGATGCCTTCAAGTTCATCCCGACGCCGACGTCGTTCGAAAGGAAGCTCATCGAAGATCAGCTCGACAGCTACGAGGTCCTGATCACCGGCATCGACAACCAGGACCGCGTGTCACGCAAGCGTGTCGAGCGTCTGAAGGAGGGCCTGAAGAGCAGGCTCGACAACCTGAAGGCCCGCAAGGACGATCTCGTCCACATAGGTGAGATCGGTATCGACCAGATCCTCGTCGACGAGGCCCAGCAGTTCCGCAAGCTGACCTTCGCAACGAACCTCGGCGATCTCAAAGGCGTCGATCCGGCCGGTTCCCAGCGTGCGTGGGACCTCTTCGTGAAGAGCCGGTATCTTGCCGACATCAATCCCGGGCGCCAACTGATCCTGTCATCGGGAACGCCGATCACCAACACGCTCGGCGAAATGTACACGCTGCAACGCTTCATGCAGCCCGACGAGCTCCATGCAAAGGGCCTGCACGAGTTTGACGCCTGGGCGGCCGCTTTCGGGGACACGCGCACCGAACTCGAGCTTCAGCCGAGCGGCAGCTACAAACCGGTCACGCGCTTCTGCGAATTCGTCAATGTCGCCGACCTGATGGCGATGTATCGCTCGATCGCGGATGTCGTCCTCAAGGATGATCTGCGGCAATATGTCAAACTTCCGACCATCAAGGGCGGGAAGCGGCAGATCGTCGTCGCCAAGTCGGGCGCGCCCTTCAAAGCTTATCAGCGCGTGCTGGCTCAGCGCATCAAGGCGATCGAGAACCGCAGCGGGCGCCCCCAGAAGGGCGACGACATCCTCCTGTCGGTGATCACCGATGGCCGACACTCCGCGATCGACTTGCGGTTTGTCGATACCGGCGTCGGAAACGAGGAGGGCAACAAGCTCAATCTCCTGATCGAGAACGCCTATCGCATCTGGGAAGAGACGGCCGACTATTGCTATAACGATCCGGAAACCGGCAAGCCCTATGCGCTCCCTGGCGCGGTGCAGATGATTTTCTCCGATCTCGGCACCGAAGCCGCGCTCGAAACGCGCGGCTTCTCCGCCTATGTCTGGATCCGCGATCGGCTCGTCGCGATGGGCGTGCCGCCCGAGCAGATCGCCTTCATGCAGCACTACAAGAAGAACAGCGCGAAGCAGCGGCTGTTCAACGATCTCAATCAGGGGCGCAAGCGGTTCGTGCTCGGGTCTACGGCGACCATGGGCACCGGGGTCAATGCGCAGCAGCGGTTGAAAGCCCTGCATCATCTCGATGTTCCTTGGCTGCCGTCCGATATCGAGCAGCGGGAAGGGCGGATCGAGCGACAGGGCAACCAGAATGACGAGATCGAGCTTTACGGCTACGCCACCAGCGGCTCGATGGACGCGACCAATTGGCAGATGCTCGAGCGCAAGGCCCGCTTCATCAACATGGCGATGTCGGGCGACCGCTCCATCCGGCGCCTCGAAGACGTCAGCTCCAACGTCAATCAGTTCGCGCTGGCCAAGGCGCTCGCATCCGGAGACGACCGGCTGATGCGCAAAGCCGGTCTCGACTCGGAGGTCGCACGGCTTCTGCGCCTGCGCGATGCTCATATCGACGACCAGCATAATATCCGCAGCACCATCAGGCGAACGACCCGGGAGATCGAGGACTGCCACAAGCAGCTTGCGCTGCTGGAAGCCGATATTGCCCGGCGCATTCTCCCAGGCGGCGACGCGCTTCTGTTCGATTGTGACGGCACGAAAATCACCGATCGCACTGCCGTCGGCGAACGCATCCTGGGATATGCCAGCCGGATGCGGAACGACGGCACGGAAGCGCGCTGGACGCTGGGGACCATCAACGGCATCGACTTGGAGATGTTGGGCTACGAGGCCTTGAACACCGATGGAAAACGCTATCTTTGCACCGTGGTCGCGATGCAGCATCACGGCGAGAACGGTAAATTTGAAGTCACCGACAAGACGCGGCCGAGCACGGTAGTCGGCCGGATCGACTCTTCCATTCGCAATCTCGATACCGATCTCGATACCATCAGAGCGACGCTCCAGGCCCACGAACGACGGCTCCCTGCGTTCGAGGCGCGTCTGGGCCAGCTCTTCCCTGACGCCGTGCTGCTCGACGAGAAGCTCCAGGAACTCGCCGAACTCGAGGCCGAACTGGCGAACACCAAGGGCGAATTCGAGCCAGGGAACGAGGACGGAGCGCCCTTGGTCGAACAGGGAACCGACGAAGACACATCTTTGCCCCAAGCGGCTTGACCGGTCGGCGGTGCCTCCTATCGCAATCGGCCTATGACGGTTCCTCCAGGGGCCACACCTCAACGACCCCGTGGGCGACGGCGCAGGGGGTTCTGGACACCATCTCGATGGCCTGGGCCAGATCGTCGGCTTCGATGATCGCAAAACCGGCCACCGGCAAGGAAGACGTCATGAACGCACCATCGGCTGTTTCAACCCCCGCGGCGTCGGGATTGCGGACCTGCACGGGAGCGCCTGCGATGCCCATCAGTACGCCGGCCTTCTGCAACTCTGCGTCATGGGCGTGGGCCGCGTCGCGAACGGCCGCCGGGGTGCGATCGTAGCCCTCGCGGTCTCCGTATCCGATCGTCACATATTTGGGCATTGGTCGGCCCCTGTAAAGGAGTGATCTCGCGTGGATCAGGTGCGAGCCACGCAACCTCTTGGTTGAATGAAAGGCTGGTCAGCTTGGTACCATGAGATCCCGCCGCGTTGATCGGCTCAGCGCTTACGCTTCTTTGCCTTGCTCGCGGATTCGAATGTCTAGCGGTTTCCTGATCCAGCGCCCTGCTACTGGAGCGTTTCGATCCCGAGCATCGCGATGACGGCATCGGCCTTGTCCTCGACAACATAGTCGAAAAGCAGCAGCGATACCGCGTCTCCGACCGTGAGATCGCTTTCGAGCATCGCAGAATACCGCAGTCGGGCTTTCTCCAGGAGATCGTCGGTAGCAGGCGGTATCGCGAAGTCGATCGCCACGTCTCCCATCGTCGGAATAGACTCAAGATGCTGCAGCAACGTTGAGGCATCGCTTTCCAAGACCCTGTGTGCGCTCCGGATGCGGTATTGAATGACATTGGATAGCGATGGCGCGCGCCGGGTTCGCTCGCCATAGATGCGCTGGCACAACGCGGAAAGCTTGAAGAAATACTCCGAAACTTCGAGCCGATATTCCCGCATTTCCGTGTTCATCGGATCACGACCTCTATCCCTGGCAGGGAGCCTCGCAGGATCGATCAACTTTGCTTTTATGCCAACAGAAATAACGGCCGAATTGACCCCCAACCCGATCGTCGAGGGCCTACCCAAGCTCACATGGGGCCTGGGTGCAGGGATTGGTGGCGCGGCGGCTTCCCATCACAGGTGATGCGCCGCGCAAACACTGCGGGTCATGCCGGTGGAGTTTCGGCTGCCTTCTTGCGGGGACGGCGAGCGGTCGGCGCCTTTGCAGGACTCTTGGCTGGTTTTGCGGCTTCCGGCGCCGGCGCCGCGGCCTGGGTTCGGGGCTTGCGACCGAGGCCGATCGACTTTGCCAGTGTGCGCCGCCGCTCGGCATAGTTCGGAGCGACCATCGGATAGTCGGAAGTAAGCCCCCACCTCGCGCGATATTGGTCGGGCGTCATTTGATAATGCGTCATCAAGTGACGCTTGAGCATCTTGAGTTTCTTTCCGTCTTCGAGACAGACGATGTATTCTGGCTTCACCGAAGATCTGATCGAAACCGCGGGTTCTGGCTTGACCTCTGGTTCCACCTTGGGCCGTCCCAGGGCGCTCAACGCTCCATGCACATTCTGAATCAATTGGCCCAAGTCACCCACCGCCACGCTGTTGTTGGAGATATGCGCCGCCACGATGTCGGCGGTGAGCGTGATGAGCGTTTCGGTCGGGTCGGCGCTTACGGTCATAGATTTGTTCTTTCCGGAGGGACGTGCGGACTGCGGACGACGCTTGGCGATAGCAAGGGATTATTGGTGCTGCCAGAAACTTCCGTGAGCACGACAGCCATCTCTGCCGAATTGCCGATCTAATCCTTGATGATTGGAGGAGAGGGGGGAGGGTTGAGGGCGGCTTGATGGTGCGACTGGGCACGGACTGGCCGATCTTCCATCCATTCCCTGCGGAGAATTCCAATGGCATCACATGCTCCCGCGCCCGCGTATCCGTCGCGCGCCCGTTCCTGGCCTATCGCCTCGACGTTGACCGCGAGACATCCGACCGACGCGTTCGGGTGCGCCCGTGACTAAGGCCGTCCTCACCACGCCGTGCAACGAATGCCCGTGGCGGCGCACCCATCCCGCGGGATGGCTCGGGGGCTACCAACCGGAGGACTTCACCCGGCAGATCCAGTTCGATGGACCGCCGCTACCCTGCCACAAGACCATTCCCGGTGACGGGACAGTCGCGCGGGCGATGTGCGCAGGGGCGCTCATCTTCATGAAGAACAGCTGCAAAGGCGCACACCATCCCGAGTACGGCGAAGCCCTCAGCATGGTCGAGCCCGATACAGAAACCGTGTTCCAATGGACGCACGAATTCCTTGAACATCACAACAATCCAGGGGCCTGGGTCGAGAAGATCCGGGCTGCGCTACCGGAGGTTAAGGATGGAACGAACCGCACATCCAACGAACAAGACGCTCGATGAGGCCGAACTGGAGACGCCGGCTGCCTTGATCATGAGGACCTTGCGGATGCGCTCCATGACGCTCTCGGGATGAAGCCAGGGCATGATGATCCAAAGGCGGATTTCACCTTCGCCTGCGACATTGTCGACGGACTGCTGACGAGTACGCCGAGCCAGATCGACCCAACAGTGTAGGACGCGAAAAGAGGGTATTTCCATGATAAATCATACGCGATCTGCACACGTCGCCTTGCTGACACGTGCCAGGACGGCCCTTTCAGCCTCTGTTGATCGGGCAGGCGCCGACATGGAGGTCGTTGCCGATCTCGATGCCGCGATCGCCTGCATCGAACAGAGGCCGGCACCATGGTCCGTTGCCGTCCATTTGGCCACTATCGGGCATGGCACTGGCACCAGCGTCGCCGTCGCTCTCAGCCACAAGGCGCTACTGAATAAGGTGGCGGTCTTCTGCCGGACGCAATGGGCCGAGATCAACGACCCCCGCGATCCCGCGCTTCTCGACTCCCAAACACTGGTGCGCGATTATTTCGATCGCCATCAAGAAGACCAGCTCACCAGCCGCATTGAATTGATCGACCCCGATTTTGACGATGATGCCAACGGTCTCGAAACCGGAAACTATCTGGCGCTCTCCTCAAGCCATATCTCATGGCAAACGACGGTAAAGATCGACAAATGGCTGACCCTCGATCCATCCGATCGCCCCGTCAGCGTCGCCGATACCCACTATGGCTGGTTCATATGTGCGCTGCGGTCCTCATTCGGCGACTATCTGGAGATCCCCGACGATCTCTTCCATGCGCTGACATTTGCACGGGATCAGGGCTGCACCTATCTGCTGCTCGACCGTGACGCTCCCGCCACTGATCGGCTGCCTTGTTTCGAGTGGTGACCCGTCCGGTTGAAGGGAAGGGGGAGGTGTTGAGGCGGGCGTGATGATGCGTCCAAGCCTCAGGAGCATTTCTCCATGTCCTACGATATCGCCTTTCGGTTTCAGCAGGCGCTCGATCCTTCCGCGCTGATCACGCTGCCCACGGCCTTATATGCGCTCAATGCCGCCATCGAGGATTGCCGCAACGCGGGGCGGCCGCAGGATGGCGATCCAGCCGTCATCCTGCTCGCCCGTCATCTCGGCGCGATCGCCGCGCAGATCGAGGGCTCCAATGTTGAACTGCGTCGCGCTTGTATGGACGCCATCGCCGATCTCCGGCGCAAGCCTGCGCTGATTGCCTTGGCCCGCAAAGGCGTCGCCTATGACGAACGCGCGAAGAAGTTGTTCCATTCCGATGCCCGCAAGGCGCTGCGGGCGCTTGCCGACGCGCTCGGCCTGACCGAAGATAGCTACGGCATCTCGGTAAACCGCGGCGGCGCTGCGGTTTCGGGTGAAGTCACGCTGCACGGAGCGAGCATCTACGTCCAGCTCAGTCTTGGCCTTATGGGGCCGGGCCGCGAAGTCATGTTCCGCAAGGTCACAGGCCGCAACGACCATATCGGCGAGCGCAACAACTTCGCGTCAGTCGAGGAATTGATCCGGCCTGCGCGGTTCGCGGCCCGTATTCGCCGCGACCTCCATCTTCCGCCGTCCGACACCGCTTCCGATCGCCTCGTCGCCTGAAGGAGTCCCCATCATGGAAATCATCGTCACCCGTTCCCGTATCGCGGGGACGCTACCGCACTATGTCTACCGCGCATTGGTGCCCGCCGACACGGTTTCATCCGAGCGACGGGCGCTAGGAGGCACGGTTCCTGGTCCGACGATCATCGGTCGCATCCCCTGCGTTCGCGTCGGCCCGATGCTCGCACCCACGCGCTATTTCGAGATGGCCCATCACCAGCAAAGCGGACTTGCCTCTCGCATAGGCGCCCTTGCACGCCGGATCGAGACGCTGATCATCCGCGCCAGCTTCCCCGAGATGACCGCGAACCTCACGCCCATCGTCTTCCGTTTCGACACCGATCCTGGCGATGCCTGCACCTGGGCCGACATCGACGATCTTTCCGCCGCTTTCGATCGTCTCGAACCCCGATCCGACCTTCTTACCGTCGCCGATCTCGGACTTCGCCAGGACGACGGCCGCCGCGCCGCCTGATCGCCGTCCTTCATCCCATCATCATTGCATGGAGACTCCGTCATGGACATTTTCGTCGTCACCGGAACACATTTCTCACGGCCACACCAGGTCACAAGCTATCACGCCGACGAGCGTGTCGCAGATGTCGCCGCCACCGATCTGGTGAACGGGCTGCGCGCCGATCTCGATCCTGAGACCCTGCGGCCGGTAGATGTGAACAGCTGGCGGCGGGGGCTGGTTGCGGCTCAGTGTCGGCGGCTTGCCACGCAAGGCATCGATATTGGGGACATAGACCGCACCGCGTTTGCCGACACCGCCGGCTTCGACGTATGGGTCGAAAAGGTCGAAGCCCACGGGCTGTCGGCGCTCGCCGTCGACGATCGCGAACTGGCCACTGTCCTTGCCGCCTTGCGCGGCCACCAGCGCCGGACCTGCCCACCCGATCTTCTCGACATCGCCACCAACGGCGACCGCCATGTGCCGCTGACGTGCGAGGAGATCGATGGCCTTTGCGAGCGGCTCAATTGCGGCATCCTGCCCCCGCAGGAAGTCAATATCGTGGTCGAACTCGACGGCGGGCTTGTCGAGGGTGTCGTCGCCGATCGGCCTACCAAAGTGCGCGTCGTCGACTACGACATCAAGGGTGCCAATCCCGATAACCTCGTCATGGTCCCCCAATGCTGCAGCGATCCCGTCCCGGCGTTCATTAGCGATTGGGCCGTGGAGAGCGTCTGCATCGATCGGGAATGGATCGCCCGCCTCGACGCGGCCAGCGCTTCGGCAGACCGGGCCGCACCACTGATGGCAGGAGGATAGCAGCCATGAGACACAACCACATTCGCAAGGTCGAAAACTTCGACCGCTATGAGATTCTCGCCCATCCGCTTCCTAACCGCGACGATCGCGTGTTTCATCCCGGTGACTCCGCAATCTCGCGTGTCCCGGTCACCTATGGCTCGTTCGATGTGCAAATAGCCCGGCCGATGGGTGTCGGAAATGATGGCCGGCTCGCCATTCTCATACATCACGGGGGCGGCCGCTATGTCCTCGAATTCTCCGAAGGTGTTCTGCCGATCGCCTCAGCGCTCCTCGCCCTTCCGGAACGGGAGCAATATGTCCTGGCTTACACGATGTTCGACCAGGCCGAAGAATGCGCCGATGGTGGCCGGGCCACCGAAGCGAAGCGTTGGGCCGACGCGTTCGTGGACGGTCGCATTCGCAAACGCCGCAGAGGCGGCAGACACTATGTCGATATCGAAACCCCGGACGAGAAGGCGTTTCGACTTCGGCGGAGATCTCCTGGCTGAAGAGACAGGCTGAAGGCGCCCTTTCCATGATTTCCGGCACGCCCGGTCGGACGCGCCGGATCGTATCGCCCGCGCCGCGGGCCGTTCCCGACCACCCTCCCTCCACAATCAGGAGCATTTGTATGAAAACGTCCGATATCGACACCGCAACACCGGAGCAGCTTGCGCCGATCCTCTATGCGGCCATCCAGCGCCTCGGCCAGCTCGGCCGCACAGGAGCGGTGGCACTCGCGGCATTGGTCGACGAGGATGACGCAGATTTCGAGGAGGCTGCCTCGTGGCTCAGCGATATCGCCGATGGAGACCTGCGCGAATAGCTGATCCTCTCCCGACACTCCCAACCATTCACGAAGCCCGGCCATCGCGCCGGGCTTCGTGATTCTGGGGAAATACCAATCCGCCGCGCTGCTCTGGCTCGCCCCGACGCGCGCTTGAAAGGACGAGTAATGACCAGCTTCACCGCAACATACAGCGCCGAAGATAACAAGATCCGCATCTACGCCTCATCGCGCCTTGATGCCGAGACCTATGCACGGGTCAAGGAAGCGGGCTTCAAATGGGCTCCGAAACAGGACCTGCTCGTGGCGCCGAAATGGACGCCGCAGCGCGAGGACCTGGCGCTCGAACTGGCCGGTGAGATCGAGCCGGAAGAAATGACGCTGGCCGAGCGCGCCGCCATGAAGGCCGAACGGTTCGAGGAGCTGGCGCACAAGCGGCATGCCCAGGCCAATGCCTTTTCTCGCCGCGCCGACGAACTCTCGCAGGCGTTTTACATGGGGCAACCTATCCTGGTCGGCCATCATAGCGAACGCGGCGCGCGCAAGACCCAGGAGCGCATGCACTCGGCTTCGACTGCAGCCGTGAAAGCCGGAAAAACGGCGACCTATTGGCTGGGTCGCGCCAGCGATGTCGAGCATTTCGCCAATCGCAAGAACGACCCGCGCACGCGGGCCAACCGGATCAAGACCTTGCTGGCCGACCTGCGCGACTTCCAGCGTGGCATCAATGCAGCCCATGTGGCACTCGCGATCTGGGAGGAGATCACGACCGACGAACAGATCCGCCATGCGCTCGGCAACATGGAATCCCGCAAGCTCTGGGCGAACTACGATCTCTATCACAAGGTCGATAGAGGTGAGGTCACGCCCGCCGATGCCAGGCGACTGTGCATCGAGGGCGCGACGTTTGCCGTCAACGGCCCCAATCGACGCCGCTGGATCGAGCATATCCTGCACCGGCTCGCCTTCGAGCGTTCGATGCTGGGCGACGTGCCGCGCTACGAGGGTGCGCTGACCCCGGTCATCATCCAGGCTTTTGCCCGCGAGCATGGCGCCGAAAGTCCCAAATCTACCGGGACCGATGCGGGACAGTTCCGGCTTGAAAGCCCGGTCCCGCTCCCGGCGCATATCGCGTCGGACACGTCCCTGGAGCTCAGCGAAGACGCTTGGCGCGACTTGATGCAGGCGTGCGGCTACACCGTGCCGGAGAAGAAGGCTCGGCGGGCCTCGGGGAAGCGGGCCGCTGCGGCGCTGATCAATCCATCGCGCGAACAGGCCGAGCAACTTCAGCGGATATGGAACCTGCGCATGGTCGCGGCCCGTAAGGGCAAGCAGGGCGCGGCCAAGCCCAATGATGTCCGTGCGACGACGCAAGCCTTCTATTCGGCCAATTCGAAGGGCGACTATGACGTGTTCAAAACGGTGGAGATAGCCGCCGACGGTCGCCCCGTGCAAATGGGATGGCAAGGCAATGAGCGCGTGCAGTCTGGCGAGCCTGTCGCCCGCATCCGCATCTCCTCGCTCGGCAACCACTTCTACCAGCCTGATGCGGTGGTCATAATCACCGACAAGCCGGGCAAGCCATTGCCGATCGACCTTGACGCCCTGGAAGCCGACGCCCGCCGGGCGGCGAACGAGGAGGTCGAGGCATGAAGACGGAAACTCTCGAATCTGCCCTTGAGACCGCAGCCTGCCTCTGGGAAGCGGTGCTCACATTGCGCGACGATCCCGCCACCGATCCGGACGCCATCGCCCTGGCACTAGCCATCCGCGAGACGTGCAACGTCATCGGCACGGCCAGCCTGCGGTTGACGGTCGTGGGCTGGACCGATGCCGTCGAAGCAGCCTGGAGCGCGGTCTCCGACCGTTATAATCTGTCCTTCGACTGGGATTTCGTGCCTGACTGGATCGTCCGTCATATCGACTGGTCCGATCCCGCCCATCCCACGATCAGACCAGAACCCTTGCCACCGGACCCCGATCCGGCCGCGAACTCCGGACCTGTTGCCGCCCCGTCGTCCGGCTTGCGGCCGCCTGTCCCAGAGGGGAACTGACCATGGGACGCTCGGTTTCCCATCCCAGCGGAGCGCATGTCGCATTCGCACAATGGGACGCAGGCTGGATCGAGGACGACGACAATCTCGATACCCGCCACTTCGATGAACTCGCGGCACAGGACGATTGGGATTTCATCGTCGAGGATTTTCGGGAGCAAGTGCTCGCCCACTATCCTTCGGTTTGGACCTCGGACGGTTGGATTGGCCGCGAGGACCGGATTGTCGCCATGAACCGCTATGCCCGCTTCGGCCTCTCCGAATATTGCGGCTGCATCGCCTATTGGGTGGTTCTGCGCGACGATATCGCCCCCGATCTGGAAGGGTTGGCGAAACGCTGGTTCGACCAGATCGAGGCAAAATTCGAACAGCGGTTCGCCACGCTCGTTCGCCTTGGCACCTTCTCGAACGGCGAGTCCATCTATCGCCGCGTCGCCGCCTGACTACGCGAACTTCCGAACGCATTCTCCCGCCATTCGACGAAACCGACATTCTGCCGAACCTCCATCTTCCGGCGGCGTCACCGGGTCATGGAGGGGAGGGGGCGGGATGTGGGGGCGACGATGGAGTCGCTGTAACCCCGGAGGCTCGAATGTCCTTTCCCACCATGATCCACACCTCGGTCAGCCAGTGTATTATCGGTAAAGTAACGCGCCTCTGGGCCGGGAGTGTCGCTGATACCCTCCACGAGGTTATCCAGAACGGACGCCGTGCTGGTGCGAAGCGTATAGACATCGCCCGCATCGAGACCGATCGGGGGGCTGTACTGCGTATCCGCGACGATGGATGCGGTATCGCCGATCCAGCGAAGTTCCTGGCGCTCGGCGATTCCGGTTGGGATGAGACCATTGCCAAATCGGAGGATCCCGCGGGCATGGGCGTGTTCAGCCTCGCCGGCCGCCATGTGATCGTGCGCTCCCATTCTGCCGAGATCGACGCAGGCTGGCAGGTGACCATTCCTCCGCACGCATGGCAAAGCGGCGAGCCGCTCGACGTCATTCCTTCCTCGCTCGAAAGAGGCACTGAAATCGAGATCGACCTGCCCGAAGCGTGGGCGCGGGAACTTGAACAGGCCGTCCAGAGCGCGGCTCGCTTCTGCCCGGTGCCGATCTGGTTCGGCGGCAACCGACAACCTCAGGAGAATTTTCTCCACGAGGCCGTGCGGATCGAGGACTGGAACGGCTGCCGCATCGGCATTTTCACCGACAAATATCGGCTCCATCGCGACCAGCCCTCCATCAACTTCCACGGCCTCACCGTGCCCTGCCGGTTGCCGTTCGTGAGTGACACCGATGGCGGTCGCGGATGGTATGCCAAGGTCGATATCATCGACGCGCCCAACCTGCATATCGTACTGCCTGCCCGGAAAGAAATGGTGCACGGGGCTCCGCTCGATGCGCTGCGGGAAGCCTGCGAGGCCGTCATCTTCCGCACTATCGCCCGCGAGGGACACCATCGGCTATCCTATGCGCACTGGCTGCGGGCGAAGGCGCTGGGAGTATTCCTGCCAGAAGCAGCCCCATGGCTCTACACATGGACGCCGCGCGCTGCGGATACCACCAGCGTCATGTTCAGCGATCGGGTGGCGGGCGAGCCGATGATCCTGATGCCGGTCGATCCGGCCCATATCGAGCAATGCATTGGACGCGCTATTGCTTCGGGTCGGCCGCTGGGCGCGACGCCCGTTCATCCGATCGACGATTTTGCGGGCTATGGCTGGTATGACAATCTGCCGCGCGTGCTCGGCTGTTCCTTCCGGATCGAGCGGGGCGAAGGTGACATCTTCGACTATGCTGCCGACGGGCAAGTGCCGCCCGATCTTGCAAGCGGGCAGGTCGATGCGATCGCTGTCGAATTTGCCGTGCGGGAAACATATGATCTCGATCTTCCGGTCGAAATCCTCGCGCTGCCCGCCGATACCCTGATCATTCCTGCCGACTGCTCGACCGACCTCGAGCAAGTCACCATCCTTCTCAGCGCCGGCTACGTGATCAAGCCCAGCGAGCTCGCCTCGCTGCTCGAAGCCGCCTGCTTCTATCCCGATGACGATTGCGACGCCGACAGCTACTATACCCAGCAGGCAGCATTCGAGATGCAGGCCCGCTTTGCCGCCAACCTGTTGCTGCTCGGTGAGGATGCCGCGATCCTCGAGCGAGTCCGCGAGGCGATGCGCCAGCATGTCTCCTGGCTGATCCCCACCGATCGCGCGGTCAGGATGCACGCGGCAAATCATCTGGTCGAGGCCAGCTTCGCGGACAATGACGACGCACTCGCGCCCGCCGCCGCTGAATAGCCCCTTTCCCCATCGTGCCCGGCGCGTCGTTTCGCGCGTCGCGTCGGGCCATGTCCACAAGGAACCGCCCCATGACCCAGGATCCGCCCTTCCGGAAGATCTTCGAAGGTGTCGCGACGCACGAACAGATGCTCGAACTGCGTGATGACGTGCCGGACGCCTCACCCGAAGACATTGCATCAGGCAAGGCCTACACGAACCAGTATTTCGAGATCGGGCAGACGTCCTACGACGCGATGTTCGAGATGTTGCCGCCTCTGTTCATGGGACCGGCGATGTTCGCGTTCGCCGAGCTCAGGGCCGGTTTCGTCGGTTCGGTGTTCTTCTTCATGAGAATCGACGGACGCAATCGCTGGTTCACCGGCTATTGCGATCTTGGCGTCCGTAGCAGCCCGGAAGCGATGCGGCGGCGATCATCCAACATGAAGAGGCCAATGACGTTCGGCCTCGCGCGGCCGCGAACGCTGCCTCTGTCGAAGCGGTCGGGGACTGAACGGGCTTCACCCCGGCCGATCCCAATCCCGTCATTTCCATCAAGGAGCCGAAAATGGCCAATGATTTCCTGCAAACGGCATTCGCCATTCCGGTGTTGCCGGACGAAGCCGCATTGCTCGAAGAATGCTTCACCGTGGCTGCTGAACTGTCCAGCGATTTCGCGGAGCTTCCGATCGACGGCATGCAAACGGTGAAAGCCTATTATACGTCCTGCAGCGAGGCTTTCAGAACCACCTTCCCGAAAAAGCCGGAAGAGGAGGATCCTTTCGCCGGCTTCTTCGATCTCTGGTCCGATCCCGGCTTTCTCGGCTTCTACGCAGACCTCAGCATCCGTGGCGATCCGGAGGGAAAGGCGCAGTTCGCCTTCATCAGCGGCGATGATGTCGATGTTCACTCGATCGCCTCTCTGATCCAGAAGGTCTGCAAATCCGCGCTGCCGTTCGGTTTTCAATGGGCTGAAGGCAATGAGGAGGATGACGGCTCCGGCTCCTTCGCAGGTGGATATTATGTCATCTCCGACACCGGGATATTCGGCGGTTCGACCCGGTGCCTCATGAATGAGACGTTGCAAACCTTACGGTTGGGCGCGACGTAAAGTTGCCGCTCACCCGTCAATCCGCGTTCGCGCATGATGACGCATCCTTGTGAATGCGGCCGCCGAACCGTTTTTCTTTCACTTTCCATAAGGCCGGGCTGGTGCCGCACGCGCCAGGCTCGGCCATGCCTGTCAAGGAGGCACCCGATGAACGACGATGAATTCGACGCGCTGATCGACAACGCCACCCATGCCGTCAACGACCTCATTCCTGATCGATGTCTGGGGGTGTTGAGTGCCGATGGTCACTCGAACCTGCTCGTCCAGATCAATGACGCGCTGACACCGATCCTGCGCGATGTGATCGACCGGACAGGAAGCGATTTCAGGAACCCGACCCGCGCTTGCACGATCGCCACCTTGATCGGCGATCTTTTGGCAACCCACATCGCCAAGATCGACGCGAGCGCCCATCTCCCCGAGGACCGACCCTCGCATGTCATCTCCGAGGTCGACGGAACCGCGGCGAATATCGACAGCATGGCCAGTTGCGACGCCGAAAAGGGGACGCAAATCTACCTGGTGCTGGACGATAGCGCCACGTTCCGCATTACCGTGGAAGCGGTCGCCTCATGATCGAACTGCATAGGGTGCTGCTTGCGCTCCGGCGGATAGCGCTGGTTTCCACCCAGAGCGAACTCGATATCGGCAGGATGGATGTGGCCGATGTTCTCGACCAGGCCGGTTGGTCGAAATCGGCTCGCACCGTCATCGACAGCATCGGTCGCCCCGTCGCCTCCGACGATCGGGACAGCCCGTCGCAGTAAGGCCCGATCCGCATCGGCCGGGCAACTTCCTCACCTCAACCAAATGGAGGATATCATGGCCCATCTCTCTCCCCTTCGCGAGCGTTTGGCGAGCGCGGAGCACGCTTACGCTTGCGCGATCCAGCGTCGAAGCGCCACCGGCCGCAACCAGTATGTCATCCGTACCGGTAGTCCGCTCCAGCCGTTCCGGGTGACGGAGACACGTCCGGCGAAGAACGATGATCTGGTCCTGCATGTCGCCTGATCAGGATTCCCATCGGCCTGGAGGCACGCCAATGAACGCTGCCGATCACTATCCCATCGCGCCGGGCATGTGGATCAGGACCGAAGAGGACGAGAAGCTCCTTTTCCTGCGATATTCATCGACCGGCCACTGGGGCTTCTTTTCCGAGAGCCGCCACCGCACCGCGCGGGAATACAAGCTCCCGCTTGCGGGCCTGAAACCATGGAACGAGGAGCGCCGCACATGAAAACCCAAGCCATGACAAGCGGTCTCCGGGTCACGCTGTCAAAGACCGAACTCGAAGCCTTGCTGACCCTCGCACGATATGGCGCCGAGCAACTCGCGGGCATCGCTCCGGTGGAAGCAGGCGGAAGCCAAGGAGAGACGCGAAGCGCCAAAGCGTGAGGCCGAACGCCGGGCAGCGCGCGAGCATCATGCCGTGATCGACGGTTATACCGTGTGGGGAATGCTTAGTGACTGGACCGATCTCAGTGACGATCCCGATCAGCGCCGATGGGCGGACATGTTCCACCCGGACACCGACCCGCGTCCCCAAGGCGAACTTAGGCGGAATGTCTGGCGGATATTCATCAGCAAGGGCAGCGCCGCGTCGGACGATCTTGTCGTCTTTCCGGGCGATTGCACCGAAACCGCCGACCGCCGGGAAATCGAACAGCTCGTGCGCCGGATCATCGCCAAATATCAGAAATGACGATCTCGCGCCAGCGGGATGCACACACTTCGGGAAGCGACTCGATGAAGCAAGCGGGGCGCTGCCCCAACTCTTCAAAGGAGTTGAGCCATGCAGGAAATCACGTTCCATCTCGGCTCTGCCGGACACCCGGTAAGCTGGACCCTCCATGCCGTCTACGGTCGGGCCAGCGGAATCGCGCTCGCGTCCGCCCGCGCATGGTACGCTCGGCAGGTATCGGCCCCTCGATTGGCTACGCCACCGCCAGGCGGCCAATATGTCGTGCAGATCAGAAATGATCAGGTGGTGAACGCCGAACTGCTCTTCGATGCCGAGTATTTCCGGCATCATCAGGAGCCGGACGATGTATTCTGGCTATGCCAGTTTCACACGTTTCCGCTCGAGATCCCCGAGCGCCTCAAGAACATCGTCACCGCGGACCTGCGCAGCCGGCTGATCGCTGTCGGGTTCCTGATCCCCCGCGCCGAATGGATTGAGCGATACCCCGATCAGGCCGAATTTTTGCGGCAATTCCGAGAAATCCGGCATCGGGACGGAGCATAATCTGCGTGGCTGGCCTCGGCCGTGTGAAGGAAAGAAGGAGGGATGATGGTGAGGCCCACTTTGGAGTTCACCAGCCATGCCCGTTGCAAACCATGCTTCCAATATCCCGTCTCGAACACCGCCGGTCTTTATTTCGGGATCTCTGTCGATCCGGCAACTTCCGCCTGCTGTGATGGAGCGGCTCTGCGTCATCATCGACCATGAACTGCCGGTCGTGATCGGTGATGCACCCGGTGCGGACGCGGCTGTCCAGCGGTTCCTTGCCGATTGCGATGTGCGTGCAGTCACGGTCTATTGCAGTGGACGGGAGCCGCGGCACAATATCGGTGGTTGGCCTGTACGGCATGTCCGAGCCGAAGCTCTTCCCGGCACCCGCGCCTTCCATCGGGCGAAGGATCGGAAAATGTCTTGTTTCGCGGGAGCGGGTTTCGTCATCTGGGATGGCGCCAGTCCAGGCAGCCGCGCCAACATCCTGCACCTTTGCCAGCGCGGACGCTATGTCCTCGTCTTCCTCCGCGCTGAGGACCGTTTCGTCGCCCTGTCCACCGACGCCGAACGCATGGCCTTCCTGGCGTCCGGCCGTCTCATCTGACACTACCGCAGTTGCCCGGACCTTCTCCGAAAGCGAATGGCCACGCCCGGGGCTCGCGACTACCCATCGGTGAGGCCCAGCCGCTGGGCGACGTTACCGAGTTCCGCCTCAAAGCTATGGCTGATGGCTTGAAAGATCGGGACTACGCTCCTAAATCATGAATCGAACGATTCGATCGAATAGATCGAATTGATCGAATGGAGGTGATATGCAGACCGTAACGGCCAATGAGGCCAAGACCCGCTTCGGCGAACTGATCGACCGCGTGCAGCGCGAACCCGTGCGCGTCACGCGCCGCAATCGGGTTGTGGGTGTCATGGTGTCCCCGGACGATTACGCCGCCATGCGCGAGTTCTATGCCGACCGGCTTGCGCGCACGCTGCGCGATACCGCCAGCGAGGCCGCGAAGAAGGGCCTTACCGATAGCGAACTGGAGCGTCTGCTTTCCGATGAAGGGTGATGCCTTCGTGCTCGATACGAATGTCCTCATCAGCGCCGCGCTTTCGGCAGAATCAGCCCCCGCGAAAGTGACGCTCTGGGTCATCGCGAATGCCCGACTGATCTTTGCCGAGCCTAGCTTCGAGGAATTCCGATCCCGGCTTTGGCGAGCGAAATTCGACAAATATCTGACCATCGAACGTCGGAACCAGATCCTGCACGATTTCAGCGCCATCGCCGATTGGGTGGAACTGGATGACGCCGCCCTGCCGGTCAGCAGCCGGGATCCCGACGATGATATGTTTATCCGCGCCGCTATTGCCGGATCGGCTCGCTGGCTGGTGAGCGGCGACAAGGATTTGCTCGAAATTCAGGGCTTGCCGTCGATCAATATTCTATCGCCAGCAGACATGCTGAAACGGATTTCCGTATAGATCGGATAGCAGCCGCTGCCGTCACGCGCCCTCGAGCAGGCGCTCTCGCGCAAGATCGAGCGCATGCGACAGCCGTATCGCCACTACCTGATCCTTGGGATCAGCGAGGCAGCCCAGTGCGGCCTCCATCAACTCTATAGCCTTTTCGAGCCCAGGCTTTTCCTTGGTCATGAGCCAATCTCCGTTTACCCCGCTCAGTCGGCGGGCACCCTCCGCAAGGAGGATGCCGGCCCCTGAGCCGGACGGTTGAAACGCGAGAATAGACCGCGCGCCTGCATCTTTAGCCGAACAGCCTGGACATACACACAGGCCATCCGGCCGCAAAAGCCTTTGCAGCCGACTCTATTCTGCGGAGTTTCAACGCTCCGGCCCGCCACCGGCGAACACGCCTATCTAAACGGATCGGCCCAAGGTTGCCAACCGTTCCTGTTACGTATCGATAATTGCGAGCGGGGACCGTGGCATTTGCCATAGCCGCGCAAGCGCCATGGCGCGGCGACCGCGCGGAAATCCGGCGCGGCTCTTACGAAGCATAGCTCCGGCCAACATCTTACCGCCCATCATCGGAGGGACCGCCCATGCATGTCGAATTCAAGATCGAGGGTCGCTACCGCGTGCCCGAAGGTACATCGCCCCTGGAGGGAGTGGCCAACCAGTTTCGCTTGCCGACGGGGCAAACCATATCGGTGTACCCCGTGATCGAAATGGCCAGCGGTGCCGATAGCGACGATCATCGCGACCTCAGTTGGTCTGAGGGCGCGGCGCTCGGAATATTCCTCGACCTCTACGATCGCCAGTCCGAACTCGAGCCGGACGACTGACGGGACCGCGCTGCAACCTTCGGGACGAGCCTAGCGCGTGGAAGCGCGTGCCTGCGCGACCGGACGATACATATCGGCGCGCTCGCGCATCACACCCGTGAGCCACACAAGATGGCTCGCTGCGTCCGCCAGCGGGAGCGTCGCCACCGCATCGAACAGACGGCGCTGATAGGGCGAGTTGCGATCGAGGATCTCGGCCAGGCGTTCGCGCCCCGGGCTGGCGGGATCGGTGATCTCGGCATTGGCTTCGCGGGCCGCCTCCAGGAAAGCTTCGGCCAGTTCCTGCGCCTCGTAATAGCCGCCATCGAGACCTTCCCCGAGCGCCAGGGCCGCAAGCTCGCTGCGCACATCCGCGATGTCCGGATCGTTGATCGCATCGACGAGCGGGAGATTGAAGTCGAAACCGGCGAGATAGTTCGCAATCATGGGGAAGCTTCCTTTCCTTCGTGATTAGAACATAGAAAGAACGGGCTTTCAAGATCGATCATAATCGGGATAGGAGCGGCAACATGCATTTCTCTTCCGCAGGGGCCGCCCGGAACGGCCATCATCCCGCGCCGTGACCGGGGCCGCCGCACCCCTTCGCCTTCAGGGCACCTTGCGCCCGAGCGAACGAGGTTTCCTCCTCGAAATGGACGACGGCCATATCTGGCGTCTCACCGGGGCGGAGGACTTCGCGCCACTTGAGCACACGGAGGTCATCGTCGAGGCACGCAAGGCCAGCAGCAGCAGCCTCGAGGTGTTCTGGATCGGACCAACGTAGCCAAGGGGATCAGCGGCACGCTTCGCTGGTCTCCTCAGGCGTCGCGCTTGCGGCGAGGGCGGAGCGGACCTCGGCGGGGACGCCTCGGCCCGCAATCACCGTCGGGCGAGGTCTGTCATCGCATCCTGCGCCGCCCTCGCAGGGTCTCGGCGTGCCAGGGCTGGTCCGGGCAAGCAAGGGCTGCCTCCGGCCAAGAAAACCTAGGAGTAGATGGGGCCTGCCGACGTCATCGCTTGGGGTAAGCGGTCGGCAGGCCCCATCTACTCCAAGCTTTTCTAAAGGCCGCAGCGAAACGTCCCTTGCTTGCCCGGACCAGCCCTGACCCTTGAGCCCCGGCGAAGGCGGCTCCGGATGCGATGACAGACGGCACCTTTCGCGCCCTCCGCTGATCAGGAAGGAATGGCTTCGCCATGCTTTTCTTTGTTCAGGGACGCTACCGCGTCCGTTTTATTGGCTCAGGCTCACCAGATGCGATGAAAATCTGTCAAGAAAACAATGCTATATCTCAAATAAAGGGAAGGGGGTAAAGTAATTGTGCGGATGGGGATTGGCCCCGGAAGCAAATTATCAGGAGATAAGGCAATGAATATCGGTGAGTTTAACATGAAGAAGGGCCGTCTTCTTGGCTTCATTGCGACCCATTCTATTGACCTGCCCCGACTGGGATTGCGTCCCGTCGAGAGCGAGAACGAGCTTGCTCCCATTTACGAAATCGTCGCGTTCAATGTCGGCGGTCGCTGGGTGCAGGTCGGCGCGCTTTGGGAAGCCGTCTCCAAGAAGGGCGAGGTTTTCTATCAAGGCAACATCGACGACCCCAGCTTGCCGGAAGCGCTTCCCATCGCCTTGTTCGGCACCGATGCCGAAGGCTATCGCGTCGCATGGCGCAGGCAGGAGCGGCGCGACGACTTCGGCCCCGCCAACCGCACCGCGCGCCGTGAAACCCCGTCCGGTAACGGCGAGGATTACGGTTTCGGGGGCAGCACCGCCGACGACAGCGGCAGGCTCGCCACCGAAGGGGCGGGAGCCGATCTGGACGATGAAATCCAGTTCTAGGCGCTAGACCAAGACGGGCCGGGGGAGCGCTGGAACGCTTCCCCGGACCCTGACCGATCATCGAGCATCAGGAGTCACACCCATGAGCAAGCAATCAGCTAAGAAAGCCGTTAGCACATTCGCGGACCTGCCGGAACTTTACGCAGAGGAAACCGCCACCCCCGCCTTTGAAGCATCCTTTGGCGATCCGCTTCCCCTGTCCATCATCGAGCCGGGCGAGGAACCGGGCGAACACACCATGCCCGAACCCTTCGCGGCGCAGAAGGTATCCGGCGAGCTTATCACATCGCTTTTCCTGCTACTGGACGATACCCGCCTCAGCCCGCTTGCCCCGGATGCAGCATGGGGCATTGTCAACAGCTTCCATTTCGTCGCGGGGACGCTGGAGCGCCGCGAGGATCGCATAGCCGACAAAATCCGGGAGATGACCCGGCGGATGGAACCGGGCGAGGTGTTCAACAAGGAACTGGAAGACGCGCAGCTTGAGTGTCAGTCGCTGGCCGAACAGCGCGCCGCATTCGAGGCAATGCGCGACTATGCCGCCGCCATGTATCGCGCTTGCTGGCGTCGGGCATGGGCACCGACCAAGGGCAGCAAGGCGTCATCCGTCAGCACGGCAAGCTATATCAATGCGCTCGATTTCCTGCGCGAACGTGCGCTTGCCAAGCGGGAACGGGTTGAGCCGCAAGGCCCGATTGTTGTTTTTTCCGGTCCCGCCATCTGGGAGGAATGGGAACCGCTTTGGGCCAAGCTGGACGAGATCAAGGCCCGCACACCGCATATGACGCTGGTAACGACCGGCCAGCGCAAGGGGGCCGACGCCATCGCGGCAGCATGGGCCGCGCGGGAAGGGGTGCCCGTTGTCGCCTTCGGACTTTATGGCACCGGCCGCAAATCGGCTTTCACCCGCAACCGGAAACTGGCCGAGCTTGGCCCAGTCGAAGCCGTGCTTTGCGAGGGATCGGGATTGCAGGCCAATCTCTACCAGACCTTGCGAAAGGAAGGCGTTCCCATTCACGCTTTCCAGAAGCCCAAGGATGCAGCCGCGCCGCGCAAGGCGAAGGGCAGCGAGCAGACATCTGAGCAGGATACATTCAGGCGAGCGCGGCGCTTCGCCTGAACCGCGAGAGCGCGGCGCTTCCCCCAAGCGCCGCGCTCCATCATTGCACCACATTCGCCAAGGCTGGCGCGCTTTCGCGCGCTGGCCTTTTTTCGTGCTTCAGGCCGCCGCCGCGCCTGACGGCGCGGCGGCAGAGAGGAACCCAAGAGGGGCAGGGGGCACACTCACGCCCCCACATGGGGACTGTTCGCCGTGCCGCCATCCCCCTTCGCGGGCGCTGGCGCGGCTTGCGCTTTCCCCGAACGGGAAGCATCGGACACAGGCGAAGCCCCCTTGAGCGCGGCCA
>Ga0172382_10003498_pt1 | contig 24870 bp, 17 predicted proteins | sample Leawel138RmetaG_FD_122245 | JGI IMG/M metagenome (GOLD analysis project Ga0172382, IMG submission 122245) | Leachate microbial communities from a municipal landfill in Southern Ontario, Canada - Leachate well 138R metaG | ecosystem: Engineered > Solid waste > Landfill > Unclassified | place...
AAGATATCCCCCGAGAAAAACAACTCCCCCTGCATCAAAATAGGGTTTCTTAAGATTTGGAATTCCTTCAGGTCTGATAAAAGCCCATCCATAACTGGTACAAAGCAATGTCCCATCTTGCAGTTTTAACAAACATGGATCTTGGGAACCACCAAACGGATGAGCATAAATAAGTTCCGGTTCTTTAGTCCATATTTCACCGTCTTTAGAACGTACTAATACCAGATAACTATTAGGATCCACATGATTACTCCCTTTTTCTCCGAATATTTTTCTGTCCGGAGCACGACGAAAAGCTACAATAAAATCTTTTTCATCCGTCTTTATAGCAGAAGGAAACGATGAATAATATTGGACATCTTCATAGATGATTATATCTTTTATTTTTCGAATATTCTGTTGTTCAATTGAACCCTCTCTATTGAATGCATTACAAAAGCTAAACACAAATAAAAAGCTAAATATTATCATTATGTGTAAAATTTCAGTTTTCATATTCCAAATTAATTTAAATATATAAGTTCATTATTTATCTCTGTCATTTTTCAGGACGGCGTATGCATAACTTGACAATCCATCTATATCCTTTAAAAATTTCATCCCATCAAAATTGCATATATGTACTAATGATAAATCAAACTTTATTTTGGATAGGCCTCTCCGATTGGCAGAGAAAGACTACGTACGAATCCCATCATTGTCAGACCAATTACACCAATACCTTAGTCAATCATCTCTTTTGACTTTCCTCTCAATCTTTCTCTGCTGAGCTAAACTACTAAACGTTAAAGTTTCTGTTGCCAAGAGAAGAGAAAACAAGATTGATCTACTCGTTCGCACACATTATGATTAGTCACTAGCGTGTTATCTCTATACCCGGAATAGGTGATACAGGTTGAATATCAACAGGACCCCATTTGTATTCATCCGGGCCAAGCTTTAAATCCGAATACATAATATCATCCCAAGTAACATCTTTGCCAGTGTAAGCCGACTCTCTTCCCATTATACCAGTGAGAGTTGAATAAGCAAGCTGCTCTGCGTCATTGATAGGCTTATTCGTACGAATAGCTGTCACAAAACTTATCATCTCCTGATCGTAAGGTGAGATAATTGTCCTGTTAGTTGGTTTTCCATCCTTACCCAGTGGATATTCATATTCCCAGATTACATTGCCGCTATAATCAAATATCTTGTTCTGGCAATTTGTATACCCTTTTGTCCCTAAAATTATATCTCCTATATTATTAGTGCATCCGTCTATCTCACGACACATCCCCTGATAGTGTTTATTATCATCGAAGACAAAATCTACACTGAAAAAATCATACATGTCCCCCGTGAGTCTGTGATAACGTCCACCCACTCCCGATGCTTTTAACGGATTCTTTTCAAAAAACCAGTTTATCCCGTCAATATTATGAATCATTAAATTTACAATAGAATCACCCGTCAGCCATCTCCAGTTTGCACGGTTTCTAATCATTGCTTCCATATCACTCCATTCGGACCTTCGGATGAAATTTCCGGCTCCTCCCCGGTTATAATAGCAGTTGGCAGATATAAGTTCTCCAATGGCACCGTTCTTGATCATGGCGAAAGTTTTGTTATAATCGTCCTGATATCTTCTTTGTGTACCGGCAACAATTGTCACACCAAGTGACTCTGCCATTTTCCCCGAAGTAATAACCGACCGGATACCTACCGGATCGACTGCAGCAGGCTTTTCAATAAAACAATGTTTCCGGGCTTCCACCGCCGCTTTCAGATGTATAGGTCTAAAATGCGTTGCCGTAGTCTGTATGATTATATCTACATCGGAATCTATCAGCCGTTGATAGGCATCGAATCCGACAAAACAGTTTTCATCGGGAATCTCAATATTATTGTTTTTCTTCAATGTTGTCCTGCATTTATCAATCTGGTCCTGAAACAGATCTGCCAGAGCAGTAAGTTGTAGATTGGAACCGGCATTAATGAAATTCACTACCGCACCTGTTCCTCTTCCACCACAGCCAATCAGTCCAGCTTTTAACAATTTACCGTCGGGAGCTTTTTCGGGAAAAACCGATGCTTCATAAGATGAACCTGTAATTGCTGTTTTTTCTGGTTTGTTACAGGATGAGAATAGATACCCTCCTCCAATTGCTCCCATTACTCCTAAAGCAGCAGCGTCTTTAAAAAAATTTCTTCTGTCGGGTTTCTTTAATTTATTTTTCATGCAAACATGTATTTAAAAAATTAGATAAATGAATGTGCTGTCAATTTCCCCCTCATATGTATAATACTGTTCCTTTGTTGAGTAGTCGCAAGTTGAAAATTAGTTTGCATTAAAATCTTTCATCTTTTTTGCAGTCGAGCCAAATATCAGATTTACCAAACCACCCGGCACTCTATTTTTATCAATTTATTCAACAACAAAACATCTAAGTCTATCTATATTTGATACATCTAATAATTCAAAATATATTAAAAGATCTTTTGATACCAAAGAATCCTTGCTTCTTGCTCTACAAGTAACAAAACAGTAGATTGGCTTAAATAACCGTATCACCGAAAATCCAAATATTTTTATTACTAAAAGAAAAAATTGATCTGTCCATATATTCCTATTAGTACTTTCATACATTCATTATTTTAAACACAACTGTTTATATATAAAATTTGAGAAAGCACAATAATCATGCTCTCTCAAATCAGTGAATTTAATCAAATAGGATCTTGTTATACAAATTAATTGAGATTCCAAAAATAGCTACTAACTCTGTCATATACAAGAGCGGACGATCAACAATCCTGAATTTTGTTTAACCTTTAGTAATAATCTCTCTTTTATTCATCAGTATCCCCTCCTATTTGTCATCAGTATATTGCCCCCAAATTTTAATTTCAGCAGTATAACACTGTTCATGCGAAACATCAATATATATAAACCTTAAATATCTAACTACTGTACCAATAACATCTGGATAAACCTCAATTTCATAACCACGATTACGACGCTCTATATCTTCCGGCGTCAGATCACTATCATGATATGCACCCGATGGCGTTGGACGAACTTGTATATCTCCTAATTTAATCCAGTCATCTTTCCATGCATCAGTTCCCTCTACATAAGGAGGAGCATTCCATTCAGTCCAGTAATTCAGGCTTTCTGTCATTGTTTCAAAATCTCCTGGACCACCCTTGGGAGTATCATTTGTACCCCAAACCTCTATTTTGTTGGGAAAGGTTTCCCCCATCGTATATGGCCAAAATTTAAATCTACTCGGTATAATTTTATTCTTTAAATCAAATATAAAATAGGTCGGGTGAAAATATGTAAGATCTTCGTTAGCATCAGGAAAATAATGTGAAAGACGCGGCTTGTAAAAAGTACCCCACATGTTGCTAGTTACAACTGCTTTCCCATCAACTATAATTCCCCAAGTGTGTCTGGCACCACTCCAAATATTATTCCATCCGGGAACGTAAAGACTTAAAAAATCACCTCTCCATGCACGAGTCCCATCAAAAGCACCATATGCAATATCCCAAAGCGGTGTGAGAGGATGAGCAGGATCAAAAGGCAATATCTCCTCTTCATAAAATGGTGTAATAGTAAAATCCAAAGGTTCTGAGAAATTACCCCATCTGTCACGCATTTCAATTCGGAAATGCGTTTCAATAGGTTCAAAACCCCTGAATGAAAATTCCCCTTTTTCTGTCGCGCTATAATGAGTATCATCTGGAATCATAAATCCTAATGAATCTTCAACTAAAAGAGTAACAGCGATATTCTCTTTATATTCATTTTTCCAGCTTGAGAAAATACCACCGAATGAAGGATTTACCTGTAATGACTCTCTAATTAACTCTATAGGAGGTGTAAGGGGTTTAATCTTAACCTCCACGGAATTAGATTCATTATAACTTTTATCGATACAAAATAATGAAACACTCCTTTCTTTCGTATCTGGAAAACCGTTAATTTCAATCGTATCACGATATGCCGATGAGAACATTTGCAGTTCTTCTCCATCTTCTTTTAATTGATATATAGCTTTTACCCCGAGCAAATCATCATCTTCTGGTAAAGAATAAGTTATAATTACCCCACCATTAATATTCAAAACATTTGTATTGGTTATTTGTCCCGGTGCTATGGAGTCTTTAGGAGAGCTCATATCGGGCATTTCTGCACAGTTCCACAAAAAAACCAACGATAAAACTGTCAACAATACTGTTTTTTTCATTTGTTTCAACTTTTTATAAATAAATTTCTCCATCGTCTTATAAAACATTTGCCATAGTACTACCATCCAGGGTTTTGTATCAAATTCTTATTTTTTAAAAGTTCTGAGGTCTGGATTGGCCACAGATAATCCTTCTTTTCAAATTTCAAGTCAAATATATTTTGCACTTTATAAAACTCATTAGGGTCTGTTTCGTAAACATTCCAACCCCGTATGGGTTTATTCATATACTCTTCTGATAATTTCCATCGCCTTAAATCCCAAAAACGAATTCCCTCAAATGCTAATTCAATCATTCTTTCCCTTTGAATGATTTTTCTCATTCCATCCTTAGTCAATGGTTTATCAGGCTTAATTGAATGATTTTGCCAGCTTTCAGCAACACCATCAAGCCCGCTTCGTTTTCTTACCTTGTCAATATATTCATACACATCAGCATCTGGGATTCCTTTTGTTTCATTAAGAGCCTCAGCATACATAAGGTATAAATCAGCTAACCTAATTATTGGCCATTGATAGTCATAATAAGTAGCATCTGAATTTGCGACTGTTGATTGGGTTGTTAGGTAATGTACAACTTTTTTTGGATTATATCCTGTAGGTGAATGATATGCAGTATAAAATCCACCAGGTTGAAGATTAGCTCTGAACGGCGTTACATGTAAATCTTTATCATCGGTTATTTTTCCTGCACCATAATACAACCCTCCGTCAAAAGTTACTGAGCCATAAAAACGATATTCTCTATTAAAATGAAGATTAATGGTGGTGAACCCCTCTCTTATAAAACGATTATGGGCGTTATCTCCAATTTTTAGCCCATACCAGTCAACTCCCTGCCAATCAACATCTTCATCAATAGGAACGCCATTTTTGGAATAAAATTGCTCAACAATTGTTAATGGAGGGCCATAAGTCATTCCGGTACCATGTTTACGATAGATTCCAAAAAAGGCCTCCCGCTGATAAACAATCGTACCACCGCGTGAATCACCCCAAATCACTTCTGGATTCCAACGCTCAACTACTGCTCCTCTTACATTCATAGCTAAAATTGTTGACTCACTGAGGTTTTTTGAATAGGATGTAGTGCCAAAATCAAATAATTCATGTCCGGCCTCATGAGCTATGTCAATGGCCTCTTTAAGAGCATCCGCAGCTCTTTGCCATTTATCCGGTTTATACTCCTGTGGAAATAGTATGATACCACGACTATCAATAAAATTCGCATAGTCGGTATTTCCATTATACATTGGGCTGGCAGCATATGTTAATACCTGGGCTTTGAGTGCAAGCGCCATTGGCTTTGTTGGCCTGCCTAAATCACTAAACAAATCCATTATTTGTAAAGGAAGATCTGGGATACTTTCATCTAACAAGCTTACAATATATTCTACAACTTCTTCAACAGATTCTCTGAAAACCTGCACTTCTTCTGGTGAAGCACTTATAGGTATGTTTTCTTTAAAAATTGGGAGTGGTCCATACATTCTAAAAAGCCAAAAATAATAATAGGCTTTAATAAATTTTACTTCTGCAATCCATTGAACTCTTTCATGTTCTTCCAAGTCAAATGGTTTAAAAATATTATCTAAAAAAACATTTGCATCTCTTATAGGGGTCCATAATCTATGGGCACCTTGAGAATCACCGCCACTTTGTCTACTTGACCAGTAATTTGCAATTGGTGATTGTGTGTTCTGTTCTCCTTTTGCTATCCTCCAAGCCATTGGATTTGGAAAAGCAAATGCATTTTCAATTAACCACCCCTCATCTCCAGATGTTAATCCAGGATTTTCATTTAAATGAGATGAATTTGGAAGATTTGAAAATATACCAAATAAAAAACCTTCTGCTTCATGCCTATTTTGAAAAGCATGATCAATTGTTGGAATATTATCGGGGACAACATCTAAATAATCTGAACACGAAACAAAAAATGTACAATAATATATAACTATTAAGACAAAAACAAAAAAATATTTTTTCATAACTTTACTTTTTATCAAAAAGAAACATTAACACCTAAATTGACAACTTTCTGTAACGGATAACCAAGCCCGTTACCTCCCATTTCAATATCCCATAAGTCAAATTTAGAAAAGAGCAGTAAATTTGTTCCACTCACATAGAACCGAACTTGGCCTAATTTTAAATTATTGGTAATCTTTTGAGGTAATGAATACCCAATTTCTGCACTTTTTAAACGTAAAAAAGAACCATCTCTCATAAACTTTGTACTTCTTTGAGTATTGTTAGGTATTCTATAATTTGCCAATCTTGGCCACTTCGCCTGCGGATTTGGTGATAATTCAGACCAATAATCATCGGCAATAAATTTTGCCAATCCTGTTTCCAGAATTTGACCACCTGATGTATATCTAATAAATGGAGTCAAGCTATGCGCATTTATCCAAAAGCTTGATCTAGCCGATCCTTGAAAAAAGAATGAAAAATCAACATTTTTATATCCTGTAGAAACTCCAAATCCATAATTAATTTCAGGGAAAGTAGGATAACCAATTGGAGATAAATCTAATTCATTAATTACTCCATCTGCATTCAAGTCTTTGTATTTAATATCTCCTGCAGCAAATTCTCCAAACTCCTGACGTGGAGAATTTTCAACTTCAGCGTCATCAATGAAAAGACCTTCGACAATATATCCCCATTGTTGAGCGATAGGATATCCGATCTTCGATCTCCAAGGAACACCTGCTCTAGCATAGTCAGATTCTTCATAAAATTCATAAGTAGATCTAGCATATGTATAATTTCCTCTGGCTATTATCCAAAGTCCATTAGAAAAAATATGATTATAATCCAAAGATATATCTATTCCTAATCCTGTTGCTTCTCCAACATTTGCCTGTGGAGTTGACCATAAACCCATGGTACTGGGAATATCTGCCCGTGTTTGAAGAATATTAATTCTATGCTCTTTATATAAATCTGCAAGGATATCAATCTTACCTTCAAGAAGACCAACTTCAAGTCCTAAATTCTGTTTATAGGCAATCTCCCAAGTTATTAGCGGATTTTCATATTGGCTAATTGTAGTACCATTTCTGTTGATACCACTAAAATTGTAACCTAGCTTAAAATTACCACCTTGATTAATATTAACCTGTGATAAATAAAAAAACCTTTGATCGCTAATTGCATCATTTCCTACTAAACCATAAGTTCCACGAATTTTGAGTTTGGATATAATATCAGATATTCCTCTTGCCCAAAAGGATTCGTTTGACACAATCCAACCTAATCCAAAAGAAGGGAAAAAACCCCAACGATGTCCTTTGTCGAATTTCTCTGAACCATTGTAACCAAAATTGAATTCGGCAAGGTATTTGGAGTCATAGCCATAAGTGAAACGTCCAGCTGATCCTATATTTCTTGAAGGAAGTGACTCTACTAATGAACCTGCATTCCCATTCAATGATTGTCGACCAGTAAAAATCAACATGCCACTTACATCATGTAATTCTGAAAAAATATTATTATACAAAATTGATGCTTCACCATAAATACTACTACTTACTGTTTTTCCACCTTCATTATAACTAAGATACTCAGTACCTCCCTGGGGATTTAACTGAGATAGTTCGTAATCACCCGTTCTTCTATCATAAGATATAGTAGTATAATAAAATGGATTAAAAGAACGAGTAAGGTCAAATTTGGAATATCTTTGTGTATTACCCATTACCCTCCCGGATAAACCTTCAATCCATTTACTAAAATCTTGCTTTAATTCAATTTGAGCCATCATAGTAGAACTATTTGACTCTCTAAAGCCTCTCACCATTTCAGCATAGGGATTCAAATACTGACCCTGGTCATATCCACCAAAAAGAGTATGCTTCGCATGAGCATTTTTTTTATCTGGTTCATAATATGCCGGAAACCTTACTGGGCTAACATTTAATGCCAGATTGTACAGTTCTGTGCCACTTTTTAGAGGACCGGAATAATCTTCAAATGTCCCATGTACTCTTATAATTCCTTCCGTTGTTTTTGTAAGGCTTAGATTAATATTAGATCTAACCAAATATTTTTTTAAATCAATATTATTATTGAATAAATTGGTTACATCTCTATTTAATATTCCATTGTCTTGTGAAACTGATCCGGCAATATAATATCGTGCAATTTTCCCTCCACCCGAAATATTAATATTGGCTCTTTGATTCATTGTTACATCTTTAAACATTATATCCATCCAATCGACTGTTGGAAAGGCATAAGGGTCAGTCCCATTTTTAGTGTTATCAATTTTATATTGTGTATATGGATCCACACCTAATGCATTGCGTGTTCTTGCTGCTTCATTAGCCATATTCATATAAGTTATGGGATCTGCCATTTCTATTTGCTTTGTCGGTGATGAAATAGAATTTTCCACACGAACTGAAACTTTTATCGATCCTTCTTTTCCCTCTTTAGTAGTTACCAAAATAACACCGTTTGCACCACGAGCTCCATATAAAGTAGTAGCTGTTGCATCCTTTAAAATTGAAAAACTTTCAATATCATCTGGATGCAAACGTGATAAATCATTTGATGTTACTTCCACATTATCAATTAGTATAAGAGGATTAATTTTTCCTGTTCCAAAACTTGTTATACCTCGAATAAAAAAACTAGCATCGTCCTGTCCAGGCTCCCCACTAGTTTGGTATGATATCATACCAGCCATCCTGCCAGCAAACGCTGTTGTTAAGTTACTGCTTGGCATCCTCAATTCTTGAGGTCTGATTGCCTGAATAGATGAAATAACACTCTCTTTCTTTTGTTTACCAAAAGCAACTATAGTCACCTCTTCTAATTCATCTATCTTCTCTTTTAAATTCACATACAGTACGGTCCTATTTTCCACTTTTATCCTTTGTGTTTCCAATCCGATAAATGAAAACTCCAATTCATCCTCAGAATTGATATCAATAGAATAGTTTCCATTAGTATCTGTTATTACTCCTCTAGTAGAACCTACTACAGTTATTGTAACTCCTGGCAAAGGATTTCCATTCTCATCTAAAACTTTCCCTCTTAAGGTACGGTTCTGCTGTAAACCATTTTGCTTTTCAATGTTCATGCAGTCAAACTCGTCTAGTGCTAGTAAAGCGATACTGTTGAACAAAAACATTAAGAAGAAAATCGATACAATCGGTAAAGTTTTCCTTCTGAATAACATCATTTTTTTCTTTTTCATGTTTTAGTGATATATTTTATTCAAATTTATTTAAAATAAAATCTTGTTTAAAGAATTCAAAATACTAAAAAGTTATTTCGTAAATATCTGACTTTTAGATTGAATCTTTGATCATTTTCGATAAATAAAACTTATTCAAGTGGGCTTTAATTATTAATAATTCATTTTTCACATTTTGCATGTTCCACACTGAAGGAAGAATTAATTGCTTTTGGTACCAATAGACTAAAACAACTTCAATTTCTATGAACACCTCTTTACCATTCGATTAACAACTAAAAAATGCTATCTGAATTTACAAATATTTCATATCAGATATATATGTGTTTCTACCTCCTTTCTTAAAATTATTTTACCACAATTATTAACAAACTTATTAATTTTACACAAAGATAAAGTGTTTCGAAAGGAACATTTAGACAATTAACGCAATATGCATGGCATTTTGCGCATATATTCAATGAAAAAATGAATAATAAAGAATAATTTCCAGCAAAATATGAATAAAATTTCACCTATTTCGTTTTTCATCTTAACATGAATTATTCATACTAAAAAGAAAAAGGATTAACCTGTATTCTTATGGACTATGAATAAATATTTGTAAGCCTGAATAAAAAATAGGAAATATATAAGATATTCCCTCCACTGTTGCATAGCCGTCGCCGTAGTAAATCGACCAACATCCACGGTATCCTTCGGTGCCTGATAACGATAATGTGGCGCCACTGGAAGAAGAGCCGTTTCATCGTGTGCGGCGACTCCATTTCAGTCCGAAGGAGTTCATGTGGATATTCCGGTGATATCCATCATGGACTGGACTATCGGGAAGGACTACGTAGAGTTCGCATTTGGTCTTACGGGCAGTCAGACTCTGAATACCCGAGTAAAGCCGTGGGAGGAGAAGGCGTATCAAAAAAAAGGGGGGGGGGAGGGAGGTACGCCTGTTCCGCCAGTTCACCTACAAGACCAGCACCTAGAAACACCCCTTACGGGTGATCGTGAAGATAGGGATGAACCACCACGACCCCAACATACCTTTCATCGTGACAGGGCTAGAATATCCGAATTCTCGCTTCATAGACGAGTCGTTTTACTTCGGGAGGGAGATCATGGAGTTTAAAAAAAATGAAGATTTACCTATCTACCGACAGGCATCTATACCGGAATGAATTGTCCCTTACATTCCAGAGATTCTCCTTTGGAATAGCGTAGCCTAATTATTCATGATATCCCAAATATAACAAGTAATTCCCTTTTTATTTTTTTACTAAAAAATCGACCGGGAATACCATGCCCGGAAAGTGTCAAAATAGCTCTGTCAGTCTTTCTATACCCCTGAAAATCACTCGGGGTCAGGAAAAAGTAGAAAATAAGAGCACTTGGGATTCTGCTAAATCTCCTGGAACAAATCGAAATCACGAATCTCCCGGATAAAAAATTATCCTGAGACTAAAAAGAATCGAGTATGAATAATTCAGGTTAAAATAATTTTCTTATTTGTAACGGATATTAGAATATAAAGTTAACTTTCAGGAGAGTCAACTATTTGTTTCGAAAATTTTTTACGAAACTCTATCGGGGTATAACCTTTGTTTTTTTTAAAAAGTCGATATACATTTCTTACATCACTAAATCCGCTCTCAATAGCAATATCAAGCAGATCTTTATCTGTTTTCAACAGTAAATCGCAAATACAATCCATTTTTCTATCTAATATAAATTGATAAAGAGATACCTCCATTGCATCCCTAAATTTTATTTCAAGGCTTCTGCGTGAAAGTGGCACGATTTCCATCAACTTCTCAACGGTTAAGATGGTAGTAACATTCTGTTCGATATAGTTTACGGTTTTCAATATGTATTCATCTGAAATATTATATTTTTCGGTAGATTTTCGATGTTCTATCCGAATCGATTCTATATTAATGGAAAAAGGAATATTCTTTTTGTTCATTATCTGGTAATGAAGCATCCTTGCAGTATCATAACCTCCTTGCTCATCGTTGGTAATAATAGAAGAAATAGAAGGATGAGATAAGCTACAGATCAGTTCGTCATTGTCAACTCCTATTAAAGACAATTCATTCGGAATATCAATATTGTTTATTTTACACATTTCCGATACCTGCAAGGCAAAATTATCATCACATGCAAGCAATCCTACAGGCTTAGGGAGAGACAGCAACCAATTATCCAGATCTACGTGAATTCTGCTCCATTGTACTCCGTGCAGCACCTCTGATTCAAAATAATAATAATTTCCGCCAAGCTTTTCTACCTCCAGACGATAGCCTTCAGCTCTCTCTTTAGACCAGAAGAAGTCTTTATTCCCATAAAAAGCAAAATTTTCAAATCTCCTTTTGGCAAAGAATTGAGCTGCCATAATTCCAGTCTCCCTAAAACCACCTGAAATCTTGGAAAAGCTTCCGCCCTCCTTTTTATAGCTCTGAAGAAATACCGGAATATCAAGTTTTTCCAGGAAGCCGACTTCTTCATATTCCCATTGCGTCAATACAGCATCTATCTCCCATTCTTTGATACGTTCGAGAATACCGACCTCTCCAAACAGTGTTTTATAATAAGTCGGCAAACGATAAAAAGTCCATGGCCCTTTTTCATTGGAATAGCGAATCAAGCCGGTTAAAAAGCGACGGCTGAATTCCGTAGCATAATCTATAAGCACTAATATTTTAATCATACCGGATTCTGTAAGAGATATACAATCTGTTTCCTTTTAGTTAGGAAAAAGGTCTGTTTTTTTGTCTTAAAATTCAGAAAAAACCACAAAAATAAGTACAAATTGCCGTCTTCCGTTATTTAGTATCTTTTAATTTTCAGGATTTTATCTTCTATCAAATACATTTGAAATAACGATCCTCTGTTTTTCAGAATCAATTCGATAAATAATTTTGTAATTCGAACATATCAGATATCTGAATTCTTCCGACCTGTTTTTTAAGGATTCCCTAACTTGTCCTAACCTAGGGCGTTCCGCTAAGTTGATCGTCGCATCAACAATTGAACGTACAATATTTCGAGCAGTTCTTCTGTTTGCTTTTCAATTTGTAATAATTGAAAATATCTTCCAATTTATTTTCAGCAAACTACGACCAAATTATGACTAACCTCATTTATCAATTTTTCGTCCTAAATCTTCGGCATAGATCCATCTACCCTCCCGTTCATTGGCTAATGATTGCTCAATTTCATCATTCAATTGCTCCAACGACATAGGGGTAAGATTTTTCTCATATAAATCGGACTTTTTTTGACGTAAGAAATCTTCTATATCACGAATCATATTTTCATCATCAAGTCGTAAAAACTCCTGAGTCATGATTATTTTACGAGCTTCTAAATTCATAATACCTTCCTTTATTGTTTTATGCAAACTTAGATAAAAAAGTCGAGATTTTATACACGAGTAAATAAAAATCAAGGAACCACTCTCTCTTTTTTTATGAATCCGGCTCCAGTCGACAAAATTACTTCTTTATAAATTTTCGCGCTTCGATTTATTTCATATTTCATGGGACATCTTGCCAACAAATTCTTTCAAGCCCAGATTAGCTGGGCTGACATGCTATAAGGAAACCTATTTGTTTAATAGCTCATCCAAGTTCCACACTGAAGCAAGTTCGATCTCCTCGTGGAATTCAGTTCTTTATAGCATTATCTGTAAAATCTTTTCTTGGCATGTCCTATTTGAGCAATGGCTTCCAAGTGCTTTTCCATACAGGTAGAAAGTGTAGGTAACCATGGTGCCGTCATAAATCCTTGTAATCTTGATGGATCGATATTCATTTTACAATACTCAACCGTATCTTCCATATTAGTATCCACGCTCCAGTTACTTCCAGTGGGCACCTGATCATAACCATGCATTTCCAGATCATCGTAAAACTTCACATAGGTTTTAACTGTTTCATTGAGTTTGTTCACATCAAAACCGGCACCATAATACCAATTACTCTGTAATACCGATTTAGGCATTTTCTTGAAAAACAATTCAGGATGATGCCATCCATAATCAGACCATATCCACGCACGAACTCCTCTCTTTTCTACTTCATCGATATAGAAATATAGATCATCCCACCACAAATCTTGCTGGCGTATCACCGCATAATTGTAAGATATTTGATGTTGTGGAGTTTCTTCATCCATACCCAGATGAAAAAAACGGGGAGTATCAAAAATATCAATCACCTCACTGATTAGATCTTGACAAACTTCATAATATTTTTTAGTGGAAACCATCCTTGCATATTCTCCCAACCACGCATCATGAGAAGTAGCAAAGTTTAATTTCGGAATGGGTTCTAATCCCAATTTACGGATCTTATCCAGTTTCATCCTTAGTTTTTCTCTGCTCCACGCATTTTTTACGGCAATTTCAGGATGACTTTCATATTTTACCGCATCCCCCAGATCAATAACAACCATATTCATGCCCGCATTTGCCATATTCTGTAAGACACTATCCCATACAAATTGATCAAATACCAGAAATGGCCTATAACACCGCAGAGCCCATACTATGGCCTCTTGACAAGTTTTACATTCAAAGTCGTCTTTGTAGACGGTTTCAGGAACTCCTGCCCATTTTACATAGGGATGGTCTTCCCACATATTTGTACCCAAATGCAAAAGATTTGCCCAAATCATGGATGATCCCTTCGGATCGTTGGACGTACTATGCTTCAATTGTGAAAAAGTAAACGAGGGCATACTCACTACTAATCCAGCTGACGAGGCCATTTTTATAAAATCTCTACGTGTTGTCATAATATATGTTCATTTTTATTTACTCATGTTTCGCACTTCCCCTAAATGTATGACAGAGAGATAGAAGGGAAGTGCGCTATCTCCTATACTCCTGATTATTAGCATTATATATTATCCAGTTTCACTATTTTCATTTTTCCCTACGGTGGCCCACAGTGCGGCAACCATGGATTCGCCTTGCGGGCTGTAGAGCATCCTCTCGAGAAGGGTCAGGGCGTCTATCCGGAGAATTTCGGCTACCGTTCAAACCATTTCCAGAAACAGCCCCCACAAGCGCCTGTCGAGGGTTTCACGGAGAACCTTGCCGTTCATGGCCCGGTACAGGACTTCCTTCGATTCATAGTTGTCGTAACGGAAACGCAGTGTCAGCAACTGGTCGATTATCATGCTTACGGTTGTTTCCATCACCTGTGTGTCGAAGTTGCTTGACTGGCCTTTCACACTCCGCATAGCCTGTACCAGGTAAAGTCCGCTTTCAACTCTTGAATCTTTTTATATCTTTTGTTACGGTCTATCAATAAACAATCATTATCTGTATCGCCTTTCAGGTCATATGGAGTCATATCATCATCTATCCACAAGACTGAAATACCATTTGAGGTAACTGACTTAATCGCATTTGGCCTTTCGCTATTTATCAAATAAATAGAGTTTATATTTAATAGTTTAATAATACTCTTTTACATTTTTTTGTGATAAAATATCACTAGTGACTTCAACCATAATTATTTCTTCTTAATCTTCCATCCTTCTCCGGTCATTGTATAAGGTAAAGAATAAACATTTCCCTTGCTATCCCCAAAGAACATTTGAGATTTACTGGGCTCGTCCGGATTGCCATCCGCCCAGAAATACATAAATGGGTCTACTCCATTAACTACCTTCCGAACGTAATTATGGTTACGGGGACTGTTATTTGTAATCTGCTTCACCCGTTTCCATGTATCTCCTTTGTCCATACTCTCCCAGATAACAATTTCACCACCACCTCCCCAAGGTTGGGGGCTATTTTCAGTCGGACCGATTACTGTCCATTTCTCTTCAGTCACCCAAATACTTCCTGTGTCGTAATTATGGTCGGAAGTCGTGATATCACGACTTTTCCATTCATTCCCGTCCCAATAAGTTACAGCCCATTTTTTCAATCCGTTATCTGGCCCTGGCTGATGGTGAAAACCATAACAATACAAGATCATCGGGTTACCTTTTTCATCAAAAGCCATATCATGAAGATACACATTTTCCACTTTGCTGAAAAATTCGCGAATCATCGATTCACTATTGACTTCGGTTACAGGAATAGACAAGGGTGTGCCATCAACCGTGGTCCATGTTTTTCCAAAATCAACAGTTTGCAGATAATAAATATTGGTTCTTCGATCAACATTTCCTTCAGGATGCCAATTACAGAAAAATGCAATTTTTTCACCCAACTGGCTGCTAACCTGATAATGGCCACCATATTTATCTTCTGGACGTTTGATGGCTACTAAATCTTGATGTTCTGTCCATTCCCTACCGTCAGGACTTGTATTGAAATATAATAATCGCACTCCCGTATATTTTGTGAACAGTAGTAAGAATCCTTTACCCTGAACGTAATAAGGTTGCGGATAACACATCTCGTCTTCGAGTACCTGATCAAAAGCATCCACACTATATGGTTGGCGGCTTTTGAAAATAGATCCGGGGCGTGATCGTCCTCTTCCAGCCGGGAATACCCAAACGTATCCGTCTGTATCCAAGGCAATAGTAGGATTGTCGTGCGGATCACGAACCCCTCCTTTATCGAGAACCACGGTCGGTTTCGAAACAGTTTTGGTTTTATGGTCAAAGCACCCAGCCATGCAAAGTAGGTAATGGCCATAAGTCTTACCTTTTTTAGGCGGATTAGCACTAGTGTTACGATCTTCGATACTACCTCCATACACGAAAAATGTTTTTTGTACTTCGGGAGCATAGATTGCCAGCGGAGTATGGTTGGAAGTATAGGTTCCCAAACCTCCAGAATATTTGTCGCCATACTTTGAGAACTGTCCCAAGGTGAACCAAACACCTTTGTAACCGTCAATTTTTTTGTTATTGAGTGAAGGATACTGTTGTGCCGAAACAGGTACTGTCCAGGCAAAAAATAATATCACTAATGTTTTATAAAAACTCATAACATATAATTTTAAATTATTTATTGTATTGTTTATTCAACGAAGGATATTACAAGAAATCTACCTCTGTATATAGTTATTTCTGTTAATCCACGTAGCTTCTCCAATATTTTATTCCAAACAAGGTTAACTGGTAGACTCCCATGTTCGTTTCATGTACTTCCTATCTCAGATATCGAAATGGTTCAGCTACATCCAAATTGAACTCGAATTCATATCCGTTTTTAATGACATCCAGATCTTCGGCAGTCAAAGGTATACCCTCGTAATATTTATTTTCTCCTGAAGATAGAAAAAACTCACAGTTGGCTACTTTTGTCCAGCCATTTTTCCATTCATCGGTTCCGTTTGTTATTTTCCACGAACTCCAGTACGCTTGATTAGCTTCTCTGCTGCCGTCGCCTACCTGTTCTATCGTTTTGGGGTTATTAGTACCCCATACATCAAATTTGACGGGAAAATCTGCCGTATACTGTGGCGATCTTGCTCTTGCTATAATTCTTATTCTGCTGTATACCGCTTTTTTTCTCATGTCGAAAGTGAGATATATTGGGAATGGTGGTCTTCCACCGGTATCCGGAATATATTTATCAAGATCTTGTCAAGGAAACATGCCGCTGTCCACGCGTCCGCCGTGTCGGGAAACTTGGTCCGCACGTTATCCACGCTGTAAACCCTTTTTCCTGTCCGAAAGTGGATTCCGCCTCATTCACTCCTCTCATATACCTGATTTACTGCGGTTTGTATCCCTCTGTCTGCATTTTTTTACTGGGTCTTCCTAGTGGTTTCCCCGCCGCCCTGATGTGCAACCCTTTCAGATAGGCCCTGTTTTCCCTGCTCATATAGATCTTGTCCGCGTAACAAGTGGTTGGCAGGCAACCGAATCGCTCGAGGTATGCTTCCACGTGGGTTTTCAGGTCGACCTACTTCTCCAGCGTGGTCGAGAATAAATCCAGACGATACTGCTTCCCTTGAGAACTGTATTTCATATTGTAACCGTTTTGACTGTAAACTTACTGCTTTTCATCCAAATCCATAACAAAAAACGGGGTTATTTTTCTTAAAATCAAGCGTTTGTTCGGATTCAGCGAACCCTATTTATTGCCACTGTGTTGTTCGATAAGAACTTTTTAGAAGAAGTATAAGGGCAAATTTAAATTTGTCCTTTACCTAAAATTTGCAGCTTTGTGTTCACTACAAACCAAAGATTACTATAAACAAAAGTATACATTTTTTGACAACATGTATATATTACTTAAAATCTAATTTAAAATTTCACTTCAAAAAAGTATCTTTTGTGAGTGGCATTTCATTAATTTTTCAGTTGACATACCACTTTCTTCAACCTCCAGGAAGCATTTCTGATTTTCCGTGATACTCTTATCCGCTAAGACGGTTTAATATTGTTCATTTTCCCTCGGATAGGAAACACAATAAGGGATGATATCCCTTGGCTCCTTTCTTACGCAAGTTATACCCCGCCTCGGCATCTTGCTGATTGCCATAAACAGTAAATACAGTGGAGTCACAATCAGGGATTTCTTGACTTAACCCGCATTGTCAGGCCTGTCCTGAATTGAATTCCAATAACGATTCATACAGTTTCCCGACTTCTCTCTCACCCATCAGGGATAAATGAATACGAATAGTGTTCTCGTCGATATATTTAACCAGGTCCAACGGACGGGATCGCACGTGAAATCCTCCACGCGGCTTAAACGGTGAACACCACAAAAGTTGGCCAGTATAATGCTTGACAGCACCTGGGCAGTACTCAAAAGGCTTGTATTGTGGCGTACTATAGAGATCCACTCATTTAATGAATCATAGAGACCAATATGTTTAATAAAATCAGAGATTACGCTTAATCCCGAGTAGGGTATCAATTGCCCTGAAGTAAATTCTTTCTTTACCTTAGTGGTAACAAATGACATTTTTTTGTGTTTTTGATTTGCATCTGTTGGGTGAATTATTTTTGAACACTGTTTTATCGATCAATAATCTAAAAATAAGAATTTCACCTGACACATACAGCTTTTAATCGTAGAAATTTAAGTGAAAAATTAATACAGGTAATCTACAAAAAGGTATATCGGTTTAGCTTTATGATAGATTGACTATTTATTGACCTTTGAGAATTTTTTGCGAAAATTCAACGGTGTATGCCCGGTATTTTTTTTAAAGATCCTGTAAGCATTTCTTATATCATTAAAACCTGTTTCAATAGCAATATCCAAAAAACTTTTTTGTGTAGTTAATAATTCGAAGGAAATATATTCTATCTTCTTTTCCAATATGAACTGGTAAATGGTGATACCAATCGCTTCCTTGAATTTTTTTTCAAGATTTCTACGACCAAGCGGTACAATTTGTGTCAATTGGTCGATAGATATGTCAAAGATGAAATTTTTTTCAATATACTCTATTATCTGTATAATATACTTGTCTGAGATGTTATATTTTTCCGTAGATTGTCGCTGTTCGATGTGTAGTGGTTTCTTGACTATGTCGAAAGGAATATTTTTTTTATTTACAATCTGCGCATGAATCTTTTTTCCAGCTATATATCCGATATTCTCATCGTCGGTTACAATAGATGAGATGGACGGATAAGATAAGTTGCAAATAAGTTCGTCATTATCAACTCCGAGTAAACACAGCTCATTTGGAATATCGATATTGTTTATTTTACACATCTCTGCCACCTGAAGGGCAAAATAATCGTCGCATGCAAAAACAGCAACAGGCTTGGGAAGCGATGATAACCATTCATCCAATTCTATGTGGCTTCGGCTCCATTGGCTATTAGTCAGGTATTCCGATTCAAAATAATAATAGTTTCCTCCTAATTTTTCCACTTCTTTTCGATATCCTTCAGCTCTCCCTTTCGACCAGAGGAAATTTTTGTTACCGTAGAAAGCAAAATTTTTAAACTTTTTTTTAGCAAAAAAATTAGCAGCCATTGCACCCACTTCCATGTAATCACCGGAAATTTTTGAAAACCAATTAGCGTCGTCTTCATAATTTTGAAGGAACACAGGAATATCCAGCTGTTTTAAAAATTGAACTTCGTTGTACTCCCATTGAACAAAGATCGTATCGATACCCCAATCTTTGATCCGCTCTATAATACCGGCTTCCCCATACAATACTTTATAATATAAAGGTAATCGATAAAATATCCAGGGACCGTTTTCATGTGCATAGCGAATCAGACCGGTCAAAAAACGACGACTAAACCCAGTGGCGGAATCTATAAGGACAAGTATTTTGATCATTGCTAATATAAAGAATTTCTTTGAGCAGACTTAAATCATCATTCTAATTCAACAATCTAAACTATACGTTGTTCAATAATCAACACTTTTTTAATAAATATATTCGTAATAAGCCACTAAACTTTTCGTCAATTATCTTATTAGATGCTAAATCATACCTCTATCTTTGTGAATGAAAGTGCGACAAGAAGTCGCACAAGTAATTGTTCAGCATCACATCTGAACCTATTGTTCCGTCAATAGTAGCCTAAAGAGGCGTGCGTGACTGGCAACGGTCGGGTACGAAGCCCTCTTGACAACGACGTTCCATCCTAAACATCATAGGTGAAGAATAGCAAGGCTGGCCGATATGAGTAACCCAGGTGAACCGCTTCACCATCGTAACAAAGAAATGGCTCACGGATGTTTATGAGCCATGCCAAAAGGCAAGCAGTCAGGATAGTGCGCTTTTTGTTCGTGCTACACGGATGTTGCACTGCCGGTGGACGGGCGGACTCCAAGTCGGTCGTCAGTTACTTGTGCGGAACTTGGTAAGCCCGTACTTCTCCCATCAGCCAACTGTAGATAGGTAACGTAAGAGCGGTCGGATGGAGTGCGGTATGCCGATGACTTTATCGTCACGGCAGACAAACGGGAAACATTGGAAGAGATAAAGCGCATGTTGATCGAGTTTCTTGGGGAGCGTGGACTCACGCTTTCCAAAGAAAAGACACTGATAACGCACATTAGTGAGGGCTTCTACTTTTTGGGGTTCAATGTCCGGAAATACAACGGTACATTGCTTGTCAAACCATCCCCTAAAAGTCTGAAACGGTTCACTGAAAAGCTGCATGAGGTCGTCTTCGAAAAGAACAAGGCGGTAGCGCAGCAAAAGCTGATAGAAGACCTTAATCCCGTATTGCGGGGATGGGGTAATTACTACAGCGGTGTGGTATCTAAAACTACGTTTAGCAAGATAGACCATATATTAACCAATCGGTTAAAGCGCTGGTCTTATCGAAGGCATACGGACAAATCGAGAAGATGGATAAAGGACAAATACTTTATCAAGGTCGGTAATCGGGATTGGATTTTTGGCTTCAAGCACAAAGATGCTGAGAATGATGCTATCTTTACACTCATGAAGCTGGCAGACATACCGATTAAGCGACATGTAAAAGTGAAGTGTGAAGCCAATCCATACGACCCGACTTGGGATGCCTACTTCTTGAAGCGGAAGCGGAAAAGCAGCCGCACACGTACGTCCCGAAAGGATACTTTATCGGAAACCGTTTCCTGCAAAGGAGCGGATGAGTCGATTTAATTTTATGAGAACTAAATTTTGAATTATCGGAGCTGTATGCGGTGAAAGTCGCACGTACAGTTCTTAATGGGGAAAGCGGTGGAAACGCCGCTGACCTACATAACGAAAATAGACTGCGAAACTGGTATATAATTAATAACTGAACTTTCGCGAGTGGTTGTATAACTATAAACAAGACACAAGCGAAACTTGAATTAATAAAAAATGACAACTGAAATTAAACAATTCAAGAGAGATGACCTTACGGTTCGTATTTTTACGGATGAGACTTCTGCCGGAGAAGACAGTGCAGATTTTGTCGCCCAACATTTGAATGACATCGTTCAGACCAAAGGACACGCTAATCTGATCCTGGCTACAGGCGCTTCACAATTTGCCTTTATTGAGGCTCTCAAAACGCTTCAGATCGACTGGGATAAAATTACCGTATTCCATCTGGATGAATATAAAGATCTGCCTGAAACACATCCGGCCAGTTTCCGAAAATATCTGAAAGAAAGAATCCTTGATGTGGTAAAGCCCTTTCAGGCGCATTATATCAATGGTGATGCAAGAGAAATCGACTATGAAGTAGTCCGCTATGAGAAACTATTGAAAGCTGTTACAGTGGATGTTGCTTGCATAGGTATCGGCGAGAACGGACATATCGCCTTTAATGATCCCGAAATAGCGGATTTTAACGATCCTAAATTGGTGAAAATAGTGCAGTTGGATGATATTTCACGCCGGCAGCAATTGGGAGAGGGATGGTTCTCCACTCTCGAAGAGGTGCCGAAAGAAGCTATCAGCCTGACAATCCCTGCTATCATGCGTTGTAAAGTGATCAGTTGTATGGTGCCGGATAAGCGGAAAGCCAATGCCGTGTATAATACATTGAATGCGGAAATATCAACAGCATGCCCGGCGACGATTTTAAGGAGACATCCTCATACAGTATTGTTTCTGGATAAAAACTCCGCGTCTCAATTACAATGAAACGAAACCTGTTTGTTCTCCTGTTTTTCGTTATACTCAGCAAAGGTATCCGGGGACAAAATGATCTCCCGGATATCTTTACCGATGATAGGAATAACGATTTGATAAGTTTTTCTCTTAAGAGAGAGGCGGCAAAAGCTTATAACCTGTTACAACTCCCGCAAAGTAAGGATGAATGGTTCACGCAGAGAGAAAAACTGAGGAATACTATTCTTCAATATGCAAGGGTATCCTATCATTCCGGCTTGCCTTTGGAGTATAAGGAGACGGCCGATTATAAAAAGGAAGGATTTTCAATTAAAAATATTTTCTTTCAGACACGACCGCATGTATATGCCACGGCCAACTTATATATTCCCAACGGAGATGGTCCTTTTCCTGCGGTAGTCGTGGCAATGGGACATTCACGCAACGGGAAATTGTATTCTGAGTATCAGGCATTGGGGCAAACTTTAGCCATGCACGGTTATGTTGCCATTGCCATCGATCCCTGGGGAGCGGGGGAGCGGACCACTGTTCACGGTGAGTTCGAATATCACGGGGCTAATCTGGGTGCGTCTCTCTTGAATGTGGGAGAGACCTTAATGGGAGTGCAGATTACGGACAATATGCGGGCTGTCGATCTGCTCTCATCTCTTCCTTTTGTTGATAACGAAAATATTGGAGCAACAGGAGCGAGTGGGGGAGGTAATCAGGTAATGTGGCTCGCTGCGGTGGATGAACGGATCAAAGCGGTTGTTCCTGTAGTAAGCGTAGGAACTTTCCAGTCGTATATACTGAACAGTAACTGTATATGTGAAGCATTGACCGGAGGATTGACTTTTACCGAAGAATCGGCAGTATTGGGCCTTATTGCACCCCGGGCACTGAAAATTTGTAATGGCCTGAGAGACGTGAATGCAGCATTCCATCCACAGGAAATGCTGAGAAGTTTTAATGGGGCAAATACAATATATAGACTCTATGGCTCCGATAACAATCTGACTTACAATATATTTGATACGCCTCATGGTTACTTTCCCGAAATGAGGGAAGCCATGCTTGGTTGGTTCGATCTTTATTTGAAAAATGAGGGTACGGGTGCCCCGAAAAAAGAGAAGCAGTTTGTACCGCTGCCTGAATCCGAGTTAATGGTTTTTCCCAAAGGGCAACGTCCGTTAGAGGTGGTTTCTACTGGAGATTATTGCTTTAATCAAGGTTCACTTCTGAGATCAAAGATGTTGTCGGATAGTAATATGGATATTCGTAATTCTACTTTAACACATTAATTTTTGTTTCTTATATGCATTGTTAATATCCGTCTGCCTTCGGCAATGTCGTTCCATAATTTGTTCAATTAGATCATCTTCAGATATTTGTTTGTATAACTTGAATACGATCCATTGCTTTATGTCTCTGGCCGAAAGTAGTGGTATATTGTCAAAACAAATCAATTTTTCTTTCAACATAAAAGCTGCGAGAAGTATATTCAATGCTATCTGATGATACCATGCCGACCATTTTCGTGTCTGATATTTATCCATGCCCAATATCTGTTTACTTTCCTTGAGGCTGTGCTCCACAAAAAAACGCTGTGCCTGCATATAGGCAATGCCTTTTTCTGTATACTGCTCCAAGTTGGCATTGGTAAAAGAATATTTGTATTCGTAGTCGCCCTTCTTTGTTCTTCTGCGACGTATGACCAGCAATCGGCGCAACATCTGATTATTGTCTTCATCCCATATAAATACGGTTATAAAGTGGTAGTCCGCCCTAAGTTTTCCTTTCGTAGTATTTCGCACTTCCAATTCCTGCCAATCATATTCTTTCAACCCCGACATGTATCTGTCTACCCTTATGCTTTCTGATAATGGTTGGACTTTGGTTGGTTTACGACCGCGTTTTCCTTTTTTGTCAGGCACTGCTATTTCTGCCTTTTCAAGGTAAACCCTGAGGTCGGAATGAATGTCGAGCATATATACATAGCCCATTTCTTCGATTGCCTCTGTAAAATCCAAACTGTTTCCGTAGTATCCGTCAGCACCCACATAATCGAATTTGACTCCAAGGGATTTCTGACGCGTTATTATGTCTATGCCGATTTCCCACTTAGGCTTGAAAATTCTTGATTCCTTGGGAATGCCTGCTTCCTTACAGCGGGCAGCATTATTACACCAGGATTCAGGCAGAAATAATTCGGCATCAACCAGGGATGCAAAATCACCATTGCTTAATGCGGCAAATACTGCAACTTGGGAATTGCTTACTTTTCCGACATTGCCACAATATTGAGGAGCGACACCGACACTTTTCTCGCCCTTCTTCTCCCAACCGCTTTCATCTATTATCAGACCTGTCAACTTTTGCTTGGGAAGGTTGCGACTCACATCCAAAGAAGCTTTGTCTATCAGCTCCCGATGATCCCAAGGTGATTCCGTTATGAAATGCTGCATCTGATGATAATCAGCACACATCTCCTCACTTATTCGCTCGATATTACTCAGCTCACTCATAAATATCCCATGACAATAGGTTCTTGCTTTGTCAAAAAACCTCTTGGTCTTACTTTTGAATACATCCTTATAATCAGAGAGATACATCTCCAGCCGACCTAAGGACGGCTTCAGTGTTTCTCCATATCGTTTACTATTTTTAACTTGTGTTATACATCTGGGATTGTTTCTGCTGTTTTGCTCGACCTGTTTCTCGATCGATATGCAAATATATGATTTTAATTCCTGATTGCCAAATATATAAGCGGTTTTTTTTTGATTGTTTTCTGACTTTTTCTAATCTGTTAAAGTAGAATTTAGAAGTATGCTACAATGTCAACTCGTGTTGATCATAAAAACCGATCAGGTAGGGATCAGAAGCAATCTTCGCCTTTACCTCCGACTCTACCCACGGGCCACCTTTACCTGTTGGTTTTCCT
>Ga0172382_10003499_pt1 | contig 24868 bp, 22 predicted proteins | sample Leawel138RmetaG_FD_122245 | JGI IMG/M metagenome (GOLD analysis project Ga0172382, IMG submission 122245) | Leachate microbial communities from a municipal landfill in Southern Ontario, Canada - Leachate well 138R metaG | ecosystem: Engineered > Solid waste > Landfill > Unclassified | place...
AAGAATCGGGCTGTTAACAAAAGGTTCAAGCCTTTTGTTCCCCTACTCTGAGCCTGTTGAACCCTTCGGAGACGCTCTTTGTGCAGAAGGGTAAGTTCTCAGAGTGCCCGATTGTTACGTAGAAGGTGTATGCGCCGTAGTACCAGAGTGAGTAGACACTACATACTTTTTTCCCCCATATAGGCAAGCGTTCCCCCTGCCAATAAAATCGTCTTTTGTCTTTTTGAAAGCTTATATTCTGTTACAAATTCTGTGCCAGCAGTAATATTTTTAACAACAACGGAAGTTCCTTCGCTAAGGAACGTATATAGACCTGTTATTTCCAGTTGGTCTAACTCAGTAATTAAATTATAATCTTTTTCATCTACAAAATATAAAGGTAAAATACCAAAATTGACAAGGTTATCCTGATGTATCCTCTCTATCGATTTTGCAATAACCACCTTAACCCCCATATACATTGGACATAATGCCGCATGTTCTCTCGAGGAACCTTGACCATAACTAAGTCCAGCTACTATTATATTTTGTTTACCTGACTCTTGAATACTCCTTGCCCTATTATAAAACTCAGAGTCAACAACCTCAAAAAGAAACTCCGAATATTTCGGAACATTAGAACGGTACTTCATTCTTGCGCCTGCAGGAATAATATGGTCGGTTGTAATGTTATCCCCTACTTTTATTGTAACTTTTCCTTCTATAACATCAGGTAAAGGGACACTTTGAGGCAGTTCTGCTATATTAGGACCACGATAAATCTCTTCATTTGTCTTTTCCTCTGGAAAAATGAACATACCATCGTTTATCAGCATTTCTTGTGGCATATCTATATTGGGGTATTTTATACCTAACGATTCTAATCTTGAAGGTTCTGTTATTTCCCCTGTTATTACTGCAGCCGCTGCGGTTTCAGGGCTTACAAGGTACACGTTAGCATCTTTTGTGCCAGAACGACCTAAAAAATTTCTGTTGCTGGTTCTTAAGGAAACACTATTAGAGCCAGGAGATTGGCTGTTGCCTATACAAAACCCGCACGCTGTTTCAGCAATTCTTGCTCCAGTGGACAAAAGTTTTGCAAGCCCACCATCTTTAGCAAGGTTTTCTAACACCTGTTTTGAGCCAGGCGCTACAACAAAACTTACTGATGGATAAACTGTTTTGCCTTCAAGTATATTAGCAACAACCATCATATCTTTATATGAAGAGTTTGTACAACTCCCTATACATACCTGGTCAACCTTTAATCCTGCAACTTCTGAGACCTTTTTTATATTACCAGGGCTATGTGGAGCTGCAAGTAGAGGTTCTAATTTGCTAAGATTTATCTCTATTTCATTATCATATTGGGCGTTTTTATCGGCTACCAATGAAACCCAGTCGCCCTCTCGGTTTTGTGATTTGAGAAATAATCTTGTTTGTTCATCACTTGGAAATAGAGAAGTGGTAACACCACATTCTGCTCCCATATTGGTTATGGTTGCTCTTTCAGGGACAGACAGAGTTGCCAGTCCATCTCCTGAGTATTCAAATACGCTTCCCACATTACCTTTTGTATCAAATATTTCCAGTACTTTGAGGATAATATCTTTCGCAGAAACCCATTTCTTTAATCTACCAGTTAGGGTTATTTTTATTATTTTAGGGTAAGTAAGATAAAAAGGACCACCAGCCATTGCTACTGCAACATCAAGCCCACCTGCTCCAATAGCCAACATCCCCAGCCCACCTCCAGTTGGAGTGTGAGAATCTGAACCGAGCAGAGTTTTACCTGGTTTACCAAACCTTTCCAAGTGAATCTGATGGCAGATACCATTACCAGCTCTTGAGTAGATTATTCCGTATTTTGCAGCAACACTTTGTAAATACTTATGGTCATCCGCATTTTCAAAACCTATCTGAACAGTATTATGGTCAACATAACTAACAGATAACTCTGTCTTAACTTTAGGAATTTTCATAGCTTCAAACTGCAAATACGACATTGTACCAGTAGCATCCTGTGTTAAAGTCTGATCTATTCTTATGCCTACTTCTTCTCCTTTTATAGGCGTGCCTTCAACTAAATGTTGATTTATAATCTTTTCAGTAACAGTCAATCCCATTTCAACTCCCTTTCAAATTATTTGTTCTGAAAACCCTCCCATTTCTCTTCTAAAAGTGGGTCTGTTATAGTTTCCATTATATATTGTGCAAACTCTTCACCTGTCGCTCCGTTAGACCGTCCTGTGATTTGTATCTTTTTTTCATACTGCAAACATATCTCCAAAGCTTTTTCCAGTTGGTCTGCTTTCTTTTCATATCCTGCATGGTTAAGCAACATAGCCGTCGCTTTTATCATACTTGAAGGGTCAGCATATTTTGCTCTTCCTTCTTCAACCATACGAGGAGCACTACCGTGGATTGCTTCAAACATAGCATACCTCATACCTATATTGGCACTCCCTGCGGTTCCTACGCCCCCTTGTATTTGGGCTGCTTCATCTGTAAGTATATCTCCATAAAGATTTGGCATAACAAGCACCTTAAATTCGCTTGCTCTTGCAGAATCAATCAATTTGGCAGTCATAATATCTATAAACCAATCGTCCCAAGTTATTTCAGGGTATTCTTCTGATATTAATTCTGCAACATTTAAGAACCGCCCATCCGTTTTTTTAATTACATTTGCTTTTGTAACAACAGTTACTTTGTTTATCTTGTTCTTTCTGGCATACTCAAAAGCAAGTCTAATAATTCTTTCTGAGCCCTGGTTAGTAGTCACAGCAAAATCTATAGAAAGATCTTCCCCTATATCTACCCCTTTACTACCCAATACATAAGCCCCTTCAGTATTTTCTCTATAAAACATCCAGTCTATATTTTTTGCTGGCACTTTAACAGGACGAACATTTGCAAAAAGGTCTAACTCTCGACGCATAGCAACATTTGCACTTTCAATATTTGGCCACGGGTCTCCTTTTTTAGGGGTTGTTGTAGGTCCTTTTAATATTAAATGACATTCTTTTATTTCAGCAAGAATCTCTTCTGGTATTGCTGCATTTGCTTTCACTCTATTTTCTATAGTAAGCCCTTCTATATCTATAACTACAATCTTGCCAGAGGAGATTTCTTCTTTTAAAAGAAAAGAAAGTACTTCCTTAGATTGTTGGCATATATAAGGACCTATTCCATCGCCTCCAACAACACCTATCTTTAAAGGTGTTTCTTTTGAGTAGTCTATCCAACCTTCTGATTGTTTCATATTTTCAATTCTTAACAATTGTTCTTTTAGTAATTCTGAAAAGTGTTCTTTTGCCTTATCTATATCATTAAGCATTCTTTCACTCAGTTGAACCATTTTTCTCCTCCTATCTTCCTATGTTGTTTTTGTTAACTTTGGTTATGCGACGCTTTTGTTCCCTCTATACTTTCTTCTTTTATCCGACGTTTTTCTCGTTGCGAGCAACGCCTTGTCCCGAGAACCCCCGAGGGATTGTTTGTGACGTGGCAACCTTCTCTTTTATCCTTAATTTAGTTGTTCTCTTTTTTAGTTGAATATAATATTTCTGAAACAGTCGTTTTACCTTCAAGCACTTTAACAATACCATCTTCCCTAAGGGTTTTCATTCCTGCTGACTTGGCAAGTTCATTAAGAATATTTATTTCAGGGTTTTTCATAATATTTCTTCGAATCTCTTCATTAACAACCATCAACTCAAAAATTCCTGTCCTGCTCCCAAATCCAGTACCATTACACAAATGACACCCTTTACCTCTATAAAATTTGGAGGCAATATGCTCTAAAGATATGCCAACCTCTTTTACTTCTTCTTGTGAGGGGGTATATTCTTCTTTACAATTTGTACATATACTTCTGACAAGTCGCTGATTTAGCACACCTGCCAAAGATGAAGATATTAAATAAGGTTCAACACCCATATCAACAAGTCTAATAACTGCACCAGGGGCAGTATTGGTATGTAAAGTAGAAAACACAAGTTGTCCTGTTTGGGCTGCTCTAAACGCAATTTCTGCAGTTTCAAGGTCTCTTATCTCCCCAACCATAACAACGTCTGGGTCCTGCCTTAAAATAGATCTTAAAGCTACTTGAAAAGTTAGACCTGCTTTTGGAGAAATTTGTGTCTGGTCAACATTGGCTAAATGGTATTCAACTGGGTCTTCTACCGTCATAATTTTTTTCCGTTCGCTATCTAACTCATTTAAGGAAGAGTATAGAACAGTTGTTTTTCCGCTACCTGTAGGGCCAGTAACAAGAAGTATTCCGTAAGGTTCATCAAGAAGAATTCTCCATCTATGCAAGGTTTGAGGTAAAAAACCAAGTCGTTCCAACCCTGAAACAATATTCCTCTTATCAAGAACTCTCATAGCTATCATCTCTCCAAATATAGTTGGGTAGCTTGAGACACGTAAATCAACATCTCTACCGCCAGGAAGTTTGATTTTAAAATAACCATCTTGAGGAATACGTTTTTCAGCGATATCTAACAACGAAAGAACCTTGATATGAGATATAATAGAGGTATATAACTCAAGAGGAGGTGGAGGAAATTTATATAATAGACCATTTATTCTATACCTTAGTTTCACTCCATCTTCTTCTATTTCAATATGTATATCTGTTGCCTTTAACTCCACGCCTTTTGATATAATATCTTCAACGGCCTGCACTGCCGAAGAATCGCTTATTTCTATTACTCCGGAAGGTTTTAACACTTGAGCGTGTTTACCTTTCTGCACAGAAGGTACAAGCACATCTAAATGACCGTGAGAAAAATATTTCTCAATAGTTTCTTTAATATCTTTCTCATTAGCTAATCGAGGTTCTATCTGAAGAGATGTTATCTTTTCCAATTCTCTAACGACATCATCATCCGACGGGTCTACCATACCGCAAATAAGTTTGTTACCCCCTCTATATACAGGTATAACTCTATATTTTTTACAGGTAAACTCGGGAAGCAAAGTTGCAACATTTCTATCAATATCTATTTGAGAAAGGTTTATAGACGCCAGTTTTAATTCTTTTAGAGCAAAACTATACCATTGTTCAAAAGATAGAAGACCAAACTTTATCAACAAATACCCAAAAGGAGCACCTGTCTTCTCTTTCTCTTCAACAACAACATTTAATTGTTCTTTTGGCAGGTTAGTTTTAGTAAGTAGAACCTCTATTACCTGTTCTCTGTTCATAACAATAGCCTTCTTACAATATCAACAAGTTCTTTCTCTTTTATCATTCCAACTCTGTTTAAAACTATCTTACCTGTTTTATCTATAATAAAAGTTGTAGGAACCCCTCTTATTCCTCCATATTCAGCTTCAACTTTTTTATCACTAATACATATAGGGTATTTTATCTTATATTGTTCTATCACAGATTTTATGTCTGCATTTCTACTGTTTACAGCAATGCCAATTATCTCTACCCCTTTGGAGTTATATTCATCATAAAATTTCACAAAATCTGGTAACTCAGCTCTGCAAGGAGGGCACCATGTTGCCCAAAAATTTATAATCACAATCTTCTTTTTATAGTCAGACAATTTAACTGTTTTATTTTCTATAGTTTTAAGAGAAAAATCAGGTGCTTGAGAAACCTCCGCTTTAGAACAAGAAATCAATACAGACATCATTACCATCAACAATAGAAACTTTTTCATTATCGTTCTCCTTATTTTTGTTAATTTTCAACTATAGTATTTAGTGCGTTGAACAATGCTTTATAGTTTTGCATATACCGTTCAGGTTCTTTGCTTGCAGGTACTTCCGCCAGACAAAACCCGTCAAACTTAGATTTATGTAGCAAAGAAAAGAGAGAAAGATACGGATATTCTTCGCTACTCAATTCATGTATATGACATATTTCTATCTTATCTTGCAACATCTTAAAATTCTTATCTATTGTCCCTGTTTCATCCATATCTTTTGGGTTAGAGTTCCAGCACACAAAAAGATTGGTATGGTCTGCTATATCCACCATCTCTTTTATATGTACAGGGTAGGAAGATTCTTGTCCATGTACTTCAAGCCGTATTTTTACTTTATAGTCAGAAGCAAACGAAGCAACCTCTCTTAAAGCAAGCCCTATTTGGTGAATTGTTTTTTCTTTTGGAACATCAACAGGTAAGGCGTTTGGTCTTACCTTAACTCCTTCGGCTCCAACATCTTTTGCCAGAAGAACAAATTCTTTGGTTGTTTCTATATTTTGTTTCAACACAATAGGGTCGGGGCTATGGTATTCACAGATACTGCCAAGGCACACAAGTTTAACAGATGAATCAGCAAATTTACTTTTCACCTCAGTTCTTTTTTGATTAGATAGCGAAGGTTCTACCCTATGTTGATGTCCTGTTCTAAGTTCTACCCCTTCAAAACCGAAAGTATGACATTTGTTTATCAATGTATCTATATCCCAATCTATCCCAAGTTGATAAGTTACCATACCAAGTTTCACTTAATACCCTCCTTATTGTTTACAACTTTTAATGCGAACCATATCTCGCATATTATATTTTTTTAAAAAACAAAACCCCTTTTTCGCTAATTTTTAAATCTTACATTAGCACCTATCCATATTTTGCAAATTTTACGTACCTATTGAGGGATTAAGGTTGTTGTTTGGTATTTATCTATAAGTTCTCCCAACCTGCAAATGATACATTTTTCCCTCTTCTCATCCCACCAAGCACAATCTGTTAATATACAGTTGTCAAAATCTTCTACCTGTTCAGGAACTCCAAAAGCCGCTTCCCCAAGCGGCCGTTTCTGGGTCTTCAACCTTAACGGACATTTCATTGTTGTTCACCCCCCCCTTTTTTTGTGAAAAACATTTTAACTTTAATCAAAAAGAGAAATATTAAAGATAGTTCTTTTACCAATATCTGTTTAATTTTTTGATTCAAGCATTTTAGAGATTTTAGAAAGAACCACCTTTTGTATATTTTTAAGAGAATCGTCCGTTTCCGCTTCTACCCTAACAACTATCGCTGGTTGGGTATTAGACGCTCTTGCAAGAGCCCAACCATCGTTAAAGTAGACCTTAACCCCGTCCAAGTCAGAAGTCTTGTAATGAGATTCAAAAAACTCCTTCACTTTTTCTACTACTGCAAACTTTTTATCATCAGGAACATCTATCCTTATCTCAGGAGTAGAACAATATTGTTTTACTCCTTTAAATAAATCACTCAATTTATCTGACACATTATCCATTATTCTTAACAACCTCATTGTCGCATAAACAGCATCATCATACCCATAATATTCGTCAGAAAAATATAAATGGCCAGACAATTCTCCAGCAAGGGGCGCTTTTTCCTCAGCCATCTTACTTTCTATCAGAGAATGACCTGTCTTCCACATAATAGGATTACCGCCCGCTTTTCTTATCTCTTCTTCAAGAGATTTTGTGCATTTAACATCAAAAACAATTGAAGCATTAGGTATCCGTGACAGAATATCTCTTGAGTAAAGTATCATTAACTGATCTCCCCACAGAATTTCTCCTTTATCATCAATAACTCCAAGTCTATCTCCATCTCCGTCATAAGCAAATCCAGCATCAAGTTTGTTATCCAACACAACTTTTCTTAAATCTTTAAGGTTATCTGCTACCAAAGGGTCGGGTGGATGATTAGGAAAGGTAGGGTCGCTATCTATATATAAAGGAAAAACTTCAAAGTTAAATTTTTCAAGAATTTGAATTAGAACAGGTCCAAGAGTTCCGTTGCCTGTATCTACACCTATACGGAACTTTTTTTTGAAGTTAAAACTGTTTGCTATAAAAGAGATATAATCTGAAAGTATGTTTTTCTGCTCTATACTACCGTTCTTTTTACTAAAAACGCCTATCTCCATACTGTCAGCAATCTGTTGTATCTGTGCTCCATATAGACTTTTTTTATCTAAAACCATCTTAAAACCATTATATTCAGGAGGGTTGTGGCTTGCTGTAACCATTATACCTCCATCCATATTTTCTTTGTGGACAGCAAAATATAACATAGGGGTAGGAGCTATTCCAATATCCATAACCGTACAGCCAGTATCATAAAGTCCTTTTATGAGTTGTTCTTTAAGATACTGAGTAGAAATTCTATTATCACCACCAACACATATTCTATTTTTCCCTATTTTGTGAGCGTGTTTACCGAAAGCATACCCAAGGTAGTAAGGAAAATCTCCTTTTAGGTCGTCTTCATAAATACCTCTTATGTCGTACTCTCTAAAAATATTTCTATTTATTTTCATTTTCAAACCTCTGCAAGACCACCAGTAGTTCTATGGCTTTACTTTTGTTTTAGTGGGATTTTTGGTGAGCTCTGTAGTCCTTTGGTAATATTGGTAATTAAGCCTTGCGTTTATATCAACATAAGAACTCATTCCCATTCTATTGTAAACTGAACAGCGTTCATCCAAGGACAGACCTTGTTATTATATATTCTTATAAATACCTCTTTTTGTCAAGAAGTTTATCATTTATTTTATATCTCAATATTTCTTTGATTTTTCTGTTACCTGTGGTAGAATTTTTAACTATGAACCTTTACAATACAAAATGGGGGTAATAAATGAAGATATATATAATGACAGATTTAGAGGGAGTGGCAGGAGTTTTGGATTCAAAGAATTGGTGTTTTGAAGAAGGTCGTTTCTATTCACAAGCAACAGAACTTCTGACTATGGAGATTAACTCTGCTATAGAAGGTTTTTTAGAGGGAGGCGCAACAGAGATATTGGTTGCTGATGGACATGGTGGTGGTGCTATAAACCAGTCGATACTCCATAAAAAAGCTGAATATGCAAAAAATTGGAGCTCAGGTCGGGAGGCTTTTTCTTTGACAGACAGAAAGTTTGATTTTATTGCTTGGATAGGGCAACACCCGATGGCAGGCACAATTGGAGGGCATCTAACTCATACAGGTAATATGGGTGTAGTTGAACAGTCGATAAACGGTATTCCTGTGGGAGAATTTGGTAGTTTTGCGATGCTTGCAACTGAACTGGGTGTACGTTCTATATTTGGAACTGGTTGTAAGGCATTCTGTGATGAAGCAGAATCTTTTATACCAGGTATAGAAACAGTTGCTGTAAAAAAAGGTACTCAGACAACATCTGGTAACCACCTGCCACGGGAAGTTTACAGAGAACACAATAAATCTGCAATACATTTACACCCTATTGAAGCAAGACGGCTAATAAAAGAAGGAGCTAAACGGGCAATAGAAAGGGCTCAGAAAGAGACTTTTGGTTTGGTAGAATTACCCAAACCTCCTTATGTGAGAGTTAGAGTAATGAGGGGAGATGATAAATATCCTCCAAGAATTCTGAGGCAAGGTCCTGCAGATAGTTTGTTTAATTTATTAGATGCATCATACACCTTCCATGAGTTGAATATAAATCCAGCAGACCCTAATTTGAGTAAACTTCTTGGTAAACGTATAGTTTAAGTAACAAGTGTAATGTCTTGGATAAGGTAGTAAATAATTCTTATATTAAACTATTTGTTATACAGTTTTCTGTGTATCTGTAAATATGGCTTTATGGGTATATTTAATAGTTTCTCAGAAAAAGGTCCCTTGGGGGGGTATCCTCCGAAGTTTGTACTGTAGCGTAGGTGGAGGGGCTTTTGCTTTACGCTTTTGTTTTTTTACTGAAAGAAAAGACAAAGGCAAGGATAAAAATAATAGTAGGAATAAATCCTCAGGGGTTTACAGAGAGGGTTTAACGAATATTTAAGACCATCTTAAATTCATTAAAAGGCCAGTATTTTAAGATGGTTTTGCTTATTATTAATTCTTCGCTAATAGGGCCCCACACACTGCTATCTTCACTTAGGTTTCTATTATCTCCAAGTAAAAAATAAGAGTTGGGTGGTATTTCCCATTTATTTGTATATGTAGGAGGTTCTTTTATATAAGGTTCATTTAGGAGAGTTCCGTTAATATACACTTTACCGTTTTTAATATCTACAACCTCACCCGGTAGTCCTATTATTCGTTTTGCAAGTATTTCATCGCTTATTTGTGGATCCTTTAGCATTACAATAGTTTTTCTTGGAAGAGAAGTTTTTTTAACTGTTACTACCTTGTCATTAACATTTAAGGTTGGTTCCATAGAAGAGGAAATAATTTCATAAAACCTCACTTCTTTTACACCAAACAGGTATCCTACAAAAAAAATAAATATGACCATCAATATACTATTTATGATTTTAAACATAAATATATTTTAATATTCTCCAAATAAAACGTCAAGTTTGACTGTATCTAAATTTAACACCAAAATAATCATACATTTTGGTAACAAACATACATATATTGACAAATTTAAGTCTTGCGGGTATAACAAAGTATCACAAAAAAGAATAATTCCGGAGGCTTTATTATATTATGAAAGAGACCATCTCGGTCAATTCCCTCAATAAGATAACCGATAATCTTGATATTGTCAAAGTCGTTTCAGAATATTTGACATTACAAAGAGCAGGAAAGAATTTTAAAGCATTATGTCCTTTCCACGAAGAAAAAACACCGTCTTTTGTTGTCAATCCTGAAAAACAGATATTCCATTGTTTTGGTTGCGGGGTAGGTGGCAACGCTATAAAATTTTTAATGAGTATTGAAAACCTACCCTTCCCACAAGCTGTTGCTCTTGCATCAGAAAAAGCAGGAGTCTCCATTTCTCTTGGAAGATATTCACATAAAGATTCTGAGGAAGCTAATAAAATTTATAATGCCAACAAATTTGCTTCTCAAATTTATACCAACCTTCTATTTTCTCAAACTGATAAAAGAGCTTTTGAATATTTAGCAGCTCGAGGTCTCAAAGAACCTGATATCAAATTTTTTCAAATAGGGTATGCTTCTTATTCAACAGACCTTTTAGTCAAAGAGATTCACAAGAACAAACTACAAATAAAAGATTTTATTAAGGCAGGATTGGTTAAAGATGATGGGAAGGCAGATGTTTTTAGGAATAGAGTTATGTTTCCTATTTTTGATTGGCGGGGAAGAATTTTAGGTTTTGGTGGCAGAGCTCTTGATGAGCAACAGATGCCTAAATATCTTAATACAAGCGAAAATCAGGTGTTTTATAAAGGGAAAATCCTTTACGGGCTTAATTGGGCATCAGTACCTATAAAAGAAAAAGATTTTGTGATTCTTGTAGAAGGGTACTTTGATGTTATCAAATTGTATTTGAACGGAATTAAAAATGTAGTAGCACCTATGGGAACCTCTTTAACATCAACCCAAATTAACTTCTTCAGAAGATATTCAAACAATGTTCTTCTGATGTTCGATTCTGATCAAGCTGGCGTAAGAGCATCTTTAAGAAATCTTGAAACTGTTTTAAAAAAAGGGTGCAATACAAAACTTTGTGTATTACCTACTGGTTTTGACCCTGACAGGTTTATAGATGATTACGGGATAAACCCTTTTATTGAACTTATTAATAAATCTAAGAATTTTTTAGATTTTTCGTTTGATATTTATTCTCAACAGCATGGAATAGAAACTCCAAAAGGAAAATCTTTGGTTGCTAAAGAGGTTATGAAATATATAGAATTTTTGCCTGATGCGATTGAAAAATCAGAATATAGAAAGATTCTTGCAAAAAAACTGAATATTAAAGAAGAAATATTGGTGCAAAGTATTAGCGTAGAAGAGAAGAGAGAGGATGATACTGAGTTAAATAAATCTGATAACAAACTTTCCACAATAGATTATACTGAAAACCTTATTGTAGAGATTCTCTTCTCAGACCAACAATATTGGGAAAAACTTTTAGAATGGAACGGCGAGATGACACCAAGGATAAGTGTAATAAAACAGACTTCCAAGGAACTTTTAAAGAACAATTTACAACTTACACCTTCAAACCTTATAATTGGTGTAACAGATACTGCAGAATTAGACAATATGAGTAGTTGGATTACACAACGAGCTTTAAAAGATGTGAGTTGTTTTGAAGAAGAAAAAAAACAGGTTATTTTTTTGGATTGTCTCAAAAAGATACATAAGATTTGTTTATGGGAAAAACTTGAAAAAGTAAAAAAAGAAATGAATACTAAGAAAGATAACGGGCTTAATTATAATAAAGAGCTTGAAGTTTTACAAACATTGCTTTTTGAATTGCAAAAGGAGAATGTGAAAAATGGGTAGGAAAAAAAAGAGCGAAGTTCTTTCTAAAAATGAAAAGGCGCAAAAAATCAATGAGATTGTAAAAATGGGAAGGCGAAAGAAACGTCTTTCTTGGGAAGATATTAACGATATTCTTCCTATGGATCTGACCGACCAAGATGAAATAAACGAACTTTTTGACGAACTGGAAACTTGGGATATAGATATTGATGAAGAAGCGTTCCCTATTGCAAAGAATAAAAAAGTAGAAGATGAGTTTAAAAATCCTTTAAGGTCGTATCTTAAAGGTGCTGGGGCTTATACACTATTGAACCATAAAGAAGAGATTATGTTGGCTAAAGGTATAGAGGAAGCTAAAAAGAAACTTAACCAGAAAGAGGCTAAAAAGAAACTTACACCACAACAGTATGCAAAATATGAGATGGAACTATATGAGTTAAGAGAAAGGCTTATAAATTCTAACCTAAGATTGGTGATAAATATTGCAAAAAGATATAGTAACCCAAAACTTTCTATACTTGACCTTATACAAGAGGGAAATATTGGTTTAATGAAAGCTGTTGAAAAATTTAAATATAGAACAGGTTTTAAGTTTAGCACTTATGCTACTTGGTGGATAAGACAAGCAATAACAAGGGCGATTGCAGACCATTCTGCTACTATTCGTATTCCTGTTCATATGATTGAAAAAATCAATAAAGTTAAAAAGATAGAGGCAACAATCTCTCAAGGTAGTGAATTTGAACAACCGACAGAAGCAGAAATAGCTAAAAGAATGGATATGTCTGTTAAAAAAATTAGAGATATTATAAAATCAATGAGGCCAGACCCTATTTCTATTGATATGCCTGTTGGAGAGGGAGATAAAACGACTGTTGGAGATTTTATAGAAGATACAGAAAATTCTGACCCGTTAAAACATGCAAAACATTCTTTACTAAGAGAAGAGATAGAGAAGGTTTTATGTATTCTAGATGACAGAGAAACAGCAATAATTAGGTTACGGTTTGGGTTAGGAGAAGAAGGGTATCCGCGAACTCTCGAAGAGGTTGGGAACTGTTTTCAACTTACAAGGGAAAGAATAAGGCAGATAGAATCAAAAGCTATCCAGAAACTTAAATGCTCTCACAAGTGTGAGAAGCTCAAATCATTTGTTGAAGGTGATATGAAAGGCTTCATAAAGTATTAATTTTTTAAGAAGTTTTTATATCATTTAACAAACCTGTCTATATGTTATATTTTTCAAATAATATAATTTGACACTTCTTGCTTTTTGTAATAATATTTTAGTACATAATTTTGGTTATTTTACCAATAGGTTTGTAAATTTTTATGAGTTACAGGACAACATAATGAAAAATATTAGGGTATTGATAACAGACCCTCTTGAAAAAGAGGGGGTAGAACTCTTTAAACAAGCCGGTTTCGAGGTTGATGAAAAAGGAAAACTTTCTCCAGATATGCTATCTGAGATTGTTGCTCCTTATGATGTTGTGATAGTAAGAAGTGGAACTAATGTTACCAGAAAAGTTATAGATAGAGCTGAGAACCTAAAGGTTATTGGACGAGCTGGTGTTGGGCTTGACAATGTAGATTTAGACGCAGCTACTCACGCAGGCATAATAGTGATGAACGCTCCCGAAGGTAACACAGTTTCTGCAGCAGAGCATACTATTGCTATGATGTTATCTCTTGCAAGAAATATCCCAGAGGCTAACTCTTCTCTGAAAAATGGTAAATGGGAGAAGAAAAAGTTTATGGGACACGAACTTTACAATAAAACTCTCGGTATTGTGGGGTTAGGCAGGATTGGCAGGAGAGTTGCTTCTATTGCAAAAGGATTTGGTATGAGAGTAGTTGGATATGATACTATGGTTGATAATATCACAACAAATATCGAAAAAAATATAACCTTGCTTAATCTACCCGGCCTTTTTAGAGAGTCTGATTTCATCACTTTTCATATTCCTTTAAACGAATCTACTTCACATTTTATCGGAGAGAAAGAATTAGATATGATGAAAGATGGTGTTATGATTATCAATTGTGCTCGTGGAGGAATTATTGATGAAGAAGCCCTATATGAAAAAATTTTGGAAGGCAAGGTTAAAGGTGCAGCTATAGATGTTTTTGAAAAAGAACCTCCTGCCGATTGTCCTCTGTTATCTTTACCAGAAGTAATCGTAACACCACATCTTGCTGCTTCAACAAAAGAAGCTCAGATAAATGTAGCTCAGCAGCTTGCAAGGCAGGTGGTGGAAGCATTGGTAAAAAAGGTAGTATTAAATGCTGTAAACCTTCCTTACCTTGACGAAAAATCTTTGGCAAAACTTAACCCTTATCTTGAACTCGGCTTGAAAATAGGAATATTTATTAGGCAGTTGTCTGAAGGGGCTTTTGATAAAGTAACAATAACTTATAGCGGTGACCTAATAAACTATAACCTTTCCCTTTTGAGGGCAAATATTATTGTAGGGTTGTTAGGAAACACCATATCTATTAATCAAGTGAACGCTTCATTGATTCTTAAAGAGAAGGGTATAGAACTTGAAGAAGTGAGGTTGGAAACTGAAGGAGAATTTACTAATCTAATAACGGTAGAGGTTTGCAATTGCCAAAAAATATCTGTTGCGGGTACAATAATTAAAGGTAGTGACCCAAGAATTGTTAAAATTGATGGTTTTGAAGTAGAGGCTGTCCCTGAGGGATATCTTTTAGTATGCCATAATGAAGATAAACCAGGAATAATGGGATATATTGGAACCATCCTTGGAGAGAATAATGTTAATATAGCATCTATGACTCTGGGAAGAAAAAAGAAAGGCTCTCCAGCTATCACAGTATTAAACTTAGACCAGGGTATAGACCAAACAGTAGTTAAGAAGATAGAGGAATTTCCGGTAATGCATTCTGTAAAACTGGTGAGGATATAAAAGTGATACAAAAACTAATAAATATTATAAAAAATATACCTATTTTTTTGAACCTATTTATTTTGTTTAAATTCCTTTCCTACAGGCGTACCGGTTGATTTCTCTCTCATTTTTGAGGGAGGTGAACATATAGTATGAATCCATTGATACTCATTCCTTTGAGTATTCTTTTTATATTCTTTGGATATCTTTTAAAAAAACTTATTGGAGAAAAAACCTTTAAGTCAGCGGAAAAACGAGCTAAAGAGATTATTCAAGAAGCAGAAAAGACTATTCTGGAAAAGAAAAGAGAAGCAGATATTGAAGCAAAAGAAGCTCTTTATAGGATGAGAAACGAGTTTGAAAGAGAAAGTAGAAATAAGAGAAAAGAACTCCAGTTTCAAGAGAAAAGGATACAGCAGAGAGAACTTAACATAGAAAGAAAATCAGAAATTCTTGATAAAAAAGAGTCAGAAATAACAGTAAAAGAGAAGAATATAGATACACGGTATGATGATTTAAAAAATAAAGAAACAGAATATTCTGGCTTAATTGAAGATGTAAAGAGAAGGCTTGCTCAGGCAGCTGGATTGTCTATAGAAGAAGCAAAAAATCAATTGTTGAAAGCAATGGAAGATGATGCTAAGAAAGAGTTTGTGTTTGTCTACAAAAAACTTGAAGAAGAGACAATTAAGCAGGCGGATGATAGAGCAAGAGAAATAGTTCTTACCGCTATGCAAAGGTTGGCAGCTGACGAGGTTTCTGAAAACGTTGTGTCTGTATTAAGTTTACCTAACGATGAAATTAAAGGGCGTATTATTGGTAGGGAAGGAAGAAATATAAAAGCGTTTGAAAAAGCTACAGGGGTTGATTTGATTGTTGATGATACACCTGAGGCGGTCACATTATCTTCTTTCAGTCTTTACCGAAGAGAGATAGCAAGACTAACCTTAGAAAAACTTATAGCTGACGGTAGAATACATCCCGGGAGGATAGAAGAAGTTGTAGAAAAAGTCAAAGATAAACTTGATGAAGAGATAATTGAAGAAGGGAAAAATACCGTATTTGAGGTTGGGGTGGAGAATATTCATCCTGAACTTGTTAAACTTGTGGGTAAACTTAAATATAGAACAAGTTTTGGGCAGAATGCTTTACAGCATACCAAAGAGAGTGCTTATTTTGCTGGTATGATAGCCGCAGAACTTGGACTTAATGTTAAACTTGCAAAAAGGGTTGCTTTATTGCACGATATCGGTAAAGCAATAGACCAAGAGGTTGAAGGCGCTCATCCTGAAATAGGAGCAGAACTGCTAAGAAAATACGGAGAACCTGAGGTAGTTATAGATGTAGCTCTTTCTCATCACAAAGATGTAGATATAGCTACTCCGTATACTGTTCTTGCACAGATAGCAGACGCAATATCTGCTACAAGACCTGGTGCCAGAAGGGATACTCTTGAAAAATATATTAGAAGGATAGAAGATCTCGAAAAGATAGCCTATTCGTTTAAAGGTGTTGAAGATGCTTTTGCTGTTTCAGCTGGAAGAGAAATTAGGGTTATTGTTAAACCAGATAAAATATCTGATGATGAAGCTAAAACCCTTGTCAGAGAAATAGCTAAAAACATTGAAGATTCTATGGAATATATTGGGCAGGTTAAGGTAACAGTCATAAGAGAAATGAGAGAGACAGAATTTGCTAAATAAGAAGATTCCCTATAAAGTTTTTAATGAACATCGTTTAATGTGTAGATAAAAGGGAAATTCCCTATTCCGTCGTAGAGAAGGAGTGGGGTTCTAAGACTACAACAATTCCCTCGGGGGTACTTGAAATAAGAAGGTATTCCTCGTAAGACAAGCAGAATGTGTTGGAGAAGGTAGAACTGCTTACTTTAAAGGAGGCGAAAATGAGAAAATTACTTCTATGTTGTCTGTGTATAATTTTTTCGGTTGTAGGTTGTGTTGTTCTCAACGTAAACGTAACTTTTCCTGAGAAAAAGATAGAGCAAGCAGCGGAAGATTTGCTTGCTCCACCTCAGGATTTACCGAGCAGTTTTCTGCCACACTTTTTTGCAAAAAACCTTTATGCTCAAGAAGCTGTTGAGGTGAAATCAGATATAAAGACAAGTTCTCCAGTTATCAGAGAAGCAAAAAGAAAGATGGATAGTTGGTGGGTAAAACTTAATGATTTCAAAAAGGAAGGGTTTGTTGGAGAAAAAAACAGTTTTGAAGTCGAGTTGAGAGAAACCCCTTCTGATGTTTCTATTGCAAAAGAAGTTAGACAGATTATATCTAACGAGAATAGAGAAAGAAGGGTTATGATGAATGAACTATTAAAAATTAACAATGTTGCTCCAAGTGAAAGAGAGAAGTTTAAACAAATATTTGCTAAAGTAGTACAGAGAAATTCCCCTAAATCTACTTGGATACAAACAGAACAGGGTTTGTGGCAGAGAAAATAAATGAAAAAAGTCTTATTAAACGGATGTGAAGCATCAGCAGAAGGAGCTCTTGCAGCGGGGTGTCGGTTTTATGCAGGGTACCCTATAACTCCTCAGAATAGGTACCCTGAATATATGAGTGAAAGGATGCCTGAGGAAGGTGGTGTTTTTATACAAGCCGAAAGTGAAACTTCAGCTATCAATATGGTTTTTGGTGCTTCTGTTGCTGGAATTAGAGCAATGACATCTTCATCTTCACCGGGTATTTCTCTAAAACAAGAAGGTATCTCTTATCTTGCAGGAGCTGAGTTGCCTGCTGTAATAGTAAATATGAATAGAGCAGGTCCAGGGTTAGGAGATGTTACCCCTAGTCAGTCAGACTACTTTCAATCCACACGAGGCGGTGGGCATGGAGATTATAGAACCATTACTTTAGCTCCTTGGAGTGTGCAAGAGATATACGAGTTTACATATAAATCTTTTGATTTAGCTGATAAATATAGGACGCCTGTGATTGTACACGCCGACGGAATAATTGCTCAACTGATGGAGTCTATTGAGTTGAAATTGCGGAAAAAGAAAAGACTACCAGAAAAGAAATGGGCTCTTACTGGTTGCAAAGATAGAAACCCTCGTTCTATTAAGTCTCTTTCTTTAACGCCTGGAGTTATTGAGACCCATAACTGGAAACTTGCAAGTAAATATAGAAGGATTGAAGCAAGAGAAGTTCTTTGTAATAAATATATGTGTGACGATGCGAAACTTCTTGTTGTCAGTTTCGGTACTTGTGGAAGAATATGTTATGATGCTATAAGGATGGCAAGAAAGGAAGGTATTAAGGCAGGTCTGTTTAGACCTGTTACTTTATGGCCATTTCCGTATGAAGAACTTGCAAAGCAAGCAGAAAAGGCAAAAAAAATATTTGTTGTCGAGATGAATTTGGGTCAAATGTTGGATGATGTGAAAATTGCTATCAAGAACAATATAAGAATTTTTTTCTATGGTAGGCCTGGAGGCGGAGTTCCTTCTTCTGAAGAAATATTTAAAGAACTGAAAAAAATATAGTAAATATATGAACACAGTATACAAAAAACCAAAAAGTCTTACAGCTAACGCAACAATATATTGTGCTGGTTGTGGGCACGGGATTATTCAAAGAATAATTGCAGAGGTTATTGATGAACTTGGAGTTAGAGAAAAAACTATCGGGATAGCCCCAGTTGGTTGTGCTGTTTTGTCTTACGATTATTTTAATATGGATGTTACAGAAGCAGCTCACGGTAGAGCCCCTGCTGTTGCAACAGGTATTAAACGGTCTTTACCTGATAGAATTGTTTTCACCTATCAAGGAGATGGTGATCTTGCTGCAATTGGAACTGCAGAGATAATACATGCAGCTGCACGAAGCGAGAATATTACAGTGGTTTTTGTAAATAATGCTGTCTATGGAATGACCAAAGGACAAATGGCGCCTACCACCTTGCTCGGACAGTCAACTACCACAACAAAAAAAGGTAGGACAGTAGAGTCGAGCGGGTACCCTATAAAGGTTTGTGAAATGCTTGCAACACTTGAAGGAGTTACTTATCTTGAAAGAACCACTATCTCTTCTATCCCAGAAATTATCAAAACAAAGAGAGCTATCAAAAAAGCATTTACTTATCAGATAGAAGGTAGAGGGTTTTCAATGGTAGAGGTGCTTGCTAATTGTCCTACTAACTGGAAAATGTCAGTTTCTCAATCTTTTGAATGGATTGAGAAAGCTATGTCGGCTATTTTTCCACCAGGTGTTTATAAAGATAAAGGAATTTCTGAAGGTGTTATAGACAAATAAGATGGAGGGAAGAAAGGTATTTAAATGATATTTTTACCATTATCAATAATGTTTATATTCATATTGCTTTTACCTCTCTTTTTTTTCCTTTTACAGATAGAATTTTTTAGAATCGCTTTAAGTAAATTAGGTCTTTCTCCACAATCCGCTCTTCTTATCTTTTTTTTATCATTAATTGGTAGTTTAATAAATATTCCTATATACACAAGGGAAGCTACTATTTTCTATCCCGAAAATGTTCCTTTCAGTATGTTTGGAAATTTTGGTTTTCAGGGTTCTAAAGTAACAAAGCAGACAATATCTATTAATTTAGGTGGTTGCATTATCCCTATTCTACTCTGCATATATCTTTTACCGCGTGCACCTTTACTGCCTCTCTTTTTTTCTACAGTTATAACTGTTATTGTATGTTTTAAATTATCAAAAATTGTTCCCGGTAAAGGTATTACAATACCGGCTTTATTGCCCCCTGTTTTAGCTGTTGTTATGGCTTACCTTTTAGCACCACACAATAAAATACCTGTTGCATACATATCTGGAGTCCTTGGAGTTCTTATAGGAGCAGATATTCTTAATTTACCTTATATAGAGAAATTTCCCGGAGTTATAAGTATAGGGGGGGCAGGTGTTTTTGATGGTATTTTTCTTGTAGGGATTATTTCTGCTTTATTAGCATAAAAAAAAATGGAAAACGAACGTTCAGCAATAAAATATTGGCCTGATGACGAGAAACCAAGAGAAAAACTTTTAAAATTGGGAGAACATAACCTTTCTAACACAGAACTACTTGCTATTTTGCTTAGAACTGGAGTGAAAGGTGAAAGTGCCGTAGAGTTGGCAAGAAGGGTTCTGCAAAAGTTTAAAACTTTTCGTAATATGAGCCATACAAGTTTAAGTCAATGGAAAGGTATAAAAGGTCTTGGAGAAGCAAAAATATGTCAGATAAAAGCTGCCATTGAAATAGGAAGACGGTTTAGGGAAATAGAGTTATCAGAAAAGAAACCTAAGATTTCAAGACCGGCAGATGTTGTTAAATATATAATGCCTCGAATGAGGGACCTAAAAAGGGAGATTTTTAAAGTTATACACCTTGATTCTAAAAATAGAATTTCTGAGGTAACAGAGAGTGAAGAAGGAACAGTAAATCAAGCTTACCCAATTATAAGAGAAGTTTTTAAGGTTGCTATAGAGAATTTTTCTGCTTCAATTATCTGTGTACATAACCATCCCTCGGGAGACCCATCTCCGAGTAATGAAGATAAAACGTTTACCAAACAGATTGTAAAGGCAGGTGAGGTTCTTCATATAAAGGTGCTTGACCATATAATAATTGGAGATGATTCTTATTATAGTTTTGCCGACCACTCTCTTATGTAAAAACATCCCACCCTATAAAAGGAAAATTTAAATATGTATGATATTATCATTAGAAACGGTTTGATTGTTAATGGAATAGAAAAGAGTCATATTGCTGATATAGGTATAAATAGTGATTCTATTGTGAAAATTGGAAATATAGATGAGGTCGGTATAGAAGAGATAGATGCTACTGGAAAAATTGTAACTCCCGGTTTTATAGATTTTCATAGCCATAACGACCGTGTTTCTATGCATAAAACACCTATGTTAGCAAAGATAACACAAGGTATTACATCAGAAGTAATAGGTAATTGCGGATATTGTGCAACTGATTCTTACTGTATTGATAAGGGATTGAGTATAGAAAAAGATATTATTACTGTTTTAGGTAATTGCCCTAAAGGTGTTAACCCGTTGTCTTGGGAAGAAAACCTTGATTACCTTGATAAACAACCTCTACTGACCAATCTTATCCCTCTTGCAGGCCATAATAATATCAAAACGTCTATTATGGGGATTGAAGATAGACAAGCAAACGATAAAGAGTTGAAAGCAATGAGAAGAACCATAAGAGAAATAATGGAACTTGGTTATTGGGGGTTTTCGACTGGGCTGATATACCCACCGGGAATATTTGCTTCTACTAACGAAATTGTGTTACTTGCTTCAGAAGTATATTCTTATAGTGGTATTTACACAACACATATTAGAGGAGAATCAAAAAACCTTCTGAACTCTATCAGGGAAGCAATTTCTGTTGGTAAAGAGACAGGTGTTTCAGTTGAAATATCCCACTTAAAAGCAGTAGGTAAGAACAACTGGGATAAGACAGACTCTGCTTTACAAATTATATATCAAGCAAGAGATATGGGGGTTGATGTTAATTTTGACCAATATCCTTACACAGCTTGCTCAACAATTGCAACAATGCTTCTCCCTCCTTGGATGCAAGAGGGTGGACGCAAAGAGATGTTAAGAAGACTTGCAGATAAAAACGATAGACAAAAAGCTCGTTATGATATACTAAATGGAATAGAAGGGTGGGAAAATTTTCTTGCTGACGGACCTGAGAATATAGTTATAAGTCAAGTAAAAACATCTATGAACAGAAAATTTGAAGGGAAAGATCTCCAAGAGATATCTTCCCTATATGGAAAGGATTATATTGAGACCCTTTTTGATTTACTTCAAGAAGAAGAATGTAATATTTTAATGATAACACTTCTACTAAGTGAAGAATCGGTAAAAAAGATACTCAAACAGAAGATAGGATTTGTTGGTACCGATGGAATCCCATGCAGGCGTCCTCATCCAAGGTTGTGGGGGAGTTTTCCAAGAATATTGGGAAAATATGTAAGAGAAGAAAAAGTATTGACCCTCCAGGAGGCTATTTACAAGTTTGCAACAGGTCCTGCTGAAAAACTTACACTTTATAAAAGAGGAGAAATCAAGGAAGGCAATTTTGCTGATATAGTTGTATTTGATAAAAATCAAGTTAAAGACGTAGCTAATTTTCAAAACCCAACAAAGAGGGCAGAAGGTATTGAATATGTGATAGTTAATGGGAAGATAACAATATCAAACTGTAAGTTCACAAATGTTTTTGGTGGTAAACTTTTGCGAAGAGGAGAACATTAATGGTTTCATTAAAAGATATCAGAGCAGCTCGTAACAATATTGTGAAAAAAATATATAGAACGCCTGTATTAACAAAAGAGTTTGTTAATAAACAATACGGTACAAACATTATTCTAAAACTGGAAAATTTGCAGGTAAGTGGTGCTTTTAAGATAAGGGGAGTATTAAATAAAATTGCATCTCTTACAACGAAAGAAAGAGAAAATGGCATTATTTGTGCAACTTCAGGTAATCATGGTTTAGGGATTGCTTACGTGTCGTACTGGAACAAACTTAAATCAGCAATTGTTGTACCCGAAACTACCCCTGAATATAAGATAAATAAATTGAAACAACTGACAAAAGTTATTGTAACAGGGGCGTCTTTTCTTGAAAGTTGCAGTTATGCGGTTGAAAACTCAATAAGCGAACACCAGACGTTTATCCACCCTTTTGCAGACCCACTAATTATTGCTGGACAAGGAACAATAGGGCTTGAACTTGTGGAACAAGTTCCTAATATGGACTGTGTTGTTGTGCCAATAGGTGGTGGTGGACTTCTTTCGGGGATTCTTATTTCAATAAAGGAGATGATGCCTTCAGTCAAGATTGTTGGAGTGCAAGCTGAAGGTGCTGCTTCTATGTTTGTTTCATGGAAGGAAGGAGTTATAAGACAGCTTGAAAAACTTAATACAATTGCTGAAGGGATTGCTGTAAAAAAGACCGAAGAACTAAATTTTTCAATAATAAAAAAGTATGTTGACAATATAGTTCTTGTGAACGATAATGATATAAAGTTTGCTATGAAAACTCTTTTTGATGAATATAAGATGGTAGGGGAAACAGCAGGTGTTGTTTCTTTGGCTGCCATATTAAAAGATAAAATAGGTTTAAAATGTAAAAATGTAGTTTCACTTATTTCTGGCGGAAATATTGCGTTGAACCAGTTTGCTACTCAGCTTACTTAACCTTTAATTTTGCGACAAAATGGAGGTGACATAATGCTTATAGATATACATACGCATACTCATAAACAGAGACATGCCAAACTCAAGCGTTTTACAGGGAGCGGTACAGCTTTTCCGACTCCTGAACGACTTATTCAAATGATGGATGCAGAAGGGACAGATATGGCAGTTATCTTGCCTCTTGTAAGTCCAGAGTGTCGTACTACTTTGGTGATACCTGAAGAGATACTTGAAATATCTTCACAGTATCCTGATAGGTTAATACCTTTCTGTAATTTTGACCCAAGATTTTTAAGAAACAGCCCTGAAGCAGATTTTTCTTCTCATCTTGAAGCATACAAAGAACTTGGTTGCAAAGGTATAGGAGAATATATCCCAAATATACCTTTTGATGACCCTTTAAATATGAATTTTTTCAAGTATGTTGAAGAGAGTGGGTTCCCGCTGATTTTCCACATGGCTCCTCGCAAAGGTGGGTGTTACGGAGTTATTGACGACTTAGGGCTCCCAAAGTTAGAAAAAGTGCTTCAAACATTTCCTAATATGATATTATTGGGACATTCACAAACTTTCTGGTCTGAAATAGGTAGTGATGTAAATGAAACCAACAGGGCAGGTTACCCAAAAGGTAAAGTAACACCAGGCAGAGTAGTTGAACTTATGAGAAGATACCCTAACCTACACGGCGACCTCTCAGCTGGTAGCGGGTTTAACGCTATTAGCCGTGACCCTGAGTTTGGGTACAGATTTATGGAAGAGTTTCAGGATAGACTTTACTACGGTACAGATATTGCTTCTTATGATCAGGTAAATGATTGTGTTCCTTATTTTAGAAAATTGAAGGAAGAGAAGTTGGTGCCAGACGAAGTATTCGAAAAAATCACCTGGAAAAACGCTAACCGTTTACTTAATCTGGGACTTTGAGGAATTTGTCCCCACAGTTTTTTTGCCCTCTACCCTTGAGGATGTTTGGGGTAGTGAGTCCCCAAGAGTTTGCAGAGAGGTTAATGGGATGAGGCTTGTCCGCCGAAGCTTGCATTGTAGCGTAGGTGGAGGGGCTTTTAGCAGGCGAGAAAAAACGAAAGACGTAATGATAAAGGACGAGGATTCCCAAGCATGTCATTCCGGACTTGATCCGGAATCTCGTTTTTCTTACTACCAGCGTGGGTTAAGTGAGAGATCCTGAAACAAGTTCAAGATGACAAATTGTGGGAGTAGAAGAACAAAAGGGTTGAACCTTTTGTTAACAGCCCCCCATTCCATCATTACGAGGAATGTTGTTTATGACGTGGCAATCTCAGTTCACATCCTTAAAAAAGGAGGAAGTTGGTATGAGGCTTGTTAAGAATATTCTGCTAATACTGATATTAACGTTTTCTTTTATAGGTAATATTAATTGTGAGAATCATAACAAAGAAGAGGGAGGCACTAAAATGGTTTTTCCAGACAAAGAATGGAAAAGAGGCAACCCAGAAGATTTTGGATTTACTCAAGAAACTCTCAACTTGATTGACGAGAAGATGAGAGCAGCATCTGCAGACGGAGTTTTAATTCGTAACGGCTACCTTATCGCTGAATGGAATTATGCTGGCCCT
>Ga0172382_10003501_pt1 | contig 24867 bp, 20 predicted proteins | sample Leawel138RmetaG_FD_122245 | JGI IMG/M metagenome (GOLD analysis project Ga0172382, IMG submission 122245) | Leachate microbial communities from a municipal landfill in Southern Ontario, Canada - Leachate well 138R metaG | ecosystem: Engineered > Solid waste > Landfill > Unclassified | place...
CTCATCATCAGTGATGTGATCCGACGCTGTAGCAGACTGCGCATCCGCTTGCTTTTCTGGCGCTGCCTGTGTCTGCTCTAACGCTGCAGGCTTACCGGTAGGACCGTGCAGTTGATCCAACAGTGCTTCAAATTCATCATCAGTGATGTGATCCGACGCTGTAGCAGACTGCACTCCCACCTGTTTATCTGGCGCTATTTGTGTCTGCTTTAACGCTGTAGGCTTACCGGTAGGACCGTGCAGTTGATCCAACAGCGCTTCAAATTCATCATCGGTAATAATATCACTGGCCGTATCATCAGCTGGCGTAACACTGCTATGCACTGCATCTGTACTCGCCTCAGGAATAGCGTCAAGTAGCTGCTCAAATTCGGTATCGACTTGATCAGCTGTACTTAGCTGTTCGCGTACTGCTTGTACTTGGGACTGTTCTTCATCTGCGCTGCTCGGTTGAGCTAAGCGTGCCAACTCTGCCAGCAACTCATCTGTCGCTGGGGTTAGCGGTATGCCCTCACGCACCTCTTGAAACATCGCATTGACACTGTCTAGGGCCTGCAAAACAACATCCATTAACTCTGCAGTGACTCTACGCTCACCTTTACGCAAAATATCAAAGACATTTTCGGCAATATGGCAGCAGCTGACTAATTCATTAAGCTGTAAAAAGCCTGCGCCGCCTTTAACGGTATGAAATCCACGAAAGATTGCATTGAGCAAATTCATATCATCAGGACGACCTTCCAACTCCACCAGCTGTTCAGATAACAACTCTAGAATCTCGCCAGCCTCAACTATAAAGTCCTGGAGGATTTCTTCGTCTGCACCAAAGCTCATGTATGCACTCCCTAAAACCCTAAACTAGATAGAAGATCATCCACATCCACTTGATCAGTCACGACATCATCAAGTTTATCGGCATGAATCTGCGGACCTTCACCTGCATTGCTATTCTTCTTTTTATGATTCTGTTTACGTAAGTCTTCAGTTGAGTGTTCAATACCTGCCACTCGGTCAACTTGCCCTGCCATGGCCACGAGTTTTAAAAGATTACTTTCAATATCTGCAATGAGGTTTATCACGCGCTTAATGACTTGTCCGGTCAAATCTTGGAAGCCTTGCGCCATCATTATTTCGTTTAAATTGGCCGACAACTGATCACTGTCATGCAGGCTACGCAGTAAAAAAACATCAATACGCTTAGCCAGTAAGCGAAACTCATCTGCTTGCATATCTCGGCGCATAAAACGCTGCCAATCAGCGGTTAAACTTTGCGCTTCATAGCTGATGTAAGTCACCAAAGGTGCGCTTTTTTCAACTAAATCCAGCGCGCTGTTAGCTGCCTGATCAGTCATATTGACAACATACTGCAAACGCTCAGATGCATCGGTTATTTGCGACATTTCTTGAGCATGTGGATTACGTGGATCAATATCAAAATCAATAATTGCATTATGCAACTCGCGAGTTAAGCGTCCCACCTCAAGGTACAGTGTGCGTTCACGGATCCGACTGATTTGCGCAATAATTCGCGTTGCTTCCTGCAAATCACCTTGAGCAAAACTCTGCTGCAGTTGAGGAGCATGCAGCGCAACCGCAGCCTCAAACTCACTATTATTATCATGTTGCATAACACACCCACCGCTTAATACTCAGCCGTTAACACGCTCAAAGATTTTTTCAATTTTATCTTTTAGTGTTTCCGCAGTGAATGGTTTGACTACATAGCCGTTTACACCTGCTTGCGCGGCTGTAATGATTTGGTCGCGCTTTGCTTCAGCTGTCACCATCAGCACTGGTAAATGCTTAAGCTTGTCATCAGCGCGCACTTCGCGCAACAGATCAAGACCGCTCATAATCGGCATATTCCAGTCTGTCACTAAAAAATCAAAACTACCGCTTTGTAGCATCGGCAAAGCAGTTGCGCCATCGTCGGCCTCGGCCGTATTGGTAAAACCGAGGTCTCGCAAGAGGTTTTTGATGATCCGGCGCATTGTTGAAAAATCATCAACAATGAGGATTTTCATATTTTTATCCAAGCTAACCTCCAAGCCATTTTAATCCAGCCTTTGCTCTATAAAGACTGCATGCTTACACCATTAATCGTATTTAGCTCTGTGTTTACTCTTGCCAATCAGCCAGTCGCGCCCTTAAACGTGCAGCACATTGACTGTGCAACTGACTCACCCGCGACTCACTGACACCTAGCACTTCACCAATTTCTTTTAAATTCAATTCTTCATCATAATACAGCGACAGAATGAGCCGCTCACGCTCCGGCAAACCATCAATTGCATCGGCCAGCGCCTGCTTAAAGTGTGTTTTTTCGATATCACGTTGCGGTTCTTGCTGCGCACTCTGCGTATCGTATTGGTCACCTTCGTCAAGTAAATCATCAAAACTGAATAAGCGACTGCCCTGAGTATCATTTAAAATCGAATAATACTCATCCAAGCTCATGTTGAGTTCGGCTGCTACTTCTAAATCTTGAGCATCACGTCCAGTACGCGCTTCAATGCTACGTACCGCATTACTGACCATGCGCGTGTTACGGTGCACTGAACGTGGTGTCCAATCACCTTTGCGCAGATCATCAAGCATGGCACCGCGAGTACGAATACCCACAAAAGTGTCAAAACTCGCACCCTTGCTGGCATCAAACTTCTTTGCTGCTTCCAACAAGCCAATCATGCCCGCCTGAATTAAATCCTCAACTTGCACGCTCGCTGGCAAGCGCCCAAGCATATGATAAGCAATGCGCTTAACCAGCGGCGCATGCTGCTCAATCAGTAATGACTGCTGATCAGTGCCTTGCGCTTTACTATACATTTGCAGACCTATAGATCTTGTCATGCACTTTATTCCGTTCCAGTGTGGTTAACTAACCGCTCCACGAAAAACTCCAAATGTCCACGCGGGGTATTGGGCAAAGGCCAGCTATCAATTTTTTGCGCCATACCTTTAAATGCCAACGAACTTTTAGCGCGCGGAAACGCATCATACACTGCACGCTGCTTCTGTACTGCTTTTCGCACCATCTCATCGTAGGGCACAGCACCCAAATACTGTAGGGTCACATCATCTAAAAAGCGCTCAGTTACTTTAACCAGTTTATTAAATAAATTGCGACCCTCTTGTGGGCTGTGTGCCATATTGGCTAAAACCCGAAAAAGCTTCATACCATGATTACGGTTGAGCAGTTTAAGCAACGCGTAAGCATCAGTAATGGATGTTGGCTCATCACAGACCACCATCACCACTTCTTGCGCTGCTTGTACAAAACTGGTCACTGAATCGCCAATACCTGCGGCAGTATCAATGATCAACACATCAATATTGTCACCCAACTCACTGAAGGCCTGAATCAAGCCCGCATGCTGCATCGGTGTCATCTCGACCATACTTTGCGTTCCAGAAGACGCCGGTACAATCTTCACACCACCTGGTCCCGCCAATAAGACGTCACGCAAATCGCATTTGCCATCCATCACATCAGCCAGAGTGTGAGTGGGTTGCAAGCCAAGTAACACATCAACATTGGCCAAACCAAAGTCAGCATCAAGCAACACCACTTTGCGCCCAAGGTCTGCAAGCGCCAAGGCTAAGTTGACAGAAACGTTAGTTTTACCAACGCCTCCCTTACCACCCGTTACGGCAATCACTTGTACCGGCTGTTTCTGTTTACTTGTCATGTTATTTAATACCTTGCTCACTGGACTCTAGCCGACGTATTGTGCGGCCTGTGGGGATCCTACACACATTTGCGCCATAATTTCTTCTGTCGGCTCTTGCGAGCTTTGCAGGCGCACCGCACGACTGATCAACTGATGGCTGCGCGGTACTTGTAAGTCATCAGGTATCTTAGGACCGTCAGTAGTATAGGCTACCGGCAAACCATGACCAATCGCTAGGCTCAACGCTTCACCCATGCTCACCGCCTCATCTAATTTAGTGATTACACAGCCAGCTAAACCACAACGCTTGTAAGCATGCCAAGCCGCTTTCAAAACTTCACCCTGACTGGTTGCCGCCATCACTAAGTAATTTTTAGCTTTCACACCAAGAGCCGCTAAATTATCAAGCTGCAAACCCAAAGCAGGGTCACTAGCAGGCAGACCTGCAGTATCAACTAAAATCACCCGTTTATGTGCCAATGGTTTTAAAGTGTCTGCTAGGGTTTCACCGTCAGCCACATAGCTCACTGGAATATTTAGTATGCGCCCCAGTGTTTTTAACTGCTCTTGCGCACCAATGCGGTAACTGTCCATGCTCACCAAGGCGATACTATTGACGCCATGCGCCAGTACATAACGTGCAGCCAACTTAGCTAACGTCGTGGTTTTCCCCATACCCGCGGGCCCCACTAGAGCAATCACACCGCCCTCATCAACGGGATCGGCACTGGGCGTACGGATTGCGTGTGTCAGATAGGCGAGCGCCATGCGCCATGCTGTGTGCTGATCTTTTTCCTGCGCGACGCGCTCCAAGACAGGACGAATCACCTCTGCGCTAAGGCCCATTTTCTGGAAACGCTTCCACAATGCTGCATGCGCTGGCTGCTGTGCTTGCATAGTGCCCCACGCCATACTACCCAACTGCATTTCTAACAACTCACGCAAGCTGTTGAGTTCAGAGCGCATCGCTGCCATCTCACCTTGATTAGCACTGCTCTGTTGTGTCGGCTGCGCATACGCTGTTTGAATCGACTCATGACTGACGCGCTGCATCACCTGCTCTAATAACTGGCGCTCTTTGCCTGACGCACCATCTTCTTCACGGGCCTGTAAGCCAGCATGCGCTTGCATAATTTGCGCCTGCGTCTTACGTAACTCTGCCTCTAATGCTGGATTAGGGCGAGCCTGCGTAGGCTGCGCCTGGTAATCAAGGGCAGCGGTAAGCTCAACGCCACCAGCAACGCGGCGCGTAGAAATAATTGACGCATCAGCGCCTAATTCTTCACGTACTCGATTCATCGCTTGGCGCATATCTGCTGCGAAATATCGTTTGACCTGCATACGTCAGCCCTCGATCAATTTTGTCCTACCGTTGCCACGATAGTCACCTGCTTATTATCTGGAATCTCTTGGTAAGCCAACACATACATACTAGGTACGGCTAACCGAGCAAAACGCGACATCATCGCTCGAATCTGACCAGCGACCAGCAAGACCACTGGCTTACCAAGCATTTCCTGACGTTGCGCTGCCTCTATAAGAGACCGCTGTAGTTTTTCAGCCATTCCTGGTTCGAGCAATACGCCCTCATCTGCACCTTGTCCGGCCTTCTGTATACTACTAAGCAATATCTGTTCCAACCTTGGCTCTAAGGTGATCACAGGCAGCTCTGGCTCAAGCCCGACAATGCTTTGCACGATCGCGCGGGATAATGCGACCCGTACCGCAGCAACAATGGCGTCAGGATCTTGACTCCGAGTCACCGTCTCAGCAATGGCTTCAGCAATACTACGAATATCGCGCACAGGAACCTGCTCCTGCAAAAGACTTTGCAAGATTCTTAACAGACTCGAGAGTGACAGCATGCCTGGCACCAACTCTTCGGCCAGTTTTGGCGAACTCTTTGCCAGCACTTGCATTAATTGCTGCACTTCTTCATGACCAAGCAGCTCATGCGCATGTTTATTGAGGATTTGATTCAAATGGGTGGCCACTACAGTACTGGTATCCACCACGGTATAACCCAAGGATTGCGCTTGATCGCGCTGACTGGGCTCAATCCAGACCGCTTCTAGACCAAAAGCAGGATCATGCGTGGCCACACCGCTGAGCGTGCCAAAAACCTGACCGGGGTTAATCGCCAGCTCGCGCTCTGGATACACTTCAGCTTCAGCCACAGTTACACCCATCAGGGTTAAACGGTAGACATTAGGCAACAGATCTAAGTTGTCACGGATATGCACCGATGGCATCAAGAAGCCTAAATCTTGTGAGAGTTTCTTACGCACGCCTTTAATCCGCGCTAACAGCTGGCCGCCCTGATTGCGATCGACCAAAGGAATCAAGCGATAGCCCACTTCCAAGCCAACCATATCCACTGGCGTGACATCATCCCAGCCTAACTCGCGGTTTTCTGCAGTCACCGGCGTTGGTAATTGATCAATCTCACGCTGTTCTTGCTCGACAACTGCTAATTCCTTTTTATTTTCACGCTGCCAGATCAGGAACGCACCACCTGCCGCCAACAGGCCTAAGCCAATAAAGGACACATGTGGCATACCCGGCACAGAGCCCATAGCAATTAGAATCGCGGCAGATACAGCCAAGGCCTTAGGCGAGGTGAACATCTGCCGATTGATCTGCTCACCCATATCTTCAGAGGTGGTCACCCGCGTTACCATCACTGCAGCTGCAGTTGAGAGCAGCAACGACGGCACTTGTGCGACCAGACCATCACCAATGGTTAACAGTGCATACACCTTACCGGCCTCAACAAAACTCATTGAGTGCTGCGCAATACCAATGGCGATACCACCTAACAGGTTAATAAACAGAATCAATAAACCGGCGATCGCATCACCACGGACAAACTTGCTGGCACCATCCATAGAACCATAAAAATCAGCTTCTTGTGCAACATCACTGCGGCGAATTTTGGCTTGCTCTTGATCAATCAAACCGGCGTTTAAATCAGCATCGATTGCCATTTGCTTACCCGGCATTGCATCCAAGGTAAAACGCGCACTCACTTCGGAAATCCGCCCTGCACCCTTAGTCACGACCGCGAAGTTAATGATCATCAAGATCGCAAAGACCACGGCACCCACCACATAGTTGCCGCCAATCACCACTTCACCAAAGGCCTGAATCACTTTACCTGCGGCATCACCACCATCATGCCCGTGCAATAAAACCACGCGCGTTGAAGCAACGTTAAGCGCCAGACGCAACAGGGTTGCAACTAACAAAATGGTCGGGAACGCAGCAAAATCCAGCGGACGCATGGCATATACGCCAACCAGCAATACCACAATGGATAAGGCAATGTTAAAGGTAAACAGCACATCCAATAAAAACGGCGGAACGGGCAGCGTCATCATTCCTAAAATAACCAGCAACAGCAAAGGCACGCCCAAGTTGCCCCTCTTGAGCAAGGCTAGACCGGAGTGCATATTACTTTTTAGTTGCGAGTTATTCACAGAGCATTCTCTTATTGATTCAAGTGCTTATGCACTAAATATTGACGCAAAGGCTATCACTGTCTCCATGCGATGCAAGAAGCAGTCCACATACAATAAAAAAATCTACATTTAAAATGACAAAGGCCGCCATGCGGGCGACCTTTGTCAAATCTGTAACTTTACGGAACCTGCGCTAGCCGACAAAACTCAGCAAGACACCCGCTGCCACAGCAGAAGCAATCACGCCGGCCACGTTGGGCCCCATCGCATGCATCAGCAGAAAGTTTTGCGGATTAGACTCAAGTCCAACCTTATTGGATACGCGTGCAGCCATAGGTACGGCTGACACCCCAGCAGAACCAATTAATGGGTTGATTTTAATCGTACTGAACTTGTTCATGATTTTCGCCATGATAATGCCCATTGCGGTACCGGCACTAAAGGCAACCATACCCAGCAATAAAATACCCAAGGTTTTCATATGCAGGAATGATTCAGCGGACAACTTTGAACCAACAGTTAAGCCCAAGCCTATCGTAACGATATTAATCAAAGCATTACGCGAGGTGTCTGCTAAACGTTCAACAACGCCACTTTCACGCATCAAGTTACCAAAGGCAAACATACCCACCAATGGTGCTGCATCCGGCAGCAACAAACCGATCAGCAAACATAAAACCAACGGAAATATGATTTTCTCGGCCTGACCCACATGACGCAACTGCGTCATAACAATGGAACGCTCTGCCGGTGTGGTCAGAGCGCGCATAATCGGCGGCTGAATCAACGGCACCAGCGCCATATATGAATAGGCTGCCACAGCAATCGGGCCCAGTAGATCTGGGGCTAAACGTGATGTCACATAAATGGACGTCGGCCCGTCCGCACCACCGATGATAGCGATTGACGCTGCTTCTTTAAGAGTGAACTCCAAGCCTGGAATACCCAGCAGGCCTATCGCTAAAGCGCCCAATAAGGTACCAAAAATACCAAACTGCGCTGCGGCACCGAGCAGTAAGGTTTTAGGATTGGCCAGCATCGGTCCAAAGTCGGTCATAGCTCCCACGCCCATAAAAATCAGCAGCGGAAACACACTGGTCGGCAAGCCCACATCATACAGCAAGGCTAATATGCCGCCGGTTTCAGCCATGCCAGCTGCAGGGATATTGGCCAATAAACCACCAAAGCCAATCGGAATCAGCAATAATGGTTCAAAGCCTTTACGTATTGCCAAGAAAATCAAGCCCAGACACAGCACAATCATTAAGGCTTGCCCTGCCTCAAGTTGGTAGATACCCGTGCTTTGCCATAGATTTAAGAGCTTATCCATTATGCATCCCTCACCGTATGGTCATCAGGCTATCGCCAACCGACACTGCATCACCCACTGCAACGTTGACGCTGCCGATAACGCCACGACGGAAAGCACGAATCTCAGTCTCCATTTTCATGGCCTCTAAAATAATCACCACTTCACCTTCATCAACAGCCTGCCCTGGCTTGATTAATACTTTAAAAATATTACCTGCCAAAGGCGCACCCTGCGGATCACCAGCACCAGCTTGCACCGGCTCAGGCGCACAGGCTGCTGCCTCACCAATAGGTTTCAGCCCTTCAATATCGCCACCTTCATTGACTTGCACAACAAAGGTTTGGCCATTGACTTCGACGGTATAGGCTTGCGGGCTTGATTCTGCACCTGCAGCAACCTCATTGCCCGTCGGCATAGGCTCAAAGGCATCAGGATTATCGCGATTTTCTAAAAACTTAAGACCAATTTGCGGAAACAATGCATAGGTCAAGACATCATCAATCAAATCATCCGCTAGGCGTATATTTTTCTCTTTGGCTAAGGCAGTTAACTCGGCGGTGAGTTTTTCAACTTCATCATCAATCAAATCGGCAGGGCGGCATTCAACAGGTTTTTCACCGTCCAATACACGCGCTTGCAATTCAGCATTGAACGGCGCAGGCGCGGCACCGTACTCGCCTTTTAATACGCCCGCGGTTTCTTTAGTGATCGACTTATAGCGCTCACCAGTAAGAACGTTAATCACTGCCTGAGTACCAACAATTTGTGAGGTGGGCGTAACCAGTGGAATAAAGCCTAAATCTTCACGCACACGTGGAATCTCAGCCAACACTTCATCAAACTTGTCACTGGCGCCCTGCTCTTTAAGCTGGCCTTCCATATTGGTCAACATACCGCCTGGTACTTGCGCAACTAGAATACGCGAGTCAACCCCCCTGAGCGTTCCCTCAAATTTTGCATATTTTTTCCGCACTTCACGGAAGTAAGCAGCAATCTCTTCCAACAATAACAAGTCTAAACCAGTGTCATGCTCGGTGTTTTGGAACATCGCCACCACCGACTCAGTTGGCGAGTGGCCGTAAGTCATTGAGAATGAAGAAATAGAGGTATCAACATTATCAATACCCGCTTCTACTGCTTTAAGAATGGCCACAGAAGATAAACCGGCGGTGGCATGGCACTGCATATGCACAGGGATCGATAGGCTGGCTTTAAGCTTACTGACCAACTCATAAGCCACATAGGGCGTCAAAATACCTGCCATATCCTTGATAGCAATGGAATCAGCACCTAAGTCTTCAATTTGCTTAGCCAAATCAACCCACATCTGCATGTTATGCACGGGGCTGGTGGTGTAAGAAATCGTGCCTTGAGCATGCTTGCCATTGGCCTTCACTGCTTTTAAAGCACGATCGAGGTTGCGCGGATCGTTCATGGCGTCAAAGATACGAAATACATCAACACCATTGAGTGCCGCACGCTCAACAAAGGTATCCACCACATCATCAGCATAGTGACGGTAACCCAATAAGTTCTGGCCACGCAGTAGCATTTGTTGACGGGTATTGGGCATCGCTTGTTTCAGCGCACGGATGCGCTCCCACGGATCTTCACCCAGATAACGTATGCAGGAATCAAAGGTCGCACCGCCCCATGTCTCAACTGACCAGAACCCAACTTGATCAAGCTTGCCAGCAATGGGCAGCATATCTTCTAGGCGAACACGGGTGGCTAAAATAGATTGGTGAGCATCACGTAATACAACGTCAGTTATACCGAGTGGCTTTGTTGCAGTCATCAGGAAAACTCCGTATGGATACACTCAGCCGCGACGGGCACGGTGCTGTTTAATGGCAAGTTGGATGGCTTGTAATGTGTCTGTATCGACAGACTGCATACTCTCAGCATGCACAGTCGCCGTAATGGCTGTCGCCGCATGACTGCTGTCCGGTGCTATGCGTTCTAAAATCGCAGACATCGCACGAATGCAGAAAATCAGCAAAACTAAAAATATAAAAACGAAACCCATACCAAAAAGCATGAGCTCAACGCCTTCAAGAAGGAGTTGCTGAGTAGTCATAGACGCTCCAATTTTCTGAAGTAATTGTGGGCAATATTTTATTCAATTTCATACCGCAAACGACTCAAGAGTCAGCGAATTATAGCTAAAACGCCGGAACATTAACGCGAATCTCTACCCATTGGCAAATATTAGAATACTTTTACCTAGAGGCAGAGCACTTTTATGTGACTAATAAATGGACATTAGCGATCTATTGTCAGCTTTATAGTAAAAACACAGTCGCTAAACCAAGAAAAATAAAGAAACCGCCGCTATCTGTCATTGCGGTGATCAGAACACTAGAGCCCAACGCAGGATCACGCCCCATGCGCACCATGGTCATAGGGATAAACACACCCATCAAAGCGGCTAACAGTAAATTCAGAGTCATTGCCGCAGTCATCACCACGCCTAATGACCAGCTATCATAAAGCAGCCACGCCACAAGCCCGATCACACTGCCCCAGATCACCCCATTGATAAATGCGACACTCAACTCTTTGCGCATTAAGCGCGAAGTATTACCGGTGGACAATTGATCCAAAGCCATAGCACGGACAATCATAGTGATGGTCTGGTTACCTGAGTTACCACCAATTCCCGCAACAATAGGCATTAAAGCGGCCAGCGCCACTAATTTCTCAATGGAGTCTTCAAAGACACCGATCACCCGCGAGGCCACAAATGCAGTAATTAAATTAATTGCCAGCCACGCCCAACGGTTCTTTAAAGATTTCCAAACCGAGGCAAAAATATCTTCCTCTTCACGCAAACCTGCGCGACTCAATGCTTCACTTTCTGACTCTTCACGAATCAAGTCAACCATCTCATCAACAGTTAAACGGCCAATCAGCTTGCCACTTTTCTCTACAACAGGCGCGGAAACCAAGTTATAACGTTCAAACGCTTGCGCAGCAAAAGAACCGTCTTCATCTGGGTAAAAGGTCACCGCTTCATCAGCCATTACCTCGTGCACCATACGATCAGGGTCATTGACCAATAAACGTTTAATGGGCAATACACCTTTCAAAATACCCGCTACATCCACCACAAAAAGTTTATCAGTTTGATCAGGCAACTCTTTTAGGCGACGCAAATAGCGTAACACCACCTCTAGAGTGACATCCTCACGAATGGTCACCATCTCAAAGTCCATAATGGCACCAACCTGCTCATCCTCGTAGGACAAGGCTGAGCGTACACGCTCGCGCTGCTGCTCATCCAAAGACTCCATCAGACCCTGAACCACATCACGCGGCAGTTCAGGTGCTAGATCAGCCAGCTCATCGGCGTCCAAATCCTTGGCCGCTGCAATGATCTCCTGCTCATCCATATCAGCAATCAGCGTTTCACGCACTGCATCAGAGACTTCCAGCAGGATGTCACCGTCACTTTCTGCTCGCACTAGCTGCCAGACAGTCAGGCGATCCTCTAATGGCAGTGCTTCAAGAATATATGCGATATCTGCCGGGTGCAGTTCAGTCAGCTTTTGTTGCAATTCAGCCAAATGCTGCTGTTGCACCAACGCATCAACACGCTCTTGATGATCACTGCCTTGCCGCGCAACACTTTCCTCAATCAATCGATGTCGTTGTAAGAGCTCAAGAACCTGTGAAAAGCGCTCATGAAGACGCCCCTGTGGTTTTCTCTCTTCAATTTCAGACATAAATGAGGTGCTCCACCCCTACCAATCAATGTGATAGGAGATTTATCAGGTGTGCATGGAGATTGTTCAGTGGGAAGGCTGTCTACTAAAAACCATGACTAAATCAGTCGTGTACAAACTTTATCTGCAACAATAATACCACTGTAGCCAAGCTTTGCATCTAACAATTGCGGCCCATGTCTGACATTGACCACTTAATACCCTGGTTATTTCAATAACAGCGACTACACTGAACCACACGTCAACATGACGTTTTAAAACTTAAACTTAACCTGTCAAGGATGACAACGATGCGAAAAAAACTTCTAATTTGCTTAATTCTCAGCAGCTGCCACAGTCAACTGCTCAACGCCGCAACCCAAGTGTATAAATGTACAGCCGATAATGGTGCTGTAACCTTCAATGATAGCGGCTGCTCAGTCAACTCCGCGCAAGACACCCTCGAACTGCAAACACCGATGACAATCCCCGCATTAAGTCAAAGCGCAATTAAGCAAGCGCTCTCACCGAAAAAGAAAAAACCTGTGCGCGTAACAGTGGTGACGGATAATAACGACCCCTGCGGCACTTTTGATCGAACTCAACGACGCTCTGACTTAGTCCGCAAGCAAGTCAAAAGCGGCATGAGTCAAGCCGAAGTAGAAAGCATGTTTGGCAAACCACTGTCCCAGCGCAGCCATAATGGCAAAATCAGTGCGACCTATCGCAGCGCCAAAAACAAAAAACGCAGCGTACGCTTCGATGAGCATGGCTGCGTCCCTTAAGTATCCCCCTGCTAAAAGCAAGCAGCCTTACACCCCATCGAGAGCGGGGAAAAGCTAAAACAATAAGCAAAAAAAAACCTGCAATCAATGCAGGTTTTTAAATATGGTGGACTCAGGAGGATTCGAACCTCCGACCGCTCGGTTCGTAGCCGAGTACTCTATCCAGCTGAGCTATGAGTCCACTTGGTGCTTATCCAGATCACCGCTGGTATTACTTAAATGACTCAATAAATCTAAATCATTTAATATGGTGGACTCAGGAGGATTCGAACCTCCGACCGCTCGGTTCGTAGCCGAGTACTCTATCCAGCTGAGCTATGAGTCCATTTCGTGGCGTATTATAGAGCTATTTACTTGATTATCAAGGAGTTTTAATTTTATTTAAAACACCTTGATAACACAGACTCTACAATACTAAACATGGCGGAGAGGGAGGGATTCGAACCCTCGACACCCTTTTGAGGTGTACTCCCTTAGCAGGGGAGCGCCTTCGGCCACTCGGCCACCTCTCCGGAACACGGGGCGTATATTACCTATATTTTTAATAATTGCAAAGCATAAAAGCAAAATACATCAAATACTTGCATCTTCTCTGTCTTCTTTCTCTTTTTGGATGCGCTGATAGATCTCTTCACGGTGTACAGCAATTTCTTTTGGCGCGTTTACACCGATACGAACTTGGTTACCTTTAACACCCAATACGGTGACAGTCACTTCATCACCAACCATCAGTGTCTCTCCGACACGTCGCGTTAATATCAACATTTTATATCTCCTTGTAACAACAATTTAGGTTCACAGTCTGCATCTGTAAGTTATGGACAGCGTACACGCATCATGTGGTTTTGCACATCATGCCTGTCGCCTATTTATTAGAGCAAACCAGCCACCTTGATAGACTCGCAGATAAAAGACTGAAAAATAACATCCTTATTAGTGTCGCCACACAATCAGTTACACATAAATAAAAACATTATACGTTCAAACTTAAACAAGCCCAGTGTCTGGGTTTCTCAATAAAACTGATTAAGCGCAACACCTTCGCTACACTTAGATTTTATTTAGCAACGCCCTTACTTGTCTGGCGCATCGAGACCAAAAGCTGTATGAAGCGCACGCACAGCCAATTCAACATACTTCTCTTCAATCACTACCGAGATTTTAATTTCTGATGTGGAAATCATCTGCAGGTTAATGTTCTCTTTGGCTAAAGCCTCAAACATGCTACTAGCAACGCCTGGATGTGAACGCATACCCACACCCACTATGGACACCTTAGCGATACTAGTAGTTCCGGCCACCTCGTCCGCGCCAATTTCTTTTGCAGTTGCCTGCAGCACGTCTAAAGCTTTGTCATAATCAAGATTACCCACAGTAAAAGTAAAGTCCGTGGTGTTATCTTTGGAAACGTTTTGCACAATCATATCAATGTCGATATTGGCGGCACTGATGGGGCCTAAGATTTTGAAAGCAACCCCTGGGGTATCTGGCACACCACGAATGGTTAATTTGGCTTCATCGCGATTAAAGGCAATACCAGAAATAATCGGCTGTTCCATGCTGTCCTCATTATCATCAGTCGTAATTAAAGTGCCTGGGCCTTCTTCAAAGCTATGCAGCACACGTAACGGCACATTATATTTACCGGCAAACTCGACAGAACGTAACTGTAGAATTTTCGAGCCGAGGCTGGCCATTTCCAACATTTCTTCAAAGGTAATGCGATCTAAGCGCTGCGCTCGGGATACGACACGCGGATCAGTGGTATAAACACCATCCACATCGGTATAAATATGGCACTCATCTGCCTTCAAGGCTGCTGCCAAAGCCACTGCAGTGGTATCGGAACCACCTCGCCCCAGCGTAGTGATATTACCGTGTCCATCAACGCCCTGAAAACCCGCAACGACAACCACTTTGCCAGCCTTTAGCTGCTCATGCACTTTAGTGTCATCAATGCTTAAAATACGCGCTTTACCATGCTCACTGTCGGTTACAATTGGCACTTGCGCACCAGTAAAAGATAGTGCTGGTACACCAATTTTATTCAGCGCCATAGCCAATAAAGCAATAGTTACTTGCTCACCGGTGGCAATCATTACATCCATTTCACGTAGATCAGGCTTAGCGCAGACATCCTTGGCCAATGCTAATAAGCGGTTGGTTTCACCACTCATAGCCGAAACCACCACGACAATGTCATCGCCAGCCGCGCGAAACTTTGCTATTTTCTGTGCGACTTGCTCAATGCGCTCAGGCGAACCCACAGAGGTGCCGCCAAACTTTTGTACGATCAACGCCATTTTACTGCCGCCCTATTCATCGTTAGCGTTTAAAATATTATGAAGCATGCCCTGACCAACACTTAAACGCATGATCTGTATCATTGCGCGAAAATCTACAACCGCGCAGCTCAGTTCCCATCATGCCAGATGATGCTGCAGAAGCTTCTTGACTGTGCATAGGTTTTTGCTATACACAGCCCTGTTAAGTTATTTACTGGCAACATACTCTGCAGTGACAGCCAAGGCCGCATCAAGCTTAGCCAGCTCAACACCACTGCCTTGCGCCATATCTGGACGACCGCCACCTTTACCACCAACCACAGCCGTGGCCTGTTTCATTAAATCACCAGCTTTAAATTGACCGGTCAAATCTTTAGTCACGCCCGCTACAAAAACAATGCGTTCATTGTGCACGCCACCTAATAAAATGACAGCACTGCCCAGTTTGTTTTTCAGCTGATCAATCAACACCAGCAAATCTTTGCCTTCGACACCATCAAGACGTGCCGCTAACACCTGAACCCCATTCACCTCAACCGCAGAGGATGCTAGGTCACTGCCCGCTGCGCTAGCCGCTTTAGCTTTCAGTTGTTCAACCTCTTTCTCTAGGCTACGCTGCTGATCCAGTAAAGCTTGCAGCTTATCCAGGACATTGTCACGATTACCTTTAACCATGCTCATTGCCTGCTTGAGTTGCTCTTCTGCGCCCGCCATCCAGTTCCAAGCTGCCACACCGGTAATCGCCTCAATGCGACGCACACCAGCAGCCACACCACCTTCACTGGTGATTTTAAATAGACCGATATCACCAGTGCGTTCAGCATGGATACCACCACAGAGCTCAACCGAGAAACCATCAGCCATACTCAATACGCGTACTTGATCACCGTATTTCTCGCCAAACAATGCCATCGCACCTTTAGCTTTAGCAGTTTCAATGTCCGTCACTTCAGTACAGACAGAGGTGTTTTTGCGGATTTCTTGGTTAACCCGCTCTTCCAAGGCTTTGATCTGTTGCGCCGTAACAGCTTCAAAGTGGCTGAAGTCAAAACGTAAACGCTGGCTATCAACCAACGAGCCTTTTTGCTGCACATGCTCGCCTAAAATATCGCGCAAGGCCGCATGCAAAATATGTGTCGCAGAGTGATTCAAAGCGGTGGCATGACGCACTTGATCATCCACCTGCGCGACAATGCTGTCGCCAACTCGCAACGTACCTTGATTGATGGAGCCATGGTGCAAGAAGGCATTGCCACTTTTCGTCGTGTCAGTGATATCCATGCGTAGATTGTCAGCCGTGAAATAACCGCAATCACCGACCTGACCGCCAGACTCAGCATAAAAAGGTGTACGATCAAGCACGATTACCGCTTGCTCACCTTCTAAGGCCGAATCAACGCTGGCACCGTCTTTGAGAATCATCAACACAGTCGCAGCGGATTGATGCTCTTGATAGCCTAAGAATTCAGTTTCGCCGTCAATTTTAACCAATGCGTTGTAGTCAACACCAAACGAACTGGCAGAGCGGGCGCGCTCTCGTTGCGCCTGCATTTCACGCTCAAAACCAGCCTCATCAACAGTTAGTTCACGTTCACGAGCAATATCTGCGGTTAAATCCATCGGAAAGCCGTAAGTGTCATACAACTTAAACACCACTGATCCCGGTATCACTGTGCCATCTAAGTCGTCTAAATCCTGCTCAAGAATGCGCAAGCCTTGCTCTAGGGTTTTTGCGAACTGCTCTTCTTCAGTTTTTAAAATACGCGCTATCTGCGCTTGCTGTTGTTTGAGCTCTGGGAATGCCTCACCCATTTCTTCAGCCAACGCTGCAACAATTTTATAGAAAAAGCTGTCAGTCGCGCCCAGCTTATTACCATGGCGACAGGCGCGGCGAATAATACGGCGCAAGACATAGCCACGCCCATCATTGGACGGCACGACACCATCAGTAATCAAAAAGCCGCATGAACGAATATGGTCAGCAATCACTTTCAGTGAAGGGTTATCATTATTTTCACAACCGACTGCAGCGGCTACTGCAGCGAGCAAGTTTTGGAACAAATCAATCTCATAATTGGAATTCACATGCTGCATGACCGCACTGATACGCTCCAGGCCCATGCCAGTATCCACACTTGGCGCAGGTAGCGGATGCATCACGCCATCAGCAGTACGGTTGAACTGCATAAAGACGATGTTCCAGATCTCGATATAACGGTCGCCGTCTTCTTCAGGTGAACCTGGCGGGCCACCCCAAATATGTTCGCCGTGATCATAGAATATTTCTGAGCATGGCCCGCAAGGACCGGTATCACCCATCGCCCAAAAATTATCGGACGCATAAGGTGCACCGCCATTATCGCCAATTCGGATCATGCGCTCGGCTGGAACGCCCATTTCATTGACCCAGATATCATAGGCTTCGTCGTCCGTTTCATAGACAGTAACCCAGAGCTTTTCTTTAGGCAGCCCCATCCACTGCTCGGAGGTTAAAAACTCCCAGGCAAATTGAATGGCATCCGGCTTAAAGTAATCACCAAAGCTGAAATTACCCAGCATTTCAAAAAAAGTATGATGACGCGCCGTGTAACCAACGTTTTCTAAGTCATTGTGCTTGCCGCCTGCGCGTACACACTTTTGACTGCTGGCTGCACGCGTGTAGGCGCGTTGCTCTAAACCCAAGAAGCAGTCTTTAAACTGATTCATGCCCGCATTGGTAAATAATAGCGTGGGATCATTGGCTGGGATCAATGAACTGGAGGCTACGCGGGTATGCCCCTTATCTTCAAAGAAGCGAAGGAAGGCTTCACGGATTTCTGCGCTTTTCATATATTCTTCCACAATTAAATAACGGTCATGCCTATTAAATACAAACGGCTTAACGACTCAAAGGGCGCATTATATCGCTGATACGCGCTTGCTGCAGCCTTTCGTGAAAACAGCTGAATCAAGGATCAGTGATTGCACTCGTCAGTGTGCACATGATCATCTTCGAGCAGATCTGCTGGGTCGGCCGGCTCCATTTCTAGCTGCAAGCTGACTAAGTTGGTGGCTAAAGGACGCAGCAAAAGACTAGCGTACTCAGTGTCCCCTTCTTCCACATCAACACCGATTAGCAATTGGCCATTACCGGCGGTTTGCACCCAAATTTCTTTGCCCTGCCAAATCACCGCAAAGCGTGTGCAAGAGACTGGGGTTTGCTCGCCATCATCATTCTCTAGAAGCAACTGTAAGTCTGTGTTCATGCTCTGGATTACCTAATTATAAAAAACAAATAAGCGCCCAATGTCTGCACTGCAGCACTGAGCGCTAAATAAAAATGCGTTACGCCTGTGTCTGGTTTACAAACGCGATGACGGCACGTTCAAAACGTGCTAAACCTTCATCTAAGTCAGCCTGTTCAACCACTAAGCTGGGCGCAAAACGTACGACATCAGGACCTGCGACCAAAACCAGCAAATCAGCACGCTCGGCGGCGGCCATTAGCGCGCCAGCTTTGCCTTTGTACTCTTTATTAAGCACTGCACCGACCAACAGACCTTTTCCACGTACCAACTCAAAGAGATTGTACTTTTCACCCAGCGCACGCAGCTTTTCGCGCAAGTACTCACCCTTGGCAATCACACCATTAAGCACTTCTGGGGTATTGATGATATCCATCACGGCTTCACCGACCGCACAAGCCAGCGGATTACCGCCAAAGGTGGTGCCGTGGGTGCCGACGGATAGATGCTCAGCATACTCATTGGTGGTTATCATCGCAGATATAGGGAAACCGCCACCTAGGCTTTTCGCGGTAGTCAGTACATCCGGCGTCACGTCATATAACTCATACGCAAACAGCTTGCCCGTGCGCCCCATACCGGATTGCACTTCATCAAAAATCAGCAGTGCATCGTATTTATCACAGAGCGCACGCACCCCCTCAAGATAGGCCTGATCAGCAGGCAGCACACCGCTCTCGCCTTGAACCGGTTCCAAAATAACGGCACAGGTGCGCTCAGATATAGCAATTTCCATGGCGGCTAAATCATTGTAGAGCACATGAGTAATGCCTGCTGGTCGCGGGCCAAAGCCTTCAGAGTACTTTGACTGGCCGCCGACATTGACCGTAAATACGGTACGTCCGTGAAAGCTGTTAAAGGTCGAAATTATTTCATACTTATCCGCACCAAAACGATCGCTGGCTACTTTGCGGGCTAGTTTCAATGCTGCTTCGTTGGCCTCTGCGCCAGAGTTACTGAAAAAAACTCGATCAGCAAAAGTAGCTGCGGTGAGCTTGCGCGCTAAACGCAAGGCCGGCTCATTGGTAAAGATATTGGAGACATGCCATAGTTTATGCGCTTGCTTGGTTAATGCTTCAACCAGCACAGGATGGCAATGACCTAAACCATTCACAGCAATACCACCGGACAGGTCGATCAGCTCGCGCCCACTTTGATCCCAAAGTCGCGAACCTTCGCCGCGCACGGGTACAAAACCGGCTGGTGCATAGTTGGGCACCATAACCTGATCGAAATCAGCGCGACTGACCTGCGCTTCTGGAATGGACATGCCTGCTCTCCTGGATAAAATCCTGTTAAGTAAATTACTTTTAAATGGTGCTATTACGTGGGTGCTTAATCGAGCATTTGTTCTGCAGTAACACTGCGCACGTCAGCACAATGCAGCAGTTTAAACCTAGATCAACAAAAAGCGCAGAGTAAAACAAACTTTTCTATGCAAACCGGCACTTTTACGCTATTTCTGACTGTTTTCCAAGGTTAATAGTGTATTTCAACTGGAGCCCTGTATGAGCTGATCATGCCTACGACTAGGATTCCAACTCTGCAAAACAATCAACACCATGCACTTGGATCTTGTTGCGCGCGGCATACATTAATTTTGCTTGCTGCTTTTGATAGTTGGTTTGCTGATGAATGCGTGGCATAGCGCACTTCGGAATTGGTGTTGTGAGTACAGCAGTATGCGGGTGTTGTGGCAAGCGAAGCCAGGGATGGCGCAGCGCCCGCATCACGCCAGGATGGCGTGTTAAGGGAAGAACAACACCTGCACGCTGCAACATGCGTAAATGATTCCTGAAGCTTTTTACTGAAGGGGTGATGATCACTGCGTGGCCTACCGTACTTCGGAATTGGTGTTTATCCGTCGATGAACCCGTCCAGGGCTCAACTCCGGCGCGTGCCATCCTTGGCACGCTTGTCACACCAACCCCGAAGCACTCGTTGATCAAAGGCGCTGTTAGCACGATCTATATAAGACTCGTCTGTTTCTGCAAGCTTTAAATTAATTGTGTGAATTGTTGGCACGCTCGTGGCATTACCGGCCCTTAAAGGACAAAAAATCGGCGTAACAGCTTAACTATTAACTCTTCAAACAGCTTTAAAAGAGCCATGCTACTGACTTGAACACAACATCAATGATCAACGAGCAGCGTGCGGGTGACGTGGCAAGCACGCCATGGATGGTGCGCGCCCGAATCGGGTCAGGAAGACCCGTTGAGGGAAGAACGGCACTTGCACGGTGCGACAAGCGCAAATGATTCCTGAAGCTTTTTACTGAAGGTGTGATGATCATTGCGTGGCCTACCGTACTTCGGAATTGGTGTTTATCCGTCGATGAGCCCGTCCGGGGCTCAACTCCGGCGCGTGTCATCCTTGGCACGCTTGTCACACCAACCCCGAAGTACTCGTTAACCAAAGGCGCAGCTAACACGATTTATATAAGGCTCACTTTGCTGGAAGAAGCCTACAAACGACATTACTGCCCCCAAGCACCCTACTACTGCGCGCCAGCAAACCAATTCAACTTCTCACGCAAAGCCACCACCTCACCCACAATAATCAAACTCGGGCTCTGCACGGCAAAATCACTGACCTGCTGATTGATGGTTTCTAAAGTACCAGCAAACACCCGCTGCTTAGCGGTAGTGCCGTTTTCTACCAAAGCAATCGACGTTTGCGCTGAGCGGCCATGGGCAATCAACTGCTGGCAGATATCAGGTAAACAGCCCAGTCCCATATAAAACACTACGGTTTGCGTTGACGAAACCAATTCAGTCCAAGGCAAATCTAGCACACCGTCTTTCGGATGACCGGTAACAAAGCGTACCGACTGCGCATAATCACGATGAGTTAACGGAATACCCGCGTAAGCAGAACAACCTGACGCCGCAGTAATACCCGGCACCACTTGAAACGGAATATGCTGCGCAGCCAACTCCTCAATCTCTTCGCCACCACGGCCAAAAATAAACGGATCACCACCCTTCAGGCGCACCACGCGCTTACCTTGTTGGGCAAGCTCAACCAGTTTCAAGTTGATTTGATCTTGCGGCACACTGTGATTCGACGCTTGCTTGCCAACATAGATACGATCAGCATCACGCCGACACAGCTCTAAAATGGCGGGCGCGACTAAGCGATCGTAAAGCACGACATCGGCTTGTTGCATTAAGCGCAGAGCTTTAAAGGTCAGCAAGTCTGGATCACCTGGACCGGCACCCACCAAATACACTTCACCAACCACTTGACTCTGCACGCCATTGATTTTTTCGCTAAGCAGTTGCTCGGCTTGTTGATCACGGCCAGCAAACACATGCTCAGCAATTTGTCCTTGGAAAACATCCTCCCAAAATGCACGACGTGGCTGCACATGAGGCAGCAGGGTTTTTACTTGGTCACGAAACTTGGCAGCAAGCCCTGCAAGATGGCCATAACTGGCTGGTAACCACGTTTCGATTTTAGCGCGCGCTAAACGCGCCAACACTGGTGCATGCCCTGCCGTAGAGACAGCAATAATTAAAGGTGAACGATCAACAATAGCGGGAAAAATAATACTGGATAATTCTGGCGCGCCGACCGCATACACGGGAATCCCATGCGCCTTAGCTTGCTCAGCAATCACGGCATTGACTGCAGGCTGATCGGTGGTTGCCAGCACCAGACAGCAATCCTGCATATCGGTTGTTTGATACTCGCGCAGTAAGCATTGCCCTTGCTTGGCAGTAACCAGTGCTTGCAACTCTTCACTGATAAAGGGCGCAACCACGCGTAGTGTTGCACTTGCCTCCAGCAATAAGCGCGCCTTGCGTAAGGCCACCCCACCGCCACCAACCAGCAACACATTGCGCCCTTGCAGTTTATGAAATAACGGTAGGTAATCCATGGCAACACCCTTATACAAATCATTAATAGTGACAACGCCTGCATTGCATCTAAACGCTACAGCACAAGTCACCGATGCTCTCTTTATAAATGCTACAACCCATGCTTTGCATTGCTGGTAATCAGGCTCGCAGCATAAAAACAAAAAAACGACTTAACCTAAGCCAAGCCGTTCTTATTGTTTAGCCGCACAATACGGCAAAATAGCGCATCCGCAGTATCCGCTTAGCGAATTACTTCAACGCCAGCCATATACGGACGCAAGATCTCTGGAACAGTGATGCTACCATCCGCTTGCTGATTGTTTTCGATGACCGCAACCAAAGTACGCCCCACGGCTAAACCGGAACCATTGAGGGTGTGTACCAGTTCAGTTTTACCGGTTTCAGGATTACGGAAACGGGTTTGCATACGGCGTGCTTGGAAGTCAGTACAGTTTGAGCAGGAAGAAATCTCACGGTATTTCTCTTGGCTGGGCACCCAAACTTCTAAGTCGTAGGTTTTACTGGCACCGAACCCCATATCGCCAGTGCACAGCGCCATCACCCGATAGGGCAACTCGAGTGCTTGCAGAATCTTTTCTGCATGACCAGTTAACTCTTCCAGCGCAGCAAACGAGGTGGCTGGATCAACGATCTGTACCAACTCAACTTTATCGAACTGGTGCTGACGGATCATGCCGCGTGTATCACGACCTGAGGCGCCGGCTTCACTGCGAAAGCACGGGCTATGTGCGACCATTTTAATCGGCAGCTGGGCGACATCTAAAATCTCACCGGCAACAGTATTAGTCAGCGACACTTCAGCGGTAGGTATCAAATACAATGGTGCTTGACCTTCACGGTCGAGGCGAAACAAATCCTCAGAAAACTTGGGTAACTGACCCGTACCTTGCAACGCCGAGGCTTGCACTAAATACGGCGTATACATTTCTTGATAACCATGTTCGGCGGTATGTAAATCAAGCATAAACTGCGCCAGTGCACGGTGCAGACGAGCTATGCCGCCACGCATCACTGCAAAGCGCGCACCAGATAACTTAGCGGCTGCTTCAAAATCCAAACCCTTAATATTCTCACCCAGCTCGACATGATCCACGACTGGAAAATCAAAGGTACGCGGTGTACCCCAGCTGCGCACTTCAACGTTATCGTCTTCACTAGCACCCTGTGGCACGGATGCATCTGGTAAGTTGGGGATATTCAGCGCGATCGCATCCAAATCCGCCTGAATACTCTCCAGCTCACGTTTACCGGCTTCCAATTCACCACCGAGCTGATCCACTTGCGCCAACAAAGGGGCGATCTCTTCGCCACGGGCTTTGGCTTGACCAATCGACTTAGAACGACTGTTACGCTCAGCCTGCAGTTGCTCAGTGCGTGTTTGCACAGCTTTGCGCTGCGCTTCCAAGGCTTCTAAACCTGCGACATCCAAGACAAAACCGCGTACAGCTAAGCGCTCAGCTATATCTTGAGGTTGTGTGCGTAACAATTTTGAATCAAGCATAAGGGTATCCGTTCTTACAGAGAAAATTTAATCAACGCCATACCTAACCAAGTGGCAAACAATCCACCAAGCAAAGTGACGCCCATATAGAGTAAAGCTTGCATTGGCTGCCCATCATTAAAAAGACGCAGTGTATCCAATGAAAATGTAGAAAAAGTGGTAAACCCACCTAAAAAACCGGTCATTAGCAATAAAGGTGTCATGCCCGACACATCCGGTCGCAGCAAAAACCATGAAAAAACACAGCCGATCAAAAAACAGCCGAGAATATTAACCAAAACAGTAGCAATGTACAGATGTAATGGCCAAATAGACGCCACAACAAAGCCTGCACTGTAGCGCAAAACGCTACCAAGAGCGCCACCCAGAGCGACCATTAAAAAGTTCATCATTGTGGCTCTCGACGCTGACGGGGGCTGGCTTGATCCAATTTTTTTAGATGCTGGAGTTTTTCACCAATTTTAATTTCTAGACCGCGCGCAGGTGGTTGATAGTATTGGCGCGGCGCTAAAGCTTCCGGGAAGTAATCTTCTCCAGCAGCGTAGGCGTCCGGCTCATCATGGGCATAGCGGTATTCATCGCCATAACCCAATTGTTTCATCAGTTTAGTCGGCGCATTACGCAAATGCAGCGGCACTTCCAATGAGCCAAACTCTTTCGCATCCTGTCGCGCAGCGTTATAGGCCTTATACACCGCATTACTTTTCGGTGCGCAGGCCAAGTAAGTAATGGCTTGTGCCACTGCCAATTCACCTTCTGGGCTGCCCAAGCGCTCTTGCACATCCCAGGCCGATAAGCACAAAGTCAGCGCGCGCGGGTCAGCATTGCCAATGTCCTCACTGGCCATACGCACCACACGGCGAGCGATATACAGCGGATCACAACCGCCATCAAGCATGCGCGTGTACCAATACAGAGCACCATCTGGGCTAGAACCGCGCACCGATTTGTGCAGCGCAGAAATCTGATCGTAA